>Ga0114973_10003989_pt1 | contig 10322 bp, 12 predicted proteins | sample M_140807_MF_Meta_FD_87025 | JGI IMG/M metagenome (GOLD analysis project Ga0114973, IMG submission 87025) | Freshwater microbial communities from Lake Montjoie, Canada to study carbon cycling - M_140807_MF_MetaG | ecosystem: Environmental > Aquatic > Freshwater > Lake | place: Lake Montjoie... | reverse complement strand
TTGCCGGATATGTTGGACAAACGGCAATTAAAACATTAAAAGTATTAAACAGTTCAAAAGGAGGTGTTTTATTTATAGACGAAGCATATTCTCTTGGTGTTGGAGAAGACGAATCAAGAAATAGTTTTGGAAAAGAATGTATTGATACAATAAATAAATTTTTATCAGAAAATACTTCTGATTTTATACTCATCATAGCTGGATATAAAGATGAGCTTGAAAGGCATTTCTTTTCATTAAATAAAGGACTTGATCGTAGATTTCCTTGGGTTTATGATATTTCAGAATATTCAGTTGAAAATTTAAAAGATATTTTTGTATACCAAGTATTTCAAAATAATTGGTTTTTTGAATTATCACTTTCTGAAAATAATTATAAGTCAATTAAAGATCTTTTTGTAGAATACCCTGATATTTTTGAGAATAATGGAGGTGATACATTAACGTTATTTGATAAAGCAAAGATATGTCATTCACGAAGAGTTTTTGGACTAAAGAAAAAATTTAAAAAAATGTTAAACATTAATGATATTCGTTAAGCTGCAGAGCTGATGAAATCAAATAAAAAAACTGTTACAGATTCCGTTCCATTTGGAATGTATTGTTAATTATTTTTACAATCATTTTTTTAACAAATAAAATAATAACTTAAGATAAGAAACATATTTTATTTAAAAATGGAGAAAGATATTAAAGAAGATCTCATTGAATTAAGTATAACAAGTTTAATTAACTGTCTTGAAGAATCAAATGTAAAAGACAAATTTGTTAAAGAAATACCAGTAAGCAGATATGAAAAAATAATTAAATTTATGCGTGATGAAAGTACTGTTATTCAAATGAGAGACTTCCATAATTGGGTAAAACTTGTTTTAATATCAAATGTTACTGAATATTTTTGGAAAATGTTTCATAAAGATTCCATAAGTTTACTTGATATTTCAACAGGTAGAGGTGGAGATCTTAGTAAATGGAAAAAAGCTTATATCAGTAATGTTTTTGCATTTGATATTTCAGAACAAAGTATTGAATCAACTGATCCAGAAAACCAAGGAGCAAAAGAGCGTTTAAAAGGTCTTCAAAAGAAAGGATATTCCGTAAATGTAATGTTTGATGTAGGTGATGCTGCAAATCCGAGTCCTGAATTAAATAAAAGCATTACAACCTTTTTAACTAAAAATAAAATTGGAAAATTTGATCTTGTAAGTTGCCAATTTGCATTACATTATTATTTTGAATCAGAAACAGCTCTTCGAAATGTTTTATCGATGGTAAGTAATTATCTTCGCAAAGGAGGTTTCTTTTTTGGAACAACTATTGATGGAGCAAAGATTAGACAATATTTTGACTTTTTACCAGAAGGAGAAACAGTTTTTAGAAGAAAATTGTATCGTATAGAAAGACAGTTTCCTAAAAAAATAAGAAACCCATTTGGAAATAAATACAATTTTACAATTTATGATACATTTGATAAAACAAATTATTTCAATACAATGGGTACATCAACTGAATATCTTGTAAACTTTGATACCCTCAATAAATTGGCAAAAGAATATTCTCTTCAACCAGTAAATGTAAACTTTTTTGAAAAATGGAGCCCAACAGGGAATAAAAAAGATACTGCATATATAAATCATCTTAATAATCATATACAGTTTCAGGAAATATTTGAAACTGGTAAATGGAGTCCTTACACAAAAGGTGACTCCATAACTCCAGAAGAACTTGAACTTAGTTTTCTAAATTCAACATTTTGTTTTCAAAAAGTTTAACAAAATAATTTATTATTTCGGATTAAATTTTACAAAATTCTTTTTTAGTTTAAGAACTTTTAACAAATTAAATTAAAAATGAATTTATTTTTCTTACACTGCAACCCATCAGAATGTGCAAAACATCATTGTGATAAACACGTTGTAAAAATGATATTAGAAATAGTACAGATGCTTTATACAGCACATATTGTACTTGGAACAAATAATTTACCAGAAGGCCATTACTGTAAGATTAGTAACCATATTCATCCAACTGCCGTTTGGATTAGAAAATGTAAAGAAAACTATTTATATGCAGCTGAAGTAGCACTTTCAATTGCATACGAATATACTCATAGATATAATAAAATTCATTCATGTCAAAGTCATGCAGAATGGTTATTTCAAAATCTTCCAGTATTTAATGAATTTCAAGATTACTCTGGAAGCAAAAAGGAAATTGTTTTTGCAACAAATGAATTTTTTACCTCTTTGGGAATTACACCAATACCTTTATGCATGCCAGATGATTGTTATTGTGATGACCCAATTAAAAGTTATAGGAAATATTATCTTATGTACAAAAAACACTTTGTAAAGTGGACTTCACGAGGTATACCTTTTTGGTTTTATTTTTTTGATATTAGAAAAATAATTGATAATTATAAATGATAGAAGAAGATATTTGTCCAATATGTTTGTGTGGTTTTACAACTGAACCGTTTTATACAACAAAATGTTGTAATAAAAAATTTCATACAATTTGTTACATAAATTGTATGAAAATTAAAATGGAATGTCCATTATGTAGGAATGCCCAAGAAGAATTTGTTATTCTTATTAAAAATGACCAGGTTACTAACAGTAAGAAGAATATAACAATTATATCAATCAGTATTATTTTTGTTGTATTTTTTGGTTATTATTATTTAAGGCCGGCAATTTAATTTCTTTTAGTTTTGTAACTAAATTCTCAATCGTTGCAGTTGTAACGGGATCGTGAGAATATGTTACTTTTAAATTTTCAAGTCCTAATTCAGTTTTTTCAAACTCCAATGAAATTCTCTCAAGATCTTTTTTGTTTTCAATACATTGTATTTTACGAAAAAGATCTTTTATATAATGTAAAAAATTATCTCGAGAATCACGAAATAACCATCTCTTGATGGATCTTATGTTAGATTCTTGATCTATTTGTAAATTTCCCTTGCGGATACATAATTTTTCATTTACTTGTAAAATTCCTATAATTTTTAAATTTATAATTATTTTATCAACCAATTCCTCAAGAATTATATCCATATTATTATTAAAAATTATTATTTGTTTAAGTTAAATGTTTTTAATTATACCCTGTATACTATTCAAAGTTAATTAAATAAAATATTATTAATTATTAAAATGCAAAGAGACTTAATAATTAAATGCATTGAAGATATTATAAAATCAAAAAGGGTAAGTATGGAAACATATATTGATTCTACACTTGAAACATCATTAGAAAAAATTAATCTACCATTAGGTACAGAAGGATATGTTGTTTACCCACAAAAGAATACCCCAACAAGAAAGCAAGGTGATGATCTTTATGTTCCTGGAATGAAAGATCAATTTATGTTAGCCGATAAAACTTTTATTGACCAAAAAACTGGAGAACCAGTACTTATTACACCAAGAACAAGTGATTATCATTTTCTTAGAGAATTATCTATAAAACAACCTCCTATTGGTTGGTATATGTCAGAAAAATTTGACGGACAACGTGCTATATGGGATGGTGCTAAATTTGTTACAAGAGGTTCAACTTCAGGAGATCCAAGAGTTTATCCATATGTACCAAAATGGTTTATAGCATTAATGCCTCCGGGTGTTGCACTTGACGGGGAGTTTTTTATATCTAGAGGAAAATTTTCTGAGACAACAAGTATTTTAAAAACAAAATTAAAACCAGAATCTGAAAGAAAAAAGAAAGATAATAGCCAACTTGATCTTGATAAACGATGGATGTCAATTAAATATCAAATATTTGATACTCCATCAGATGAACCTTTTGAAATTCGTCTTAAAAAGTTACAATTAATTGTAGCAGAACGATGCAAAGTATGGGATCTTATTGATCTTCCTCCATATCTTAAAAAAGGAAAATGTCCATTAAAAATAACAAAACAATATCTTATCACATCAATTAATCAATTATATGAATATTATGACGAACTTGTTTCTAATGAAGCTGAAGGTGTTATGATTAGAGCACCTAAAATACCATATCTTCCAAAAAGAACAAAGTTAATGTTAAAATTGAAACCAGAAGAAGAAGGTGAATGTGTGATTGATGGAGGAAGTTCTGGACATATTCCTGGAAAAGGTCAATTTGAAGGAATGTTAGGATCATTTAATTGTATACTTATGGAAGATGGAGTTGTTACAGATAAACGTTTTAATGTTGGTGGAATGAAAAAAAGCATTCGAATGAATTATAATAAACCAAAATCTGAATTTTTTCATCCAGATGGGACAATTATAACATTTAAATATACAGAAATGACTCCTGATGGAATACCAAGATTTCCTCGATATAAAGGAATTCGATATGATTATGCTTCAAAATAAAATAATTAATGATAATAAATGAATAAATTAAGATCTTTGTTAAAAAGAATTTCTAGAGAACAATTAATTACTTGTTCAAATGAAACTACTTTTACTACATGAAAGACAAAAATTAATTGATTATGTATTATTTTATTATTATTAAATTAATTCAATAATTAAAATATTTTTAATTATAAAAGAATGTCTGTTTTTTCTAAAAATAAACGGTTAATAATTGGAGGATTAATTCTTGCAGCAGTAGTTATTTTATCATTTATGATCTTAAAATCAAATTTTAATGATACTTTAATTTCAAAAAATATCACTAAACTACAGCCAAAAAGCTTTGCTCCAGTTGGGGCAGATGTTCCACCCGGTAGTCACTTAGTACCACCAACTGTACCTGAAGAAATTGGTTTAGCAATGGTTTATCCACAGGGTGATGGTGTTGGTATGAGTAAATTAGATTCAAATTCTTTTTATCCAAATAAACCTGGCCCATTACTTACAAATCATAACATACCCAATTCAATTGGAGAATCAAGTTTTGCAGACCCTATTGGAACAAAAGGTGCACAAGAAGGAGCTAGAATTTTAAAGATAAAATCAACTGGAAATCAAATGGAATATAAACCACTTGATGAAGCTGAAAATATACTCTATGCAGCTGCATACAACCAGAATGGAGCAGAAGTCCAAAATGGCCCGGCTCTTATAAACGGTAATAAAAATATAAATTATAATAGTTCCTATGTTCCAGAACAAAATTTAATTCTTCAAGCATCACCTGGTGAAATGTCTACATTAAATAATTGTGAAACAACATATCCTAACACAGAACACATTGACGGACTTTGTATAACTGATGGAGACATCCCTTATGGAAAAATAGTGAATGGAAAAGTTAATCCAAGACTTGTATCTCGATGGGAATCATATACAGGAATTTATGATCGCGCCCAAGCTCTTCAGGATATTGATGGATTATTATATCCAAAATTAAATGTTTTAACTAACAATAATTAAATCGTTTTAAGTAACAATAATTAAATCGTTTTAAGTAACAACAATTAAATCGTTTTAAATTCTTTTAATTATTACCTTGTTTACTGTAAGGTTAAAATTAAAATAATTTTTTAAAAATTTAAAATTTTTTGTATTTTTTGTTCTATTTCTGTTCTATAGATGCAATTATATTTTATCTTATTTTCATAACATTTATTTAGACAAAAAGCTAATTCTGGACTATCACAATATTTCAAACAAATATCATAAAATGATCAATCCTCAGAAAGTTCAGCCTTCTTCTTAACTACCTTAATAACTTTCTTAACCTTTGGTGTCTCAGCTTCTGCTACTGGTGCAACTGCTACTGGTGCAGCTGCTACTGGTGCAGCTGCTGCCTTGGGAGCAGCGGGAGTTGCAGGGGTCTTTTCTGACTGAATGTAATGGTGCTTAAGATAACGCTGAAGATTGAAATAAGTAACTTCCTCTGCTGGGTTACCTAGAAGAGTCTTAAGCTGAGCTCCTTCTGGCTTTGATGTAAGAATAAACTTCTGCTTGTTAGAAGGATCAGAAAGTTCATGCTTACGAACAAATGAAGAAACACCCTTTGTTACTTCATTTCGTGGAACAAGAGTACCAGGATCAACACCAAGAAACTTTGCAAGTTCATCGGAAATTGCTACTGGCTTTGTAATACCAGAAGGCTGTCCAGATTCCTTGCGAGCAGAAGAGTTTCTGGATTTCTTGTTGTGAAGCTTGTCAAGCTCCTTTCCTTGACGCTCAACATCCTTAAGAACTGCGCGAACATTGTTCATAAGAGTTTTAAGTTGGGCAGACTGTTCGCCCATGGTTGCAAGAATTGCCTTTAGCTGTTCACTTGATGACTCGACCTTGGCAGCTGGAACGGTTTCAACTTCTACGGAACTCATTTGTATAGTAATTGCTTGTATACTTTTATTATAAATTATTCTTTAAGTAACTTTTAAAAAAATAAAATTAATAAAATAATTATGATACATTTATGTCAAATTAATTCGTTTAAATAAAATATTAACGAATATTAACGAATGGATAATTTTAATTGGAAACAATACATTTCAAGTTATAAAGATCTTAGAGATGCTGGAATAGAAACAAAAGAAAAGGCTGTCTATCATTATGTTCATTTTGGAAAAAAAGAAAACCGTAATGACAAATCAAGTAGAAATTATTCTATTAAAATAAATAAACTTCATCCAAGTAATTTAAATATAAAACAAACAAATATTCCAAAAAAAATACCAATTAAAGTAGATCTTAGAAATAAATTACCACCAATTTATGACCAAGGACAGTTAGGCTCATGTACAGCAAATGCACTTTGTGCAGCATATGAATATCTTACTCCTAAGTTTACAGGTTCTAGATTATTTTTATATTATAATGAACGTCTTCGAGAAGGAACTGTTAATCAAGATAACGGTGCTTTAATATCAGACGGAGTAAAATCTCTTGAAATAAATGGGATATGTCAAGAATCATTATGGCCATATATTATTTCAAAATTTTCAATTTGTCCACCAAAAAATTGCTACGACACTGCGCTTTCTCATAAAGTAACAAGTATCCATAACGTGAATCAAAATTTAATTACTATGAAAGCTGAATTAACAAATGGATACCCTTTTATTGTAGGAATAGCTGTATATAGTTCATTTCAATCAACAAATGCAACTACCACTGGAATAATTTCGATTCCAAACAAAAATAAAGAACAGTTTTTAGGGGGACATGCTATTTTAATTTGTGGATATACACCAACTCATTGGATATTTAGAAATAGCTGGGGATCTTATTGGGGAGACAAAGGATATGGATATTTACCACTAAATTATTTAACAAATTCAAATCTTTGTTCAGATTTATGGTCTTTAATAAAAAATACTAACTGAGTTTAAAAATTAAACTCACTTAAAGAATACTTACTTATAAGAGTATCAAGCAATAAACAATACAAAATGCCTTCAGCAGTACTTACAGCTTCCGATTTCGAAGTAAACAAGATTACATTTGGCAAACATAAACCAAACCCTAATGGTGGATATAACATTGATATTAGTGTCGGTGACACTTCAAGTGAAGTTCTAATTCAAACACCAAAGATGCGTGCTCCTTTTGGAATTTCAACAGATAAAACAAATCCCTTTAAGAAATCCCTCGATCTTTCATTTCAAGATATTGAATCTAGTAAAAGTATGAAGGAATTTCGAAAGATGGTTGAGAGTGTTGATCAAGCAATTATTGATTATGGAATGAAGAATTGTAAAACATTTTTTAAGAAGGAACTTGGTCGTGAGATCGTTTCTGAATATTACAATTCAAATATTAAGCTTTCCAAGAAGGAGCAGTATTCTGATACATTTAAGATGAAGCTTCTATTTATTAAACCAAATCCAGAGAAGAATATTCCAAATGGAAAGTTTCTAACATCTTTCTGGAATACAAAGGGTGAGGAGAAGGATGATAATTATCTTGATAAGGGTGATTCAGTTGTATGCCTTGTTAAGCCACAGATGCTTTGGGTTGCAAATAAAGGTTTTGGAGTTACATGGGTCTGTACACAGGCTCGTGTTCATAAGCAGGTAAAGGTATCTGGTTATGCATTTAAGAAGACAGATGAAGATGTAGAAGAAGTTGAAGAGTCAGAGGATGAGGAGGTTATTGAAGAGTCAGAGGAAGAAACCGAAGAAGTTGAAGTAGACGAATAAGCGAATAATTAATTAAAAAGTTGTATAAAAAAGAATTAAATTAAAATTAAACACATTAATTTTAATTGAGTACTTTACTTAAAAAAATAATAATAGTTATTAATAATAATAGATGAATGCTTCAGATTCAATCATTCAAGAAGCAATAAGAGGAGCAATTGTAAATAATATCATGAATATATACAGAGATACTATAAGAAATGTAAGAAACCCAAATAGAAATATTTTGACACCAACGATCAGAATGAATAATCTTATAAGCAGTAGATATTACAACAACCCACCCCAAGGAGGTTATCAAATAAATGAAGAACATGAATATATATTTCCAGATCATGATGATATTTCGGCAATGGTTTTTTTAGATGTTGCTACACGATTTGGAAGTCCTGGAAGTGATTGTGAGATTAAAGATTTACGTAAAAATAAAATTAAGCAAATAGGAAAGTATAAAAAGGTAAAAAGTACCGATACAGAATTAATTGAAAGTACATGTCCAATTTGTTTAGAAACGTTTCAATTAGGAGAATTTCATAGAACACTTGAATGTACACATTCTTTTCATAAAAAATGTATTGATAAATGGTTTAAAAAAGATCATTGTGATTGTCCAATGTGTAGAAAAATAATAATAACCTAAATTAATGGGTTATTCTATTGAAGATCTTTTAAATATTCAAGGAACTGATCATTTATGTAAAGTTCAAATGAAAAGAAAACCAGAAATTGAAAAAGAATATTCGGAATATAGGAAAACTTTTATTTTTGAAAATTTTAAAAAAGAATTGTTTAATAATTCTGAAACTTATAAATTTTGTTTAAATAAATTTCCTTATGATATACCCGAAGATATGAATCACTTTGTTTTATGGTTTAATTTTAAAGAAAGAAATATGCTATTAGGTGAACAGATCATAAATAATTATTTTAAAGATACCGTTATATGGTTTGCGAATATTCCTGAATTAATGTCTATTAATCAATTATTTCATATTCATATTTTTAAAATAATAAAATAAAAATATTCGTTTAGGTCTTTATGCAATTCTTCTCTTTACTGGAGGAGGATCCGCATGGATTTACATATTATTATGGTTATTTAAGGTAAATATGTGTGCTTAAAATTGTTTACGTTTTTTAACACATTTTTCACCTTCAAGGTCTTCTATTAAAAGTTTTATATTTGAATAAGCTATCAAAACATAATCCAACTTAGTACTTGGATTTTCTAATTTTATAGACTTTTTCAAAGAATTTGAAATAATTTCTATGATGTCTCTTATAGAAGATATATCATACATATTATAACCATCTGTGTAATAATTTGGATCAAGAATAATATTTTCAATATAATATTTATTAACCTCGTCAATTTTATTCATAAATATTAGAAATGGTTTTTTAAATATAGATTCGTAATATTTGATATCCACGTTAGAATAAATACTTTTAAAATACTTCAATTTATTGTAATTGTCACAAAGTCTATTCCATTCAAAATAATTATTTATATCTAAATCGTTTATTTTTGAAATAAGATCATCAATATCAGATTTTTTTGATTCAGTTGATAAGTTTTCAAATTTAGAAATAATATCATCCATATCCATTATTTAAATCTGTAATCTGGTTATTCAAATCTGTAAACGAGTTGGTTAGTGTTTATATTATACTTTCTTAAAAAACTAATACACTTTTTGATTCTTGAGTTCAAAATATTTTTGTAAAAAAATAAAAAATTAATTGTATTTTTTTCTATAAAGAGTTTAAGAATTAAATTTTGAAAGTATACATCTTTACTAGAAACCATTTTTATGGATTCATTTATTGTTTTTACTTGTTCGTGAAGTATTAAGTTATTAAAAGAAACTATCTTTTTTACTAAATTAGGAATTAATTCGAATTTTACATTGGGATAAATAATAGTATTAATACCCAATGTATCCGATGATGATTCTGAAAATGCAAATTTAATAATAATTTCACGGAGATCATTTAGAATTTTTTCATTATTACCTTGGAAACATTCACATACAAGGTATCTTTCTGAATTGCAATTTCTACTACTACATGGTTTTATAATTTTAACTGAACGATACAAACTACATAGTATAAGATAAAAAATTATACTATTATGGGTAAACATATCAAAAAATTTTATTACAAACATTCCACCAACTTTTTGTATATTTAGACAAATATAAATCTCACTTAATAACAATTT
>Ga0114973_10003986_pt1 | contig 10326 bp, 6 predicted proteins | sample M_140807_MF_Meta_FD_87025 | JGI IMG/M metagenome (GOLD analysis project Ga0114973, IMG submission 87025) | Freshwater microbial communities from Lake Montjoie, Canada to study carbon cycling - M_140807_MF_MetaG | ecosystem: Environmental > Aquatic > Freshwater > Lake | place: Lake Montjoie... | reverse complement strand
GATTTAATTTCATCTTTTTTCAATAACTTTTTCTCATTTTCCACAATAACATTCATATTATCATTTACCATAAATTCTTTTTTATTTTCATAATATTTTATATCTTCAGATAGTATTTTTTTAATCATACTATCATTATAAGAAAAATCTCTAATAATTGATTTTGTAGAATTCACCATAATAGGTTCCCAGAACGATTCATTGTATGAGAATAGATAGGTTGGTTTTAAAGGATTCATTATATAATTCTTGTACAAAGAATAAATATGACTATCCTTAAAATCAAAAATAATCATATTAATATCCAATAAATCGACAATATATTGTAATAAAATATAATCAGGCTCTAATTTTAATCTTTCACTGATCTCATTTTTAGGAATAGTATATTTTGTAGGATATTTATCAATTAGTTCTTTCTTAAAATTATTAATGATTGATAGTTCATCATTATTGAAAGGAACAATAAATTTACTATCAAGTAATGTTAATAATGAGGTCATGAAACTAATATTATTATTATTATTATCATGAATTGTAATACCATATTTATATGTCTTATCGCAAAATAAATCTTGAAATTTGCTAGGGATTGTTTTTAAATAGGTATAGATATTCTTTTGACCTGTTTTTTTTTCTTCTTTAGGCTTTACATTTGCTAAATATTTAATAATTGTCTCATAGTTGATTTCCATATTAGATATTAATAGTTATTTAGGTTTTAAATAATAGTTTATCAATTTTTATCATGTTTAATTATAAAAAGTTATTATTATAATTAAATAATGGCAACTAGTAGGAAGACAATATGTTTAAATATGATTGTAAAAAACGAAGCAGGTATTATCACGAGTACATTAAACAATATATTGGATCACATTAATATTGATTATTGGGTTATTTCAGACACAGGATCTACAGATAATACTAAAGAGGTTATTTGTAATTTCTTCAAAAAGAAAAACATTAAGGGCGAGCTCATAGAACATAAATGGCAAGATTTTGCTTGGAATCGTACAAAAGCACTTGAATGTGCATTTAATAAGACCGATTATTTACTTATTTTTGATGCAGATGATAGTTTCGACGGGACACTCGTTTTACCTGATCTGACTAAAGATTCCTATAATTTAAAAATAGGCGATGGAGTGTCATACTACAGACCTTTACTAATAACTAATAGAAAAAGATGGTGTTTTAAAGGAGTCTTGCACGAATTTCTAACAGAAATAGATTCAATGAATGGTGCTGATGCAATTGATGGAGATTATCATATTGTGTCGGGTAGATTTGGGAATAGGAGTAAAAATCCAACAAAATATTTAGATGATGCGATTATTCTAAAGAATGCATATAATATTGAGGAAGATAAAGGATTGGCTTGTAGGTATGCATTTTATTGTGCGCAAAGTTATAAGGATGCTGGTGAATTGTATCGCAACGATGCAATTGAATGGTATAAAAAAGTATTAGAATTAAATAATTGGGTTCAGGAAAAGTATTATTCGTGTATTATGTTGGGAAATTTTTACAATGAAATGAAAGATTATGATAATGCGTATAGGTATTGGATTAAAAGTTCAAATTATGATAATGAACGTATTGAGGGTATTGTTAGTGCGATGGAATATCTTAGAAGTACTGGAGAAAATTTAATGGTAGCATTACTCTATAATAAATTTAAGAATTATAATAAGAATATTTCAAAAGATAAATTATTTTTAGACAGATCAAAATATAATGATATGATGGAATATAATAATTCTATTTGTTCGTACTATCTGGATAGTGAGAAACATAATGGTTATGAATGTTGTAAAAAAATTATAATGAATAATACTAGTGAAAAATATATTATAGATTCTACATTATCAAATTTAATGTTTTATAAAGAGTTTATGGAAAAGGATGAAGATAAAACCCTCTACAACAGATTGATTAAAAAAGATGAAATCATCCCTGCAAAGTTAGTATTCACTAAAGAGGAATGTCGAAAGAGTAAAAATATTTTATTCTATACAGGATTCTCTTACAATGATTGGAATTATTCATACATTATGAAAAATTCAATTGGCGGATCTGAAAAGGCAGTGGCTTATTTAACCAAACATTTATCTAAGGAGTATAATATTTATATATCAGGTGGTGTAATAAATGAAAAGATAGATAATATAACTTATATTCATTTATATCAATTACAAGATTTAATAAATACAACTGCTTTCCATACAATCATATGTTCGCGATATATTGCATTTTTTGAAATGTTCAAAGATATTTCTTATTTTCAATACTACATATGGGCACATGATACTAATCTTTTACCATATGCTTGGCCAAATCAATCTTTTACAGATAAAGAAATTATAACCAAATGGGATAAATCTATAGATGGGTGTATTTGTCAAACAAAATGGCACGCAGAAGAATATAAAAAACTCTATCCAGAATTGAAAGATAAAATAAAAATAATTAATAATGGAATAGACACATCATTATTTTATAATAATAAAAAGAAAATAAAGAATAGATTTATCTACACATCTAGAAGTGAAAGAGGTCTAATCACTTTACTTGAAATGTGGAGAGAAATTTTAGAGAAATTTCCGGATGCCACTTTAATAATTTCTTCATATGGGAAATTTCCAGATAATGATCAGGATAATATGATGAAAAAAATTATTGATAATTATGATAGTATTAGTCATATTGGTTCATTAAGTTCCGATGATTTATATAATGAGATGAGGATGTCTGAATATTGGGTATATCCAACATCTTATCAAGAGACATCATGTATCACTGCAATGGAGATGTTGGCAAATGGTGTTATATGTATTTATTATCCAGTCGCAGGATTGGTAGATACTATGAAAGATTATGGAATTGCTGTTAATAATAAGAATGAAATTCTAGATACTCTTGTTAATTTGGATAATCAAAAGAAAAATAAAATGATAGAAGATGGAATAAAATATGCCACAACAGAATGTTCATGGCATATGAGGGCGAAAGAATGGACTAAATTATTTTCAAGAAATAAAATGATACAAGTTATTAATTTAAAAAGAAGACCAGATCGCAGAGATGCAATGGTAAAACAATTTGCTGATAATAATATATCAGATTATGATTTTTTTGAGGCAGTTGATGGGAAAGAACTAAAACCTACTCAAGAGATTAAAAAAATGTTTGAAGGTAATGATTTTAGTTATAGGAGGAGTGTTATTGGATGTGCGATGAGTCATTATAATTTATGGACACAATTAGTAAACGATAATGCGAATGATTTCTATCTCATTATGGAAGATGATATTACTATGTGTAAGGGATTTAATAATCATATACAAAAATATTATGATGAAATGAAAAATAAGGAAATTATATTTTTTGGTTATTTTGCTGGGTCTTGTGAATTGAGAGGTAAAGTAATAGATGATTTTAATAATATTAATAATGATACTGTATTCATATTAGAAGATTCTAATAAATATTCATCTGGTTTATTTTGTTATTCGATTAACAAACCAGCTGCAATAAAATATATAGAACATATTAACAAAAATAGTATTAGAAATGCACTTGATGTATTTATTGAATGTAATAAAATTACAACTATTAGTATAATAAACCCTTCACTTGTAATTAGTTCATTTGTTTATGATCTAGTAGGAGATACAAATATACAATATGATTATGATTCTTTAGAATTTATAGATAGTAATAAAAATTATATATATATTAATAGTTTCTGGTATGGATTTTTAAATAAAGCAGATCCAAATAATATAAGTTATTTAAAAAGATTAATTTCAAAAACAAAATTACATAATTATGAAATAACAGATGATATTGCAAATGCTAATATATTAATTGAATCACTTTCAATATTTGGTTCAAATAGCCTAGTAAATTATAAGAAATGGAAGTATAAAATTCATTATTCAGGTGAATCCTTTGCAAATAATAATACAGATTATGATATTGTTCTGGATTCTAAAAATACAGAAAATAATATTATCGCTTTACCATTATTCGTATATTATATTAATGGAAATAATTTATTCGATAAAATATTAAATAGAGGGAATGTACATGATGTACCAGTTAATTTCTGTTGTTTTATTTCATCAAACCCACATGTAATACAAAGAAGAACTATGTTTGAAAAATTAAATAATTATAAGAAAGTTGATTCATATGGAAGATATCATAATAATATGGATAATATTACAATTTCGCCCAATTGGTGGTCAGATGAATATATTCAATTATTAAGCAAATATAAATTTATGATTTCTTTTGAAAATACAAAATGTAAAAATTACATAACAGAAAAATTTGTAAATCCATTATTAGCAAGAACAATACCAATATATTGGGGATCTGATCATGTAAAAACAGTATTTAATCCTGGTTCCTTCTTATTTTTAGAAGACGATACTCCCGAATCATATGATAACTTAATTCAACAAATTATTGATTTGGATACTAATGATGAAAAATATCTAGAATTTATAAATAGACCCATATTCAATAATTTAGACTATTGGAATAATCATTATACTGATGATATAATTGCAGCCAATATAGATAAATTATTATAATATAATTATTTTGTAATACTTTATATTATGAACATTATATGTTTCTTAACACTTAGACCTAATAAATTATTTTATGATTTTTGTAAAACATTAATAAGACCAGATTATGAGGTGTATATATGTATTGATGATAATTCATATGATATTCTCTCATATGATAATATTATAAAAATAATAAAAATAGATAATCAAGAATGTATAGATGCGGGATTCAAAAGCACTGTATTATATTTTCAAAATCAGGCTTGTTCTAGAGACAAAGCATTATATTATTTTTCAAAAAATGATATTGACTATAAATACATATGGTTTATAGAAGAAGATGTATTTTTACCAACTTCTGATGTTATAAATAATTTAGATGATAAATATCATGATGCTGATTTATTATGTAGATCTCATAAAGAGATAAAATTGGATTTAGATAAAGATTATCACATACCTATAAAAAAAACAATCCTATATGGTAAATTAACAAAATCACAGGCAACTCTAAATAATCATCCACCATTTGCCAATTTAATTTCAAAATTAAACTATTCTAAATATACAGTTGGAATGATTTCTGCGATTCGTGTATCAAAAAAATTAATGAATATAATAAAAAATTTTGCATTAGAGTATAAAACTTTATTTATAGATGAAGCATTTTTTTCAACCATATCATATAAAAATAATCTATTGATAATAACACCTATTGAATTTAATACAATATTATTTACTAAGATTTGGAAGAAAACTGATATAAATTTAAATAATTTATATCACCCAATTAAAGATATTAAAAAACAATATGAATATAGAAATAATAATATTATTATTGAAACCATAATTGAACAACCTACTCAGAATTATAAAATAAATAAAAAAGTATTATTGTATAAAAAATAAATTAGATTGAAGGAATGTAGCGAGGAACATCATATTTAAATAGTTTTACTCTAAATACACCTTTATCAGAACTTGTACCTGGAATATTTATTTCTTGATTATTTTCTATTTCTTTATCCCCATGGATTCTAATTGGTATTTTAACTTTAAAATTCTTATTGTCAGATCCTACGACATAATACTCATATTGCATTGAGCCAGGATATTTTTGTCTTCCAAATAATTCATAAGCAGTTTCTGTGTCAGTTCTAAATACATTACCCATTAATTGATATTCTTCAGGATAACCTCTAGAAGGGAAATTAATTTGTGTTTTTACAAATTCAGTTGGGTATTGGTATTCAGGTAGTCGTCTTTCAGGTGCTGTAAAATCATCATTTAGAACTCGCCTATCTCTTTTTCGTATTGTATCTTTTTCATTATTATATACTATTATGGGTCTAATTATTTCTTTTTTATCATTATATGAAAAGGTATGAAAGTTATATATTGTTGTTATTCCTATTATAATACATAATAATATAACCGCGTGTAATGTTTCAAGACATATCATTATATATATATATATTAATTTAATATATAATAATAATTTATTATATATTTTTTTTTAGTAGCATCTAAATATACTTTATTTTTATAGATAAATTGAACCTTATTTCTTAAAACTGATAAGATTAAGGCAATATGATTATCTAGTTCTATATTATTTTTCAGATCTATTATTGGATTTATGAATGCTAATTTATATAAATATTCAAGAGACTCATTATCATTGTTATTTAAAGATATCACATAATTTAATATTTTATTATTAATACTATCAGAAGAACTTTGTATGTTAGGTAGAATCCACGCCCAATACCATTGTTTATTATCATTATTATAATAACCCGCATACTCATAATTAAATTTCTCAGTATCATCAGAGAAATGCATTATTATTTCATTACTAGCATCATTAATAGTAGTATTTGTATGATCTAGATATTTTTTAAATTTTGTATTTGTTATATTATATATTTCCAATATATATTTTAATACTTCTTTATTATTCATTACTTATAAATACAAAATAATATTTAAAAATATATTAATAGTTATATTAATGTATTTTTTAATTGCAGGGATCTTATCAGTAAATCTGTATATCATTACTAAAAAATTATATAATTATTGTAAGCATAATGAACTTTTAAGTGAATATGAATTATGTGATTGTATGGATTGTTATGATAAATATAATAATAAGGTGTGCGACGATGATGATTGTGATGATGATTGTGATGATGATTGTGATAATGATTATTTTTCAGAGGATGAAAACGAGCTAGATGATGCTGATATTGTGATTGATGATGATGATGATGGTGATATTTCTAATGATAATAATGATGAGTGTGATACGAGTGATGAATGTGATGAGACTAAAATTAATCCAAATAACACTGATACTGAAGAAGAAGATGATTTACAACCAAGATTAAATAAAGATCTAACAAGTTTATTAACATTAATGACAAAAATGGCAAATACACTTAATAAAGATGCTTGTCAAAAACTAGGTTGTAAAAAAATATGCAATCCGCAAAATACAACTGCAGATACATCTGCAGATACAACTGCAGCTACAACCAATACAACTGCAGACACAGCTACAACCAATACAACTACAACTGCAGACACAGCTACAACCAATACAACTGCAGATACAACCAATACAACTACAACTGCAGATACAACCAATACAACTACAACTATAGATACAACCAATACAACTGCAGATACAACCAATACAACTGTGGATACAACTGCAGATACAACCAATACAACAACTGATAGGGTAGCAACTAAACTATTTGTTGATGTAGTTAGTAATAAGAGAGACTATGTACATACTCCAAAAGGTAAAAAAAAATAAAAACATAATAATTCATTGATATTTAGAAGTAAAATTATACTAGTGTATTAGATGAGTAATAATTGTTTGAATTGCAATAAATCTGGACATTGTTATAATAGATGTAATGAACCAATCACATCATATGGAATTATTTGTTTTAATATAAAAGATAAGACTATTATTGATATTAATAATATATTATATAATCAATATATCGATATATATGATTATAATTATAAGTATATTAATAATATTAATAATATAGACAAATATTATGATGATATAAAATTACTAATGATTAGAAGAAAACATAGTTTGACTTATATTGAATTTATAAGAGGGCGATATAATTGTAATGATCCTGATAATATAAATAGATTATTCATGTTAATGTCAAAAGAAGAAAATGATATAATTAAAAATAACACATTTGATTATTTATGGGATAATTTATGGACAACTACTGCACATAATAAAGTGTATAAGAAAGAGTATAATATTTCTAAAAATAAATTCATTAATCTGAAATATAATAATTTTTATGATTTGCTACATAAAAATACAACACATTTTATTGAACCAGAATGGTGTTTTCCTAAAGGTAGAAGGAATTTAAATGAGGGAAATTTAGATTGTGCGGTCCGTGAATTTAAAGAAGAAACGAATATGGATAATGCGAATCTACTTACTAAAATTAAATGTATAGAAGAAGTTTATAAAGGTACCAATAATATAAATTATAAAAATGTATATTATTTTAGTTATAGCAATAATATTAATAAGACAGAAATAGAAGAGAACTCATATGAAGTTAGCGATATAAGATGGATGACAGTTAATGAATGTTTAAAAAAAATAAGACCTTATGATGATACAAAAAAAAGTATTATTCATTCTGTATACTTTTTTCTTGTTAATCTTACTATAAATAATAAAAATTGTTAGTTGGGAATAGACTATAAATGTCATATTAATTATATAGAGATTAGTATAATGATCTTTATAAAAATTGAATATACTATTAATTATATATAAAAAATATATATAATTAATGGCAAAGTTGATAGACAAATTTAATTGCATTAATGCTACTAAAAGGGATGATAATTTAATATTAGATAATTTAGAAAATTATTTCGAGAACTATCTTCAGAATAATAATAAAGTAATACTTTATGAATATATGACTCAAGTACTATACTTTAATCCTAAAATTATTAATTCACCACAATTAAATAAGATTATATTTAATCAGTTGGAATCATATATAGTATCAGTTAGAAATAATATGAGAACTTCTATTAAAAAAAACTTATTTAATCTTGATTCGGGCTTAAATAAATTTTTTGTTGATTTTAAGATTAAGGTAAATTTTATAAATAGTTTTACAAATAGTTATATTTGCGAGGATTGGATTACCTCTTTATTAGACATAATTATTAATGACATATATATTAAAAATTATATTGAACAAAATATTACAAATGGAGATACCGTTATAAAAGTCTATTTAACACTTTTAAAATATAATTGTAATGTTCTAAATGCATTTATTAAAATTCTAGCTGATATTCATAAAAAACATATAACAATAAGATCAGATTATCCTATTCCAGTAAATATTAAAAGACTGTATGATTTTAAGAATACATTAAAAAAAATGTTAGAAATAACAGACAGGTATAAGAATGTCCCTACATTGTCTTATAAATTAAATTTATATATAAAGGAAGTTATTATAAATGATTTTATAGATATTATTACAAATAATTCTGTATCTGAAATAAATATATTTATAAAAGAGACTGATGCAGAATTGTCTTATAATTTATATGATGACAAAGCTAAATCAAAATTAATAGATAAAATAAATAATGGTATTGTTATAAATGAATTACAGTTAAATATACTAGAAATTAATGATATTATATATATATTAAATTTTATTAAACTAAATAATAATGATTCAAGTGTTGTTATTAAAGTTAGTTATAATAAATTACTTGAGAGAATTGCCAATATTCCAGATCTTATAAATAAATTATTTGATATGGTGGATAAGAATATGGCAAATTATATGGATACTATGAAAATGAATATATCATTATTAATTATAAATATTCTTGAACATTATAAAAATAAGGATGAAATGATTAAAAATTATTATAAAAGTTTATTAAAAAGACTATTGTATAATTTTAATACTATTACAGATCATATAATTTTTAATAGGTATTTAGATAGCGAGACAAAATTATTTTCACCATTTATTATTAGATTATCAACTCTATTATATCCAATTAAAAAAATAATTAGTGATTTTAGAGAATCATTTCAAATTAAAGATAAATTAAAAAAATCAAACAGCCTTTTATACCCAATTAACATCCCATTAATCTCTAATAATATGGAAATTAATGTAAGCGATGGAGTTATCCCTGCTAATATTATTGAGAACCCTACAACACAATTAACACAAGAATTATATAAGGTACAAACTTGTTATAATCAACAATATAAAAATACCAAGAGTATATCTTGGTTAGCTCATTTTGGTGAAGTTAATATAATATATATAAATAAAGCTATTAAATTACTTCCAATTCAAATGTTAATTCTTGAATTATTTAATGAAATAGATTTTAGAACAAAGAATGATTTATTAACATCTCCTTATCTACAAAACTATTCACAAGACTTTAAATTTAAAATATTAGATTCATTCGTTAAAGGTAATCTATTAATTAGAGTCAATAATACTTATTTTTTAAATAATGAAACTAATTTTTCAGATGATTTGATTAGTATTTTTCATAGTTTATTAAATTCCAATCAAAAAGTGATTGAACATAAAGAACTAGTACATTTGCGTCAAGAGATAACAATGACAAATATTAATAGTCTATTAAAAATTAATAAATATAATTT
>Ga0114973_10003984_pt1 | contig 10327 bp, 10 predicted proteins | sample M_140807_MF_Meta_FD_87025 | JGI IMG/M metagenome (GOLD analysis project Ga0114973, IMG submission 87025) | Freshwater microbial communities from Lake Montjoie, Canada to study carbon cycling - M_140807_MF_MetaG | ecosystem: Environmental > Aquatic > Freshwater > Lake | place: Lake Montjoie... | reverse complement strand
TTTACTTGCATTTAATTAAAATAAACAAACATGACAGATAAAGAAAAGGCGTTAATCATTATTGACTTAATCGAAAAGATTACGCAAGAAATTATTGACAAGCCGTTGCAAAGAAAACGTTTACTTCAAATGCGTGGGCACCTTGAAAAGGCGGTTAAGCTAACAGGCAATGGAATCAAACGGGAATGGTCACGACCGCCGTCGCTTCCATTGGTAAGCCATGATAAAGCGGAACCAGTACCTTTTAAACAAAGTACAACCGAAACCAATGGCGATTTATTAGCTGATAACATTCCCGTGGTAACCAAAAAAGCAAGGAGAAAATAATGGTAATATTTAATATTGGAAATAAACAAAACAAGTACAATTACCCTGAGACGGCTTCGGATATTACTTTGGAACAATACATATACTTTGCCAAGTTCCTTTTGCCGCAGCATCCAAAGGTTGAAATTGAGGCGATTCAATACATGAATGATCGGGACGCGGTTTATCAAAAGATTTTACCTTATGCAAAGAAGTTGAAAGTTAAGGTAACAGGCTTTGAACAACTGTATGTTATTTTAAAGCTTGAATACACATTGGAACAGGAAGAGGTAAAGGATAATGTACGTCGTTTTCTTCCACCATTAATGATTCAATGGCGAACCAATGATGAACAGTTAAACCAACGCCTTGAAATTATGGACGAAGTCTGGGAGGCAAATGTAAGATACCCTTATATGGCAAAGGTTGTAAACTATTTTACAGGCATTCCCCTTGATGCTTGCTTTGGCAAGGTGGCTGATAGCTTAGAGTTAAAATACCTTTTTTACATTTACACTAAGATAATGAATGCCATTAACACGCCAACGGAAACAAAATATAAGCAACTGTACGATTTTAACGGTAAGGTTTATACCCTTCCAGAAAGGTTAATGGAAAAATCCACACTCCTTGAATTTACAATGGCGGCTCAGTACGACAAGGCAATGAATCAAGTTAAGAACGGTGACCCTGAGGGATTGTTAAACATAATGGCAGTTCTTTTGAAACCATTGGGCGAAGATTATTCAGACGAACTCTTTGAGCAAAACAAGGTCGACTTTTTACAAATGTCTTTGCAGACATCTTATGAGGTTGCTTTTTTTTTGACCAAGTTAAGTGAGAAATATATGTTAGATTTGCAGACCTCTATGTTGGAAAGGGCGATGGAAAATCTCAATTAGCAAGTCATAACCTAAATGAAAAATACGGTTGGTACTTAACAATAAAGAAGGTAGCTGAGTCTGGATTGTTTAATTTAACAGGATTTACACCGATGGAATCAGCAGAAAAAGCAAAATTATATCAAGTGTTCCAATATCTTGCAAGCAAAGCGGCTGAGGATAAAATGGTTGAGGACTTAAGTAAGCAAAAGAAATAATGAATATACGGCAAATAAGTGATGTTTTTAAAGATACCGCGATAGATATTGAGGCGATAAAAAGCTACAATTTTGGCTGGGCTTCAGACCGTGTACGACAAGGAAACACAGAAGATTTTCAAGAGTTAAACGCATTCCCACGGGTATTCTTTTCCGTACCAACGATTACCGCCTCAGACCAAATAAGAAAGCAAGATACTTATCAAGTAACATTATTCTTTGATGATTTATTAGGCTATGACAACGAAGGCGATGCGGATCTCACTTTACAGATAGATAAGTGGGCAGCGTTGCAACAATATGCAACGGCTTTTATTCAGCGTTTAAATCTTATTAAACAGTCAATACTTCCAAACTATCTTTTTATTCCTGAGGCACCTCAATTTACTTTTGATTCCTTTGTTGGCATTCAAAGGTTAGTGACCGTTCAAATTAATTTTAACTTAGTAGTTCCTACGAATTGCGAAGTAAAGATTCAAAGGATTATCGAAGTGGTTGGTAATGCTATTGCAACAGGAACAACTCAAAGTAATTTATTTTTATCAACTAAGGTTTCTGCTTTTGTTGAATGCAAAGCAACCGCAACGGGAATCATTGTAGTTGGTAAGCAAAATATAGTAGAGGTTTCAAGTAATGTAACCGCTTTCGCTTTAGCATCTGGAGACATTGTAAGGGTAAAAAATATATCAGCAAATATAATATCAAGCGCAACGGCTCAGGCTGAAGTTCAAAGAGCGGTTAATATTATTGGACAATTAAATGCTACGGGTCAAGTATCTGGAAATATAAACCTTACTTTATTTATTACAGGTTCATCAAATGCAAATGCAAATACTAACAGTAACTTAGATGTTACAACAAAAGGGGTAGTATTATGCGAAGCAAGCGCCACAGCGATAGGAACAACCAATGGGTTACTATTCGTTATAAGAACATTAGAGGCTCAAAGCAACGCAATAGCAACGACGCAAAGCCAAATAATCTTAAGCAAGTTATTAAGCGGTTCTGCAAATGGTTTCGCGGTTAGTGAGGCAAATCTAAAATTAGCATTAAATATTGATTCATCGGTTAATGCAAGTGCAACAACCGAAGCAAATGCAACTAAAGTAATATATTTACATAGTAGCCCATCAACCGTTGCTGAAACAAATGCAACGGCAATAATTACAAAGCTCATTGATGCAAGTGCCAACGCAATCGCTGAATCAAGTACAGAGGTTAATTTTGGCATTGCATTAAAAGCAAGTGTTAATGGCACTGCAATGGTAACAAATGCAACTATATTAAGAACGGCAACCATGTTCGCAAGTGTAACAGGTCAAGGTACAACTGTTTCGGCAATAACCACAGTTGACAATATTGCATCAAGTGTAACAGGAACGGCAACGGTGACGAGTGCGACATTGAATGTAACACAACCTACGTTTATTGCAGATTATCTATTAGTTGCTGGTGGTGGGGCTGGTGGCGGTACTTATGCTGGTGGTGGCGGTGGGGCTGGTGGCTATCGCAAATTTACAACTCAAACAATAAATAAACAATTATATACACTTACTGTTGGTGGCGGTGGTTCGCCTGGTTCAGTAAATAATGGATTAAACGGTGGTGATTCCGTATTTATAAATACTGCATTAGGTGGCGGTGGCGGTGGAAAAGGTGCTTCAATTTCACTTGGTACAGGCTCAAATGGTGGGTCTGGTGGTGGTGGTGGTGGAAAAGATGGAGGAGCGGTTGCCGCTGGTGGAACTGCATTAACCTCAATACAAGGAAATATAGGTGGAAATGGTTCAAGTAATTATTGGTACGGTGGCGGTGGCGGTGGCGGTTCATCTTCTGTTGGACTTAATGCAAGTGGTGGGGCTAGTGGTGCTGGTTTTGGTTCTGGAATAGGTGGCAATGGTGGCGGTGCTACATCTGATAGTATAACAGGGACATCTGTCGCAAGGGCGGCTGGTGGTGGTGGTGGTGCATGGGGTACTGCTGGAGTTGGTGTAAATACAGTATCTGGCAATGGTGCAGTAAATGGTAACGGTAGTTCGGGAACAGATACAAAAGGCGGTGGTGGTGGTGGCGGTGGTACTGATACAGGGACACGAACAGGTGGAGCAGGTGGAAGCGGTGTTGTAATTATTAAAATACCAGATACAATTACCGCTACATTTAGTGTAGGTGTTTTAGGAACAACTCCAGTTATATCTGGTGGATTTAAAATATATACTATTACTGGTGCTGGGGTTTTAGATACAGTAACTTTTAGTTAAATTATTAAGAAATGGCACATTATGTAATTCTTGATGAAAATAATTTTGTAATTAATGTTCATGTTGGACGTCATGAATATGATATTGTTTTAGATAATAATGGTAACCCTATTAATTGGGAAGTGTATTATAATGCAAAACGCACATCTTACAACACGCGTGGCGGCATCCATTATCAAGCCGACAACAATACACCAAGCCTTGACCAAAGCAAGGCATTTAGAAAAAACTACGCGGGAATAGGTTACTATTACGATAGCATACGGGATGCTTTTATACCACCTAAACCTTATCCCTCATGGACATTGAACGAACAAAGTTGCCTTTGGCAATCACCAATACCTTATCCAAATGATGGCAAAATGTACCAATGGAATGAGGAGATTGGCAACTGGGAAGAAATAAATTTTTAACATTAAAACTATAAATCATGGCAGCATTTTCAAATTTTATGGAAGACGCAATTACTGGTTATATAAACGGTACTGCTTTTCCAACACCAGCCCCCGCAAATACTTTCATTCAGTTATATAATGGAAGCCCAACGGACACGGGATTATCAGGCACAGCATTATACGGTCGTACAAGTTACGCATCAGGAGGATGGACTCGTGGAACCGCTGGCGCGGGTACTCTTTCTAACACAAGTGCAATTACAATTACTTCAAGCGCAGCAAGTGCAGCAACCGCCACAGACTTTGCGGTTTTTAATGCGTCTGCAAGTGGTGATTTATTATTCTACGGTGTTTTAGGAACATCAAGCGCGCCTGTAACAAAGACTATTGCAGTAGGTGATGAAATAAAGTTCAATGCTTTACAGCTTACTTTGACCGTTGCATAAAATCATGGTAGCCCTTTGGGGTTACCTTATTTATTTTTATGGATGTAAATTTGCAAAAATTAGCGGACGACATTAGTACATTAGCTATTTCAGTCATTGCGAATGAATGGCGGGCACAAGGTCATGAATTATCAGGCTCAGCGGTTAAGCAAATGGAAACTCTAATTAAATTTGAAATAAATACTTTAATCATTGAAGGTTATGTTCCTGATTACATGGCAATCAATAACTCAGGAGTAAAGTCAAATCGAATACCATACTACCCTGGCAGCGGGAATAAAACAAGTAAGTATATAAGCGGCTTAATTGATTACGTTAAAAGGAGAATGGGTAAAAGTGATAAGGAGTCAAAGGGCATCGCTTTTGCTATTGCATCAAAACATAAACGCGAAGGAATGCCAACGATTAAAAGTTCAAAGTATTCCAAAACAGGAAGGCGGACAGGATTTATAGAAATAGCCTTAGAAATAAATAGTCAAAAGTTTATTGACCTAATTGAAAAATCAATTACTTTTAGCGTTGAGGCAACAATTGAAAGTTATTACAAATCAATACTAAACCGATGAGTTACACGATAAATCCAGACACATTAAGCAGCCTTCTTTATCCTGTATCTTATCGAAGCATTGAGCCTTCGGCGGTGGTTCAGCAACAAATAGATGTTTACGTTGGTGGAAGTCTTGCGGGTTCATTTTTAGCCGTGCAGACGGGCACAAGTGGAAGCAGCGCGGTGTTTGATACCAATGTTCAATCTTTCCTTTACTCAGACGTTGCACCCGTTACAGGGCTTAAAACAAGTATCTTTGGAACGCTTGATTTATATTCAAAGACAACAAATACTGATTTAATGAAATCGGTTTATTGTGTGGCAAAGAATCAAACGGTTTCAAGTGCTGGGTTTTTAGTAACCTCAACGGCAAGCCAAAATAGTAGCACGGCTTATGTTATTCCTTCACAATTTTATGGGGACGATAACGACTTTAATCTAAGCGACTTTTATCAACCGTCGGCAAATCCTTTTCGATTCCTTACTACAAACAACCAAGACAGGCAATGTAATGACGACGGAAATATATTTCTATCATTTGTCGGTAGGGGTGTTAACGCGGCTCAATTTGAGTTCTGGACAAAGTCAGGAACCTCAGCCGTAACAATTGTAGATTTAGTAAACTCAACCGCAAATAATGATTTATACACTATTTCAATTGGTGTTGCTAATATTTTTGGCAGTTCTGCCGTGTTTCATAGCGGTAATTTTCCTGTTAGCCCCAGCGCTTATTCATTCTATGAGGTTAGTGTGGGTAATTACACTGGTTCGTATTCAAGACTTTCTGAAAAGATTCAAGTAAACATTGAACCTAATTGTTTTGATAACATTGACTTACATTGGTTTGGTAAATATGGCGGGGCTGAAAGTTATCAATTACGTGGATTAATTCAAGATTTACAAAATGCCAATGCTGATATAATAAACATATCGCAACCGTGGAGCGTGGTATCAAATCCACGGGCAAACAGTTATGATAAAACAATTATTAAGACAAATCAAAGGGTAAATAAACGAAAGCAAGTTAAATGTAATATACCGCATGAGGATGCTTTATATATTTCATCAATGTTTTATTCTCCTGAGGTTTACATTATTGAAAATGGTAAATATGTCAATGTTTCTATTTCCAACGCTGAAACATTGACGGACAATAATAGAACAACGGATATTGAATTATCTTTTGAAATTACCTATCCAAATAAACCAACCGCTCAACTATGATAAAATTATTTATAGGCGGTCAAGAAGTAGATTTAAATCAAAATGAGGTCAATGTAACGATTGATTATTCGATTGAAAACATTGAACTGGGAAATATATCTGGTGCACATTCTAAAAGAAATGTTACCCTTCCAGCAACGAAAACAAATGTAAATATATTTCAAAACATTACCGATGCTGGGGCAATTGTAACCAATGCTTATAAATTATTATCAGCAAGACTTGAAGCTGACGGCGTTCCAATTCTAACAGGAAAAGCAAGGTTGGAGGGTGCAGACTTACAAGCGATTAACTCAGGGTTTTTGGCTTCCAACTTTAAAATATCTTTAATAGGAAATAATGCAGATTGGTTCGCGGACGTTGGTAATACTTTAGTTAGGGATTTAGGTTGGTCAACGATTGAGGTAAGTGAAACAACAGTTAAGGCAAATTACAACCCTGTAACCGCTGAGTATTGTTTTATTTTAATGAAGTGGAAAGCATGGGAAAATGAAACTTATATTTTATACAATGAGTTAACCCCAGCTATTTTTATTTGGCAGATATTGGAAAAGGCTTTTAAAGACAAAGGTTACCAGTTAAATAGTATTTTCAAGACCGACCCTTTTAATCGTTTGATTATTCCAATGGGTCTTAACCTTGATGCTGATTACATTAAAGACTTTGTAAACCTTAGGGCTTCCAACCCTTCGCCTTCAACCTTTACCAAGTCAGCGGGAGAAAATGGAACGGTTAATATTACATTTACAGATGAAACAACATCGCCAAACTTTGACACAGGGGGAAATTATACGGGTGGGGTTTACACCGTTCCGATAAATGCATTATATGAGTTAATTGCTGAGTTAAACGTTACCTTAACGGCTACTATTGGAGATATAAATCAATTTGCAGAACTCATTTTATTCTTTGAGGTCAACGGAAATAACGTTTCTACCTATGATTTAACCAATGAAACATCATTAAATGATTCAATTTCGCTTGAATTTCTTGGTGATTTGGTTATTGATGACGTTGTTAAGCTAAGATTAAGATATGAAAACGTTTCTTTTAACCTTTCTATTGCTGGATCTCTTTCGGTTGTGGCAGAAAAAGAGGGGTTGGAAACAGGCGAAACCGTTAACTTGCAATACATTATTCCTATTTCATGGTATGTTAGGGACATTATTAGCGACCTTACAACAATTTTTAATCTTGCATGGGAGACAGACGTATTAAACAGACAGGTTTACGCTTACCCAAAAGACGATTATACGATAAGATACAGGGCAAATAGTACAGGAGCGGCAAGCATTACAACTTTTGACGGGTTTTTTAAAGGCTCAAATAAGTATGATTTAAATATTAGAGACGTGGAAGGCTCAGACTTTCAGGTTTTTGATGGTTATAAATCAACTCAGGTATTGGCATACGCAACGGACGACGATACGACAAACAAAGAGGAAGAAAGACGAGGGGTAAATATTTATTCTGGTGGGTACAATTTCCCGACAGATAGATTTGACAACGGTATTGAGTTTATTTATACTAATTTCTTTGCAAAAGCAATCCATATAAACGACGTTGCCATTACCACAGGAGGAACATACGGGGCTCAGATGCCTTTAGTCTTTGGTGACGATTATAACACGGTGACTGACGCAGAACCTAATTATAACTTGGCGCCTCGTTTACTTTATTACGCTGGAAGAAGAAACGGGTTGGATGGGAAAATAAGATTGTTTGACGAAACAACTTCGGCAGCTTCGGCTTTTGATTTTCCAGCCGCTTTTATGGTAAATTACAATGATCCAAGCGGTGCAGATTTTAACTTATCCTTTTCGGATGAGGTTACAAATTACACAAACGTAATGCAAGGTGTTTTTAAAACATTTCATTTACAGACTTACAAGCGAATAGAACTTGGTAAAGTTTATTCAACCTTTGTAAAATGGAAACCAAAAGATATAACGCAGCTTTCATTTAGGCGCAAAGGAATCATAGGTTCATCTAACTTTATAATTCAAAGTTTGGAATATAACCCTAAATCTAATAGCCCTGCCAAAACGGTTTTACTTTACGATGAAAAACCTAATACAAATGATTTGACAAAAGTTGTCAATACAATTACATTAGCTGGAGCTTCGCCTCAAAGTGGAACGGTAACAGGATCGGGCAGCGGCTTAGTAGGAGCAAATGGAGCAACGGTGAATATTCAATTATCTTACACGCCATTCCTTAACTCAATGACAAATATATTGGTACTTGCGCCTAATTCTGGCATTACTCAGGTATCAAACACAAATGCAAATGTACTTGTATTCATGAACGGACAAAAGTTGATACCAACGGTTCAATATATAATAAGTGGTTCAACCATTGAAATCAATGTAAATACTCATTACGATGGTGCAAATTATGAAGTAGTTATAAACGGTGTAACAAAAGGATAATGGAAGACAAAGAGGCATTAGGTAAAAAGGTATTTCTTGAATTTTATTCAACCTTTATTCTTGATGATGAAATCGAGGAAACGGGTCGCGTTTTTTACCTTGCGCAAAAGGCTTCTATGGTTCACCTTAATTTAATACGGGGTATTTTGCAAAACGATGAATATATTATTAATATGGCATATTTAAAGGATGTCATTAATAAAATAAAAATATAATGGCTGAAAAGGTAATTGGTTTTAAAATTCAGATTGAGGGATTAACGGGAACTATTGAAACGGCAACGCAATTAAAAAGGCAAATAGCTGAATTAAATGCCGAGTTAAAAAAGACGGCAGACGTTGACGAAATTAAAAAACTTGAAAAAAAGCTGGTTGATTTAAAGGCGGCTCAATCCTTAGTTAATGATGTTACACGGGAACAAGTTAAGTTAAGAAAAGAAGAAATAGCTGGCATTGACAAAGCTGAAGGAGCATATAGAAAGTTATCAAAGGAATTAAACGACCAAAGAAAAAGATACAAGGATTTAGCAGCAGCGGAAGAGGAATCAAGTCAGGAGGCAAAGGATTTATTAGTATCAATCGGGGCTTTAGATAAAAAACTAAAGGGAATTGATGCAAATGTAGGTCAATTTCAAAGAAACGTTGGTGGTTATTCTCAAGCATTAGGTCAATTTTTCCCAAAATTAGGCGGTACATTAGGTCAGGTTACTGGTGTTATTGGTGGTTTATCTCAGGGGATTACAGGGTTAAGCGCAACCACTGGAGCGTTTAATAAATCACTTGGCGCTATTGGAATAGCATTAACTGTATTTAGTGGAATAAGTGAAATATTTCAAAGTATAAATGAATCAGTTGCAGAAACAAAAGAGTTATCAAATCAAATAGGAACTTTTACAGGCGCAACAGGAAACGTACTAAGTGACTTTGTAAGCCAATCAAAAGCAATATCAACAACTTATAAAAAAGATGTTAATGATATTACGGTTGCAGCCAATTCAGCGAGTAAAGCATTAGGAATTAGTTTTAACGAGGCATTAGATTCAATTGAAATTGGATTTAGAAAGGGCGCGGATTCAAACGGTGAATTTTTAGATAATTTAAGAGAATATCCTACGCAATTTGCAGCCGCTGGATTAAGTATTAAAGATTATTTAGCTATTGCCACATCAGCAGCCACTCAAGGAATTTATTCTGATAAAGGTTTAGATGTAGTTAAAGAGTTTGGATTAAGAATTAGGGAACAAACCAAATCATCAAAGGAAGCATTAGATGCAGCATTTGGTGAAAAGTTTACAGGGGAATTATTTGATAATTTAAATAACGGGTCAATTACAACCGCTGAGGCTTTATCCAAAGTAAGCGCTAAAATGGGTGACACCTCGATTGCGGGAAATAAATTACAAACTGTAATTACAGATGTTTTTGGTGGGGCTGGTGAGGACGCTGGATTGGCTTATATTATATCTTTAGAAAAAATATTAAAAAATACAGACGACGTAACAAAGTCAACTAATAAATACCAGACGCAACAAGAAATATTATATCAAACTAATTTAGAATTAGAAAAAAGTCAGTCAGAACTTAACGAATCATTTACAAAATTTGGTGGAGAATTTAC
>Ga0114973_10003983_pt1 | contig 10333 bp, 7 predicted proteins | sample M_140807_MF_Meta_FD_87025 | JGI IMG/M metagenome (GOLD analysis project Ga0114973, IMG submission 87025) | Freshwater microbial communities from Lake Montjoie, Canada to study carbon cycling - M_140807_MF_MetaG | ecosystem: Environmental > Aquatic > Freshwater > Lake | place: Lake Montjoie... | reverse complement strand
CCGCCAAAATCCCCGGCTTTTTGCGTGCCGTACGTTGGAATTTTGTAATTGGTCGGAACATTTGCCAAACTCATATCGCGCAAATTTCGACCTCCTTCAAGAACATCCGCTACACCCTGACGGTGTATTGGCATCAAAGGCAATCCCATACCATAAGTGTTTTTAAAATCTTCCATTGCGCGTGCAACATTGGCTTCCGTTAATGGAATGCCTTTGGCATGAAGATTCCGCAAGAATTGGCCCACTGCCATTTCATTCATAATTGAATTTCTTGCCGAAGCAGGTGCCATTGCATGAACCCACTTATCAAAAGCATCAGGAGCCATTCCCGCTTCAAGCGTTGCAACTTTTACTGGATACAAAGATGCGTAGAAAGTTTCGCCGCCTAACGGCAACCCACGCATAATTTGTTTTTTGATCAACGCACGGTTTTGTGGGTCCTCGTACAACTCGTCTACATAAGAAGTGCTGCTTCTTGGTGGAATGTCCCGCGGGAAAGTTGACTGTTGAACGCCGGGAAATCCAGTGAGCGCGTCTTTAATCAAAGATCGATCAAATGCTTGCAACTCAGGAGGGGGCGGAGTCCATGCTTCTGTTGGTTGATCTAAAAACCTGTTGGCTTCATCAATTCTTTTTTGTACAACATCAGGTGTGTTGCGTTTTCTTTTTAAAATACTTTCAGAATAACTTGCTGGCGTTAACGCGCCATAACTCTTGACAAGACCGGGTTTTTCAGTTCTTTCCCATTCAAGTTTTTTTTGTGCTTGTTGCAACGCTTTTTTCTGAACATTCTCGGCGGCCAATCTTGGATTGGCTTGAGCAATTTGCTCTGCCATCCTTTGTTGTTGATCGCTCAAGGCTTGGTTTGTGTAGTTTGGAGAGAGCCGTTCGCTTCCTCTTGTTTTGAGAAAATTAAGAAAATCATCGATGGCTTCTGCGCCACTTTTAATTGCTTCTTTTGCTCTTTTTTTTGCAAAATCTCCGCCTGCTGCCATGTGAACTTCCCCGCCGTGAGCGTAACGCTCAACCGCCGCAGGGTTGTACATAATGGCTGCACGATCGCCTAACAGGCCCTCGTACCCATACTCTTTTGCAAGCCGCTCGAAGTCAGTCAAAGCCTGATCCTCATTAATAAGCCCCTGATTGCTCCGGGCGGTAAATGGCATTCTGTTTGCCTCTCTGGCCAACAATCCCAACCGTTCTGGATCGCTGGCCATACTGTACAGGTCCTCGCCCTGTGTACCATAACGGTATCGGCCTAACCCCGCCTCCGGCCGCGGGTCGTCACCGCGATAGAAATAAGTCCGGCCCATCACCGGCGCTTTCGATCCCTGCAGGCGGTACAACTCTTCGCCCCGTATGCCAGTCCCGTAGCGGCTCGGGTCCGTCATGGTAAGGCTTGGGTCATGGCTGAAGTGCGTCAGCCGCTCAGAGGTCCCCTGAGACGGCCTGAAGATGCCGCTCATGTACTCCGGCAATCCACCTTCATACATTGGATCCGTAAACTCAGGCGGCAGCAGCAACCCGCGGTTAGGTGAGTATTGAAAGTTCTCACCGTACAGCGCACGCTTTTGCTGCGCAATCTCGTTGGCCAGCCCCTCGTCGCCTCGGCGCATTGCTTCGTAACGCAACGCATCCAACTTTGCTAGTTCGGCCTTCAACTCGACGTTAAGCGGCGTGTAGTTCACTACGCTGTTCTGGCCCCGCGTCTCTGTGGCCAACGCAATCCGGGCCAGCGGCGAGTACATCTGGCTGTGTGCGCCAAACGCCAACTCCTCACCCTTGGGCCCAAACTCATTCCCATGCACGGCGTGGCCAAAAAGATCGTGGACCGCCCGGAACTGCTCCGTCTGGTTCAAACCGGTGCGCGGATCCACGTCGCTCATCATGTTGTGGGGCTCGCCACCCTGAAACACATAGAGGTGTTGGTTGCCGTGAACGTCCTCTAGCATTTCCCCGCTGGAGCGATAGTCACCCTCGCCAGCACGGTGGAAAGACATATTCACCGGCATCTGGTTGAACTGCTGCGCCGTCTCGTAGTTGAGTTGACGGTACGCTTTATTCATCAGGTCATCGTAATCCCTTGCCCCGATCGTTTCCATCAGTTTAGGCATTTGACGGCCGTAAGCCTCGTACACAGCCTGCTTGTACTGCGGGTTGTCCGTTGACGCTTCCATAAACGCCCGGCCAATTGCTCCTTGCTTCGCCAATGACGTTGGCGGCATGGTCGTTAGCAACGATTCAGTCTGCGTGCCACCAAACTTCTCAGCAGCACGCCGCGCAATGTTGTTCTCTCGAACTAATCGGGCCACTTCTTCAGGCGAGTAGCGTTTCGCCACTTTGCCTCGAACCGCTCCCGTTCCTCCGGATCCAGTTCCCTCGCCGGTCCCAGTAACTTCTCGAACGCCTGTACGGCTTGCCTGACCTTCTCCAGCCCCGCTTGGGCTGACTCGGTAGAAGGGTCCTTCTTGTGCTGTGACATAATTTACTTCTCCTGTTGGTTTATTTCCGTACAATTTTTTGATAAAGTCATCAACCGACGTAGCGTTTGACCCCTTCATTATTTGTATAGGAGCCGTGCCGGTAGCGTTCAGAACTCTCTGCGCTAGGTCATAGCCAGCATCGCTAGTCACTGCGTTCTTGATGCCCTGAGCCACACCCTTGGCTACCCGCTTCCCTTGGCCAATCGCAGGGATCAAGTCCATTAGGCCAAACCCCGTCTCAACGCCAGCGCCAATAATGTCACCGCGTTTAAGTGCATTTGGCACGTTGGCCAAATCGTGCATGGCCGACTCGGCGTACACCGGAATCATTGCAGCAGCAACCGTTGGGTTGACCATCGCGCCAATGTCTAAAACCCCATACCCAAGGGGAAGCCTGCTGTTCTCCCCTCCAACGATCGTTTGGGCTCGCTGCCTAGCCTTGTATCGATCTGATCCTGCACGCTCCATAGCGGACTGCAGACCGCTGGCCATGCGCTCCTTCACCGTTGGAGTGACAGACCTAACCTCACCCGGTGCGTTGCTATCAAAGATGCCAGCGCTGTACCGGCTTTTGTTCCGAGGAGTGTTGAACCGCTCCATGATGTCCGCAAGCATCGGGTCGCCACCGTCAGCCATGTGAACATCTCCGCCTGCCGCTTTCTCTTGTTCTTGAGCCAACAGATCTGGTGCCGCTACACCAAACAATGCAGCAGTGGCAACGTCCCTGCGGAATGGGTCAAAGGCCGCAAAGCGTGAACGCACTCGGTCTGGGTCAAACACAACCATTTCGTTAGGTTGCCCGTTAACTTCAGACATGACTGAGTCATACCCAAGTTTTTTAAGATTCTTCGAGACTTCTTTGCTTGTTTTTGCGTTGGTTATTAAAGGAAGTTGATCTGCATTAAAAACATTGCCTTCCCGCACAAGCAACGGCATCACATTTGCCGGCTTGTCTTTGCCAACTATTGATGCAACTAAATTTGCATACCCAGCGCTTTTGCTTGGATCAATATAAACGCCCTGCCCAATGCTTCCGTAATCGCTTGCTCCGTATAGATTGGGATCAAATTTTTTGATGTCTGCGTTTGTGGCGTGAAATCCGTGCGTGTTCCATGACATCGCCTTGGCTCTCTGCTCAGGCGTATTGTTCGCTGGCAGACCTAGCCCACCCTGTGATGGTGGAAGCGCTGCACGCTGCTGGGCAAGCCTCAGGGCCTCGTCCTGTGGGGCCGCCTTGGCAGGTTTATTCAGTTCCGCAAGAAAATTGTCAATCTTTCCCTTGACTGCCTGCTTCAGTCCTCCGCCGGCTGCGTGGACCTCGCCGCCTGTGGCTTTGTTGATGTCCGGGTCGTTGATGTCGTATGTCCCTTGGTTGCCGAGCGCTGACTTCAACTGGGTCGGCTCAAAAAAAATAACCTCATGCGGGTCGCCCCTTCCGTGAGGGTCCGCTAAGATCACCGAGTCGTACCCGGCGTCCTTCACTTCATTTAGCCATTGGTCGGGCAACAACTCAGGAAACTCCTTGCTTCCGCCAGCAAACACACTCTGAGCCCAATCCACCATAACGGGGTCATCAAGCATCAACGGACGCTCTGCCCGGCCGTGCAAGGGCATGACGTTAACACCCTCCCGGAACTCAGCCTTGCGCGAGCCAATGTTATGTTGCGCGGGTTGGTTGGTCTTGCTGGTTGTTGTCCAGATCGCCCGGCCACTCATTGTGGGATCATCACCACCCGGCTTGAACGCCTTGATGTCCTTGGGCGTTGCGTGGTACAGCGGCTCCCGTACTTGAGACTTTGACAGGAACGCCTCAAGGTTGGCCGCACGTTCGGCAGCAGGCAATACCTTCTGCGCACCCTTGACCGGCTTGTTGAGTTCGGACAAAAACTCATTGATCAAGTTCTTTACAGCCGCCTTGCGTGGATCCATATCCGCCTCTTGCGTAGATCCGCCATCATATCGCGCCTAGCCTGTCAAGTCATCTGATCTTTGTAGCATCCGCCGTAGATCCTCGCGTACTTGAAGAAGTAACTATCCTCAATCAACGCCACCGCCTCCGGCGCAAACGCTAACGTCATGAAGTCCGCAATCACACGCAAGTTCACCTCGTGCCGCGCCCTCCCCTTCACCCCAACCTTGTGCGCACCCCTGTCGTCATCCGTCAAGATGTCCGTCAGAACTACAGCGTTCGGATGCCTCTCTAACCACCGGTCAACTAACCGCCGATCGTCAGACAGAACCGCGGCATCACCGTGCTCCTCAAGCAGCATCTCAAACCTCGCCGGCTCGTGCTCCTTGTCCGTCCCTCTCAGATGCACAACCTTCTGGGGCCGCACATTGAGCATCTTCTCTAACTCAAGCGATCGCTTCATCTTCAGGCGCTTCGCTAACGTCTCAAAGTTCCACTCCCGATACCACATATTCGGATGCACCCAGACCGCTACATCCCCGTCCGCCTTCTTCAGGTCAAACTCCAGTAGGTCCTGAACCCGGTACGCCCAATCACCGTTAGGTTTGGCTAACGCCCCAGTCCAGAACTCCGGATAGCACTCACCCTCCGGCATCCGATCATCAAACCCGTCAACGCTAAAGTACCGATAGAACCCTTCCTGCCAGTTGCTATCAGTCCAATCCACATACAGCCTGCGGTTGTACTTGACCGCCATATCTATGCAGTAGGAAAGGCTTGTTAACCGGTCCGCAAACCCCTCAAACCCCTTGTGGACTATCCACTTGTCCATGAGCACCGCCAACATAATCGTGATTGATGACCACCAACTCCGCAGGAATTGATGACCAGTGATGTGTGTGCTTATCCATCCGATTGTACGTCTTAGGCAACCACAGAGCGTTCAGGTTCCTCTCATATGCCCGATCTAACTCCGGATCATCCTCACCCTCCGAAGTCTTCATCGCCTCGGCCCAACGCTTCACTAGATTCAACGCCTCATCGGTGTACCCAAACTTAATCACCCCGCCAGAACACAACAACTTGTCCCGGTCTAGTTGGCCCTCTAAATGGTGGTTCGTATCAACAGCCCAGTTGTACACCGCAAAGTCATGCGGACCAAACAACAACTCCGGGAACTGCCACACCTCAGTGTCCGCATCCATCCACACAACCGGACGCTTATGCAACTCCAACATCTCTAGGATGAACTGCGACTTATAAGCTACAGCCTTCTGCCAACTCGGGAACTGCGCAACCTCCCGCACATCCCACGTCAGATCAAAGTCATCTAATGACGCTTTCAGGTTCTCCGCTAACCACGGGTAATTTCCATTCGGCGTACAAAAAGAAACAAATATTGGTGCCTTATTCATATTCCCCTCTTTTTAGTCATAGTTCGCCCAAGGTGACACGCCCGGCTTCTTACCACCCGGAGGGCCATCTTGCCCGGAGGGATTCTCTCTGGATCCCCTCCCAGCACTCGCTGGACGCCAGATTCACTCGATGGTGTCCCAAGTCACACTGGGGAACCTCCGTCTTGTGCGGTCGCTCTGGAACGCCGCGAGGCCACAACGGGTGTACGCGAGCCTATGTTCTCTCCTCGGCCACCCATTTAGGTGCTCTGCTAACGCGAAGGGTACGGCCGGACGCAGAAAACAAAAAAGCCGTTAAGTCTGACTCCGGTGGAAATCCCCCCATTACGGGGTGCGCCCCTTGCGGGGCCGGAATCAGGCTTAACGGCTCTCTTATAGGCTTTCCACACCTAACTCAGCAAAGATAGTTCATCTAGATGCATCTTGTCAACACCTTTCTTCATTGTGCGCTAGACAACATTTCTACCCTCTGGTATCAAGCGGTCTGCACAACATATGGGCACGCTATGGTAATCACCGACGATGAGTTCATCCAACTCTGGGAGCGGCTTCGTAGCCCCCAGAAGATCGCTGATGAGGTCGGCATAACAGTGCGCAGCGTCCACAAAAGACGCCGCATCGTTGAAAATAAACACAAGATCCTCCTCCAATCAGAAGTGGCCAAATGCCCACAGTTTGAGCCAAAGCACCACCTCACGAAGATGCGCCATATCGGTGGTATGACCGACGGCATCATCCTCGTATTCTCCGACGCACACTTCTGGCCCGGTATCCGCACAACCGCCTTCAAGGGCCTCCTATGGGCGATAAAGGCCCTTAAACCGCATATGGTCATCGCTAACGGCGACATATTCGACGGGGCCGCGATCAGTAGGCACCCGAGATCGGGCTGGAGCCAGCGGCCAAACGTGAAACAGGAACTAGACGCCTGCAAGGAAGCCATGACCGAGATTGAGCAAGCCTGCCACAAGGCTCGCCATCACACGCAACTCGTCTGGCCGCTCGGTAACCATGACGCTAGGTTTGAGTCGCGCCTAAGCTCATTCGTGCCCGAATTCGAGGGGGTCCAAGGGCTCACCCTCAAGGACCACTTCCCTAAGTGGACTCCCTGCTGGACTTGCTGGCCTACTCCAAACCTAGTAGTCAAGCACCGCTACAAGAACGGCGTTCACGCTACCCACAACAACGCCGTCGGGAGCGGTAAATCGATTTGCACTGGGCACCTGCACAGCCTCAAAGTCACCCCGTTTGATGACTATAACGGCACGAGATTCGGTATAGATACCGGAACATTGGCGGACACTGACGGTCCACAGTTCTCAGATTACATGGAAGACAACCCGGCCAACTGGCGCTCAGGGTTTGCGGTACTAACGATCCGCGATAGCCAATTACTGTGGCCAGAGATTGCCCGGAAACACTCCGAAGGGATGCTGGACTTCCGGGGTAACCTAATCGACGTTAGCGAACTTTAGTCGTCAGTCTGCTCGTCCTCAGCATCCTCATCCTCAGCATCCTCATCATCTTCGGACTCGTCAACGCCAAAACGATCAGCCCAAAGCGCGAGAAACGTGTCCTCGTCTTCGTCTCCGTTCAGGAGGTAGTCAATACGCTTGACCATGTCGCCGACGCACTTCAGCAACGCCACCGTCAAGTTGAAGTTCTCGATCGTCTGCTCTGAATACTCCGAGACATTGTGCTCGGCCTCAAACTCAATCCGTTCGGCTACAACAGCGATCGACTTGTTGTCGCCGTTAAAGAATCCACCAACCATGATCACCTCCTTCAAGTAGGGCACATCGCCCACCAAGAGTTTACTTGCGTACCCCATCATCCTGATGACAGCTTTATTGCGCATACGGGTTCACTACCCGGCGCGATCGGCCACTGTCCGCATAGTCATCCTCGTCCCAGTCATCATCAGGCGGGGGATCGATATCCAGCCAGCCACTGTCACGCAGGAACCTCAGAGCCTGCGTGCAGGCGTCCACGAAGTCGTCATGGGTGGACTCAGGGAACGAGCAGATCTGGCTCACGAACCCTTCCGCCCAGTCCCTGACGTATCCCTTCCTCGTCCCGCTCTCAGGGATCCACACCCGCCCTCTAGCAATGATGTTGGACACGATGTTCAACCGTTGCATCTTGTCAGCACGGCCGGGGTTGTATGCCCTTATCGGTAGGTGCGCCCTCTGCAAGTCCTGTATCAACGATATCCCCGCGGACTTGTCCTCAATCAGCAGCAGGTCTACGCGCTTCTTTTCTTTCCCTTCGCCGTACACCGCGCCGTACTCCTCGATCACCCGCGGCCTGAGATCCGGGTACTGGAGCCTCTCCTGCCAGCAGTCGATGATCATCACGGCCATTGGACCGTCGAGCGGTTTGAATACCCCGAACGTAATGCAGGCTGTAGGATCGTTCTGCACCTTCTCAGACGTGGCAACATCATAGGACTGGATGATGTACTCAAACTTCGGGAAGGGCTTGCCGTCAGGCCAGAGCTTGAACATATCGCGCTTCACGATCCCCGACTCCTCGGGGTCGATGATCTCAGCGTAGATCTCCTGCCGGCCTAGCGTGGTGCCCTCGTACTGCAGGATCTGCTTCCTGAAGTTGGCGGACAGGTTGTCGAGGTTGGTGTACGTCGATGCTGTCGTCACCGCTACGTCGTCACCGTCCCGGCCGATCAGGTCGATGATCAGGTCCTTCGGCCTCGGGGTAGTTGTGCAGATCATGATCGTGCGCTTACCTAGCCGCAAACCAAACTGAATCTGATCCCAAGCCTCTTGGAGATATTCCCACGCCGCTAATTCATCCGCCCAAGCAAAATGGAACTGCGGACCCCGGAACCGCTCAGGCTCACTCGCGGGAATCCCCTTGATCAGGCTGCCGTTAGTCAAACGGATCTCGTGCAGCGCCTTGTTGTAGTCCGACACTAAAGCCGAAGGAATGACCGACATCAAACCCGAGTCGCCCTCAAAGCAAGTAGCCCTCACGTCACTGGACGTAGGAGCCGCTACAAGCGATCGGGTGCCGGGGTTAGTCCACGCCAGCCAAGATATCTGCTCCGCCGCTGTACGGGTCTTCCCCGCTCCTCTACCAGCCAATAGCAACCAGATAGACCACCAGTCACCAGCAGGGATGATCTGGTGCCTGTGCGCCTGCTGAAGCCACCTCATCCGCCATGCCCAAGCCACCTGCTGCTCGACCGGTAGCGTCAGGAACTTACGCTTGGTTTCGGGGTCCTTGAGGATCTCGACCACGTCAGGAGGCAATTTACCCCCACTTTTGACGGCATTTCCCACTTCTATTGATACTGGCCAGCGAGCAGTTGAGACAATTTCCCACTTTGACCCCCAAAAAGAGGGTGAAAATGGGATGTCACTCTTCGATCTGCCGCGTCATCTCGGCGTTCTTGAGGATGCTCTCAAACATCTCAGTCGCTTGCACGTTGATCTGCAAGGGATTATCAGCATCACCCGCAAGGATCGCCCGGTCCCCATACTTCTTGGGGTTGAACTTGGCCAGCAACTTCAGCCTAGTCTCGATCTGGAGCTTCCTGTGGCCCAGCATATCCTCGCGGGTATACATGACCTTCCCGTCATCAGTCTCAACGATCTTGCGCCCTTCTACGGGCGTATCAGCAATCTGCAAACACTCCTCGGCCATTTTGTCGTAGCCAATGTCGCGTGCGTGCGCGATTGCTGTGGATAGAGCGTCATCCCGCGCCATCCAATCATAAACAGTACGCCACTCAGGCATATGATCCCGGCGGCAGATCTCTCTCAATGGAATCCCTTCAGCCAGCCCTTCGCAGATCTCCTGCGCTACTGCTGGGCTGTACTTAGATGGGCGTCCAATCTTCTTTGCGGCCTCAACCTGAGCACCAGAGAACGCTTTAATGGTCTCCTGCTGGCGGTTCTCTGCTATCTGGTTCTCAAGTTCTTGAATACCGATAGCATCAATGTAGGCTTTGGTTGCGGCCTCTTTGGCCTTCTTCTTGAGCTTAAATGCCCCTACCTTGCCATCGGCTATCTCAGCCTCTAAGTTGTTCGCGTCCGACATAGTTTCAGTCTCTTTGCGTTGGAGTGTTGATTTTACAGGACATTCTAGATTGATGCTAGAACCATGTGGGAACCTTGAAGGAACCATGTTGGATCCATGATGGTTCCTTGTTGGTTCGCAAGAAGCCCCGGAGGGCCTCTCTTACTTCGCCAATCGCTCTTTCGCGGTCTTGTATCCCCAGTTGGTTGCAGCCTGCTGGGAATCGAATGACCGGCTGCGCTGAGGTACACCGAACTCAGCCCACTCTCCGTTGACCTTGCGGGTGTTCTGAACGTAGCAACGGAAGTCTGTGCCGTTGTCGCGGAACACTACCGCGTACCCGATCTCGCGGCCCTTGGCGTCGAACTTGCCGCTTCCCATAAACGTCTGGAAGATCTCTCCGTATTCCATTCTCTTCTCCTTCGCTGGTTACGATCAAAGTGACCGCAGACAGATATTGGCATAAAAAAACCCCTTGTGCGGGG
>Ga0114973_10003982_pt1 | contig 10334 bp, 8 predicted proteins | sample M_140807_MF_Meta_FD_87025 | JGI IMG/M metagenome (GOLD analysis project Ga0114973, IMG submission 87025) | Freshwater microbial communities from Lake Montjoie, Canada to study carbon cycling - M_140807_MF_MetaG | ecosystem: Environmental > Aquatic > Freshwater > Lake | place: Lake Montjoie... | reverse complement strand
TTTTGTTCTACAATATTTTCAGAATCATCATCAACTGAAAGAAATAGTTGATTATTATTGTCTTGATTAGCGCTCATTATAATAATTTATATAATTTTTTATTTATAAAACTTTTTTATAAATAAAAACGTAATATCAATATATACAAAATTTAAAATTAATATATTAAAGTTTTGTAATAATATTTTTCAGTTTGTATTATATGCAATTACATAATTTTTATTAAATTCAACTTTGTTGAATTTAATAAAAATTGTAAAGATGGGTTAGAATTTTACAAAGTAAAATTCTAATACCGTCTACATAATAGTTTATTATTTATAGAATCTTTGATTCTATAAATAATAAAAATTGTACGGCGCTTATTGATTTTGTTTTACAAAATCAATAATGCGACATTTATAAAAAACTTTGTTTTTTATAAAGATTAAAATATACTCACATTGTGATTATATTTTGACTACTTAGATTTTTTAGAATCGAAGATTCTAAAAAATTGTAAAGATGGGTTAGAATTTTACAAAGTAAAATTCTAATACCGTCTACATAATTTTTATTAAATTCAACTTTGTTGAATTTAATAAAAATTGAATTATTTTCATATAAAATTATTATCTAAATAATTATAGTAAAACAATGAGTAAGTGCGAATCCTGTAAAAAGAAGAAATTAGGCGCTTTACCATTTTCATGTAGATGTGGTTTAAATCAATTATGTATTACATGTAGATATCCTGAAAGTCATGATTGTAAATATGATCATAAGAAAGAAGGTCGTATACTTTTAGAGAAAAATAATCCTCAAGTTATTGGACTTAAATTAGAGAAATTATAAGTTAATTCATACTAATATTATAATTAATATTCATAAAATCATTAGAAGTTTTATTAATTTCTAAATAAATGTTATCATTCAATACTGTTGTATAAGATAAATCATGATTAATTGTTTCTTTAACAACAATACTTAAATCTGTAATATTAGCATCAATAACAGTTACTTTAATCTTTTCAATAGATTTGTATTGTATGTTATCATCATTACATAATAAATTACCTTGATTGGATTTCTTGATTTTTCTAATAACACTAGTTTTATTAAACTTATCTTTTAAGATAACTTCAAAAATGTACAATTGCGAATCATCTTCATTGTTAGCATAAATATATTTTTGTGAAGATTGATCTTTATTTTTAATATTAGTATTACAATTTATTTCGTAATTATAACTCATTATAATTACTAAATATTTTTTTTTAAAATTAATTTGGCGGGGATGCAAAAATTTTATTATGTTCTAAACCCGTATAAAAACAAGAACATAGTGTATAATTTGAATCAGTCTTTGTAAATTCAATATATAAATCATCATTTCTATGTGTTGAACATGATACATCTTGATTAATTATCCCCTCTAAATTATAATAATTATCATTATTATATGATGATAATATACTAACAGTAACCTTATATGTATCAATATCTTTTAATTTAATCTTATGATCAGTTGTTATTAAATGTGAATATTTATTTTCTTCTAATGTTCTAAAATATTTCTTACCAATAACTTGTCCATTAATAACAAGTTCAAATAAGTATTTATTATTATTATTATTAGAGTCTGAAAAACCATGATAACTTTTAGCATATTTAATTGATACTGGACTAGTTTTATTATTTAAACTAATAATATTATCAGTCATTTTATATCTATACTTATATACATAAATATTTTTTTTATATATTTTTTAGTTACGTAATAAGTTTACGTAATATAATAAATTGTTTTCTTAAATTTAATCAAATTAATCTTATTTATATTTATATCATGAATTTCACCTTCAAATAAATTTAATAAAATAATATTATTTATATCATGATCATTCTTCTTTAATAAATATGCATTCAATAAAAGTACAGATAAATCAATAGTTGATGCAAATGTATTAATATCAATAATAGTATTATCACATAATATCTTAATGGATGATGATACGGAACCATGAGAAATAACATGATGTGTATTAATACTCTTTGGATTAATAGTCTCAATAATTTTTATTATTTGTTTCTCAATATATATATAATAATCAATAGAATCATTATTAATCAAAATCTTACTATAAATATCATTTTGATTCTTATTAAACATTGCAATATATAAAATATATTCTAATATATTTCTCCAATCTGTATTAGAATCAATATATTCAGAATATATCTTTTGAGGAAAATTATTTTCCTTACTCATCAAATTTTGTAATGAAAACTTTTTAATCTTTGTTGGAAAATTAATCTGTATCATCTTGATAATTAAATAATCAAAAAATGTATTGATTATATTATAATCTAATTCTTCATTATTATTAATTGTAAACTTATTAATATCAGTAATATTATCAGTTAATTTTAATAATTGTTCTGTAATATTATAATAACCATTATATTTGATATAATTTTGAACATCTTTTGTTAAATATAATGTTAGATTAGGTTTTATTATATTAATACCACATCCATTATATAATTCAGAATTCATTTCTCTAATAAATGGACTCATTTGACTATTAAAACTAGTACAATATGTTATTGCTAAATAATTTTTAGCTCGGGATGCTGCAACATAAAATAATCTTCTTTCTTCTTCCATATTCATTAATTCATCAACATAATATTTATTTTTAGTAGTCATAGGAAAATTATTACAATCCATATCAATAATATATACATGTTTCCATTCTAATCCTTTCGCCGAATGAACTGTTGTCAAATATAATATATTTTCTAAATTTGTTTCTATTTCTTGATTCAAATATAAATCATTAATAAAATCTTCTAATGATGAACCTTTTACAAAATTTAAAATCTTATTAATATCTATAATTTTAGCATTTATATTATAATCTTTTTTATTAGACCATAACTTTTCTAAATATGTACTAATAATTTTAATCTTATCATTATCTTTCTTCACATGTTTTAAAATATTAAAAAAATCATATAACTCTTTACAATTATGATTAATTAATGTATTAATAATATTATCATTTGAACTAACTATTTCATTTGCTTTCTTCATTCCATATTGTAAACCAATAATTCTTTTCCAATGAATAGAACTTTTAGGATTAACTAGAACAGTAATATATGCTAAAAAATCTTTAATATGTGATTTTTCTAATAATGATGAACCAATATGTTTAACATATTCTATTTTCTTTGCAGATAAATATAATTCAATCTTAGATAATGAACTATTCTTTCTAGCTAATATAACCATATCTGATAATTTATAACCATTACTTATATTCTTAATAATATCATTAGCAATCCATTCATATTGAGATTTATCATTAGTAAACTCTAATATAGATGGTTTTAATCCAATATTATTCTGTTTTGATATTACATTCTTCTCAAACTTATTATAGTTATGATCAATAATATTTTGACAAAAATTAACAATAGAAGATGTTGATCTATAATTCTCTTCCAATAAATACATCTTCTTTGATTTCTTATTTGTATCTAAATTATTAAAATTCAATATATATTTTACAGAACTACCTCTAAATGAATAAATAGATTGAGCATCATCCCCAACTAACATAATTTTACTTTTCTTTGATAATCTTGATAATATATAATTTTGAATAGGATTTGAATCCTGATACTCATCAAAAAAAACATATTTTATTTTATTTCTAAAATGCATACTTTTTTTAGAGGTTGAATCTAAAAATTGACAGAATAATATCATTAAATCATTAAAATCAAGAATATTTTCTTTTTTCTTTTTCTCTTGATATAAATTATATATTTTAATAATTTGTTCACTATATTTATCCATATTATGTTTTTTGATAACAGGTAATATGTCTAATGGATAAGTAATAGATATTTGATCAATTATAATATTTATTTTACTTTTAATAATTTCATTATTATCTATAATATTACTATCAATAATATAATTAATATAATCTTTGGTATCTTTCTCATCTAATATAGTATAATTAAAATCATTATTATATTCTTGTAACACTTTGAATCCTAAACCATGAATAGAACCAATATAATATGGTAATTTATTTGGTACATATTTACTAACTCTATGTAACATTTCTAAACCTGCCTTTTTAGTAAATGTTATTAATAATACTTCATCTTCTTTAATATTAAAATCCGGATTTAATATAATATTAATATATCTTGATATTAATGTATGTGTTTTACCTGATCCTGGGCAAGCAACAACAAGAATATTATCTTCTTTAGCGTTAATAATTAGTTTTTGCTGTTCACTTAATTCAAGAGTATTAATAATAGTATCATCTGTAAAACTATTTATTTCTCGTTCAATTTCAATAATTTCATTTTCAATATTAAATATTTTATTTTTATAATCTGATAAAGAAATCAATAAATCTTCCTTTTTTTTTATTAAATCGTTAACTTTGATATTTTCAGTCATAATATATTAAAATATTTTTTCTTTAATACGTATTTTGATATAAACAAATAATATATTTTAGATATAATATGATCATAGGTATTATTGGTAATGGATTTGTTGGGAAAGCAACATATCAATTAAAATGTGATGATATAGAAATATTAGCATATGATATTAATCCAGAATTATGTGACCCCAAGGGTTTAAAATTAGAAGATTTAAATAAATGTTCTATTGTTTTTATTAGTGTACCAACACCAATGTCAAAGGATGGTTCATGCCATGTAAATATTATTGAATCAGTATTAAATGATTTAGAAAAGATAAATTATAAAAATTATATAGTATTAAGATCAACAGTACCAGTAGGAACTTCTGATAGATTAAAATGTTATTTTATGCCCGAATTTTTAACAGAAAAGAATTATATTAATGATTTTATAAATAATAAGGAATGGTTTTTTGGTTTATTAAATAAATATAATAAAGATTTCATGGATTTAATAAAAGAATTATTTACATTAGCACATAAAAATAATAGAATTAAACATAATAATATACATTTCATGACTAATAGTGAAGCAGAAATGATTAAACTATTTAGGAATTGTTTCCTCGCTACAAAAGTTTCATTTTGTAATGAGATGAATCAATATTGTGAACTGAAAAATATAGATTATGAAACAGTACGAAAGTTTGCAACATTAGATGAAAGAATATTATCTAGTCATTCATATGTCCCTGGTCATGATGGATCATATGGTTTTGGAGGAACATGTTTTCCAAAGGATACATCAAACTTAAGATTTGAAATGGTTAATGAAGGTATGAATCCATATATATTAAATGCAATTATTGAACGTAATAATAATGTAGATCGACCTACTAAAGATTGGAAGAATGATAAAGGACGAGCATATATTGATTCTTAAATAAAAAATGTAAAGATGGGTTATAGAGAATCATAATACCGTCTACTTATTTTTTATTCAAAATCTATGATTCTTTTGTCAGATGGTATTAGAGAATGCAAGTTGCTTCGCATATGCATTCTCTTTTAGCAAAGCATAACATCTAGAAAAAATGAAATATAATAATATTATTAATAAATATCATATTATTATTACTAAAGTATATAATAATGCAGTCTTTGCAAAACTTTTTCACTGAAACCATGAATGATCCTTTATTGGAGGTTACTTACTTTTCTGTAGGTTCATCTTTGAAATATTATGATTATAGTATTATTAATCCCTTAAATAATCAACAATATCCTATTTTCTTGAATAAGTTTCAAGGTAAAAAATTAATTGTATTAGTTGATCCATTGTTAGAAAATAAATTAGCGGTTGAACAATTATTTGAAGATCTTAATGATCCATTAGTACGTAATAATAACATTGAATATATTAAACGAAATAATTTATGTGTTCTACAAAATGATCATATTACAGTTATTGCTCTACGTGAATATTTTAATTATGAAGAAGAAGATGAAGAACATAAACTTAATAATTGTGAGTATTTTCATCATTCATATTTAGATACTATTATTGAATTAACATTAAATAATAGTAAAAAGTTGATTGTACAGGATTTTACAGGTCGTAGTATTGTTACTCATTATTGTGATTTATTACATAAATATGATAGACAAAGTGTATTAAATAATATTTTATACGATGTTTCAAATAATTATGATGGACAATGTTATTTTGAATTTAGTATGGAACAAGCATTAATTATAAATAATTGTTTTCTACAACCATTATTTATGCAAGTAAGAGATTTACATAATGATCAAAATTATGTTTATAAACAAAAAAAGTTACGTATTGAAATGATATTATTATTAACATCATCAAATGTTTATAATAATAAAACTAATCAAAATAAATTAAAGTATTTATCAAATTTATATAATACAAATGATATGAATGAAATATTATTAGCTTTTATTAACGATGTTGCAATGAATGAAGATTTAGAAAAAGAAATTGTATCAAATATTATGAATAGATCTAAAATGATCAGTTTATTAAATAGTTTAATTTATTAATTTTTTATAAAAAAATGTATTATTTTTTTATATTATATTATAATATAAAAATGTCATCTCATAAAGATATTATATTGAAACTTATTGATAAATTAATGAAAGATCCAACACCAAAAAATATAATAAAGATGCAAAAACTAAATAAATTATTAAAAAAATATTCTAACAATAAACCTTTAATTATAAAATCTGATAATAATACACACTTTCAAGAAAAATGTAAAGATTATTATACTCAAAATAATTATATTAAATTTTTAGAGGAAGAATATAATATTAGAATTAATTTATTAATATCAAAATTATATGTACCAAATGAACCAAATAAAGAAAAAAATACTAATAACGAAGATTGTGAAAAAAATAATGAGCAAAATGAAGAAAAAGAACCCTTCGATAAAGAAAAAGATTTATATTTAAGACAACGTATTAATTCTATTAAAATAGAGAAAGATTTATTAAAACTATTATACAATGAAAATATAAAATATGATTGTGCCAGAGTATCAATGCTTAATAATCAAAATCAATTTGGTGGAGCATATAATTTAGAATATAAGATTGGTAAGTATGCATTAAAATTTAAGAATAATATTAATAATAAAACTTATGCAATTAAAATGATGGAATATATTAATCGTTATAAAGAACAAAAAGGTGGTTCTGAACAAAATATATTTACAGCATCAATAGATTCAATATTAAAAAATGAATATAGATTAGTTACAAATTTACCCAGATATAAAAGTCTTAGTTCAAAAATAGAAGTTAAAAATTGTATATCATCATTAGATGATGATGAAGATTATGATTTATCTAGTTCTTCAAAAATAAAAAATGATAATATAACAAAAATATTTAATACTCCTAATACATGTATAAAAGATCCTATGATTTCAAGTGATGAATATAGTATAAATAAAACTTTATATGAATTAAAAAGAGATACTAAAGCAATATCAACAGATATATTTATGCAAAATATATTAGATGAATCACATTATAAATTATTATGTGATTTTACATTTTTTGAGTTAACATCATTAATATCTGAATTTATTTATAAAATTAATAATGTTTATTTAGAAAAGAATATTCATTTAGATGAAGATGATATTTATTTATTGTATAAAGGTGGTAATACTACAAGAATGTATATTAGAAAATTATATGAACAATTAAATAATGCTAATCCTGGAAAATATTCAAAATTAAAAGAAATTTTAGATAAATTAAAAGTTGGTGACTGGGATTTTAATATTTATATTGATTATGATAATTTATATAGTAAAGGTTATACAGAAGAAGAAGTACAATGGATTAGATTTTGGTCATTACAAATTGTTAGTTTAGGTCTTTATAAAATTAAAAATATATTCAGTGTATATTTAAAATCAGATGCAGGATATGATTATGTTAAAACTATGAATAATAAATATTATTCTGATGAATATAAAGAAATACTTGAAAATTATAAAAATAAAGTAAATAGTTTAACTGGTAATGATACAATTAGAGATATTAAAATAGACTATATAAAATGTTATAATTATAAGATTGAAAATGATAAAATTGTATATGATCCTAATAATGATCCAATTAATAAATATTCATTTATTATTGACAAACCATCAAACTATAATAATGATTGTGATAAAAGAAAATCAACAGATAAATATACAATAAAAACAATAACACCTATAGTAAATTTTTTCTCTAATAATAAACTAAATGAATTTGTTCCTAATTTTTTACAACCTAATAATTTAACAATAGTTTATATAACGCATTTAGATGTTTACAGTTTTAGATCTTATATGACTTTTGCATTGTTTAGATTAAAATTTAATAATATTGTTATGTTAAAAGTTACAAATAAAGACTCTACTGAAACTAGCTTAAAATTAAAAGCACCTATTGAAATTGTAGATGTATCATTATCATTAGAAGCAAATAGATTACCTGATTATAAAGATGTATATATGAAGAAAGGTATCGATGGTCATTTTAATAAAGTACAAGAAATAAAGTATAAACCACATAACAATAAAAATGATGATAAAAATATTGATATTAAAATACCATCGGCGGAATATATGTATTATGATATTTGTTGTATGTTGTTTGTTAATCAATTATTTGTATGGAGTGATAAAAAATATGGTAAACGTATAGAAAGAATAAATTATTTAAGTATTATTTGTCAATTAATTCAAGGAACAAGTATAGATAAATTACTTGTTGATTATAATAAATTTTTAAATAATTGGAAGAGATATCATGAAATGAATATTAAAAAGGGTTTAGATCAGATATATATTTTATTAGATGCAGGTACAATATTATTAGAAGAAAAAATAATAGATCTACCTGAATATACTAAAAAAATTAAATATACTAATATTTTGAAGGAAAAAACAATTAGTAAAATATTAATCTTAAATAAAAATGACAGTAACTCTGTAAACTTTTATTTAGATAAAATAACTTCTAGTTATTTTGAAATGATAGTTATGATGAGATATATAAATGAAGAAGCAATGAATATTACTTTTTTTGATTATTGTGATGATCATTTTAATTTAGCAAAAAGAATAGATGCTGGAAAAAGGATAGAACAAATTACTGAAGTATCAGGATTAGAAGATTTAAGAAAACCAGAAACTAAGAAAGCAAACTATGAAAATTTATTAAAGTATGAAGAAAAGATTATAGATATAATAACTAATATTATTAAATTATTAGAAGAAATTAAAAGTTCAGGTGTTAGTGATATTAATTTAGATTTTACTAATATTGATCATTTATTTTAATAATTAATTTATATTTATTTATATATATGAACTATTTATCTTTATTAAATGGTGCAATAATAACAGATATATTTATTATAGTTATAACTGTATTTGGCATAATACAATCTAAATCTCTAAAAGAATGGTATAAAAATTTTTATTTAGGAGGATTTATTGCTGATATTTTTAGTATAATGTTTGGTATAATTCTAGCACACTTTATTTATCCTATTTTTTTCAAAGAATATAGTTTAACTAAATTTATAATATTAGCAGTTTCAATACAACTTATTCATGATGTATCATTAGGACTATTACTTGGTACTATATCTGAAGGTAAAAGTAAAATAGTTGATATTTTTAAAAATTATATAAGAGAACATGGTTTAATAATATTACTTGTTGATGCATTAATGATCATATCAACAATCTTAATTTCAAAATATTTAGAAGATAAAAGTAATGATATTAATATTTTTATATTAGTAACTTGTTTGTATTTGCTACCATATTTTTTATATAGTATATAAATATTGAAAAAAATAATTACTAATTATTATGTAAATAATAATTAATAATGAATTTTGATGATTTTATTGGTTCTGAAACTTTAAATAAAGAACACAAATGTTTTAGTTTCCATAAATCAGGTATGAATATAGATATTAGTACCGCATCATCATATTGTGAAAATAATCAATTTACATTTAATCATTATGTCATTTCAAATATTAAAAAATATATTAAATTATATTTACCAAAATATGTTTGTGGTTATCTTAATTCAAATCTTAATAAAGGAGATTTCTATATTGGTATAAATGATTTTGGATTTGTTAAAGGTATTCCTTATCAAGGTAAACTATCATTAGAATTTATAAAACAATATATCAATAAAACAATTACTAATTATATTAAAGGATCTAAAATTGATAATTCTATGATTGAAGTTGAACTAATAAATGTTAATAAACCAGATATACCTATATACAATCAAAATCCTAAATATACAGAATATTTAGAG
>Ga0114973_10003973_pt1 | contig 10351 bp, 7 predicted proteins | sample M_140807_MF_Meta_FD_87025 | JGI IMG/M metagenome (GOLD analysis project Ga0114973, IMG submission 87025) | Freshwater microbial communities from Lake Montjoie, Canada to study carbon cycling - M_140807_MF_MetaG | ecosystem: Environmental > Aquatic > Freshwater > Lake | place: Lake Montjoie... | reverse complement strand
TTGTGCGGATGGAGGGGGTCGAACCCACATGCCTCGCGGCGCTAGATCCTAAGTCTAGTGCGTCTGCCAATTTCGCCACATCCGCTTTGGGGTTGCAAACTTAATTTATTTTTTATTATGAATTTCCAATTTTTGGAAAGCCTATGGAATCATTTATGGAATCATGGCTAGAATCTTTTCCAAATAGAGCTGATCTACCTCGTCAAATTGTGCTAATTCGCTGCTATCTACATCCAAAACGCCTTGTATTTTACCTTCTTTAAAAACAGGAAGCACTATCTCTGATTTCGAACTACTACTGCAAGCAATATGGCCAGGAAATTTTTCAACATCATCTACTATTATAGTGGCCTCTTTTTCCCAACTTGTTCCGCAAACCCCTCTGCCTTTTTTTATTCTTGTGCAGGCAACAGGTCCTTGAAAAGGGCCAAGCACTAATTCGTCATCAATGATCCAATAAAAGCCCACCCATAACCAATTAAATTGTTCTTTTAAGGCAGCAGCAATATTACCAAGGTTGGCAACCAAATTTGTTTCACCCCTTAATAAACCTTGTATTTGTGGAAGCAGTGATTCATACTGTGTTTTTTTATCTCCTTTGGTAATGGTTAAATCTTCGGCCATAAAAGCAATTGTTTTATTTAGTGAGTGAGTCGGTTATTTGTTTATGCTATTGCTTCTGTCTTTTTTTGCAATAAGTTTTTTAATTCTTTCTTTTCTATATTGGCTACAAAAACAATAAAGGCAATGAGTTCAACGCTTGCGATGCTAAGTCGAATGGTATTATTTTTCGTAATCCATTCTACTAATAAATAAATACCATATAGTAATAAGGTAATGACAAAATAGGCAATTAGTTTTTTAGTGGCATAAGGAATAGGATATACTTTTTGCCCCCATTTATAACTTACATACATCATGGTGCCATAGCAAACTAAAGTAGCCCAAGCGCTGGCCATATAACTAAAATAAGGAATAGCAATAAAGTTAATGGTAATAGTAATAACGGCACCTAGTAAAGTAATCCAAGCACCTGCCATGGTTTTATTGCTAAGCTTATACCAAATACTTAAATTATAATAAACGCCTAAAAATATATTCGCAATTAATAAAATAGGTACTACGCGCAGTCCCACGTACATGGCGGGATTACGAATAAATTCTTTCCAAATATCTAAATATAAAACCACCATTAAAAACATAATACATAATGTAATTACAAAAAACTTCATCACCCTTGCATATGTTTTTGGAGCATTTTCTTCGCTAGATTGTTTAAAGAAAAAAGGTTCAGCACCCATGCGAAAAGCTTGTACGGAAATAGTAATTAAAATAGATAATTTATAACAAGCACTATAAATACCTACAATGGCTTTATTCGCATCAACTGAACCACCTGGTGCCCACCAGCCTAACATAATACGATCAAATGTTTCATTGACCATACCCCCAAAACCCACCAATATTAAAGGAAGTGCATAGAGCATCATTTGTTTCCATAAATTAAAATCAAATGAAAAACGTAAAGCGCCTATTTCTTTATTCAGTAATAATAAAACAAAAACATTTTGAACAATGCCTGCTAATAAAATATAACCCACGGCCCAGTCTGGTTTATACCAAGAACTAATCATACTACCAGGATGTGTAGCAATATATTCAGGAAGTATACTTATGAAATAATAGGTTGCGAGTATATTTAAAACAATACCTCCAATTTTTATAAATGCAAATTTTTTAGGTTTGCCTTGCATTCTTAATCTTGAAAAAGGAATAGTCGCAAGCGCATCCAAGCCCACCACCCATGCCATTAACGTAATATATTCTGGATGTACTGTAATTTGTAAAAGCTCCGAAATGGGGGCGCTAAATTTAATGAGTATCATTAAAACAAGTGCTGTTACCATTATCATAGAGAAGCTACTGGTATGGTATATTTTTTCTTCATTTTCTTTGCTCCCAAATCTAAAATAAGCGGTTTCCATCCCATGAGCAACAATCACATTTAAAAAAGGAATAAAGGAATAAACAATGGACATTTCTCCGTAGGCCGATTCGGTAAACTTATAAGTAAGGTAGGGTACCAGCAAATAACTTATAAACCTAGCTGCTATAGAGCTAAGTCCGTACCATACGGTTTGACTGGCTAATTTTTTTAAACTACTCAAGGGATTGAAATTACAGCTAAATTAGTGAAAATAGTTTTGTTTATCTTCATGCAGAAATTGGCAATAGTATGAAAGTGGTTATTCAAAGAGTAAATGAGGCAAGCGTTTCCATAGATGGGCAGATAGCTGGGGCAATTCAAAAGGGCTTAATGGTGCTTTTGGGTATTGAAACCGCCGATACCATGGAGGATGTAGACTGGCTATCCAATAAGATAGTACAAATGCGCATTTTTGATGACGCCGAGGGTATTATGAATTTGAGTGTGAAAGAAATTGGCGGTAATATTTTACTAGTAAGTCAGTTTACCTTGCATGCAAGCACTAAAAAAGGAAACAGGCCCTCTTATATTGCTGCTGCCAAACATGATATCTCTGTCCCACTTTATGAAGACATGATTAAAAAATTGAATGCAGCTATGGGCGCCCCTATTCAAACGGGCGTCTTTGGTGCCGATATGAAAGTGGCTTTAATTAATAATGGTCCAGTAACCATCATTGTAGATTCAAAAAATAAAGAATAGGATTTTGATAGGGTAACCTTTATGGAAGTAAAAAAAAGTAAATTAAAAAAAGTAAATTAAAAAAGTAAAGCATTCAAATGGCAAATGAAATAACAATACAAGCCGCGCAAGAAAAAGTAGACAATTGGATAAAAACAGTGGGCGTAAAATATTTTAGTGAACTCACTAATTTGGGTATTTTAATGGAAGAAGTGGGAGAGTTATCTAGAATTATGGTGCGTAAATATGGAGACCAGTCCTTTAAAAATAAAGAAGAGGAAGCTTTGCTTTCAGATGAAATGGCCGATGTTTTATTTGTATTAATATGTTTAGCTAACCAAACAGGTGTTGATTTAACCACAGCTTTGGAGAAAAATATTGAAAAGAAAACCCTTAGGGACGCCACTAGGCATCAAAACAACGAAAAATTACATCCATAATATAATCTCGCAGTATATTTGCAACCTATGAGTAAGGTACAACCAGATAACACATTACAAGCAATCATTTCCCATGCCAAGGAATACGGATTTGTATTTCCTAGTAGTGAAATTTATGATGGATTAAGTGCTGTATATGATTACGGCCCCTATGGTGCGCAATTGAAAAAAAATATCAGAGACTATTGGTGGAATAGTATGACCCAACTGAATGAAAATATTGTCGGCATTGATGCCGCTATTTTTATGCATCCTACTACTTGGAAAGCAAGTGGACACGTAGATAGTTTTAGCGATCCTTTAATTGATAATAAAGAAAGTAAAAAAAGATATAGAGTAGATCATTTAATCGAAGGCCACGCCGATGCATTAATTGCGAAAGGGAATAAAGAAGCTGCCGATAAGTTATTAGCAGACATGGATACCTTACTTGCCAAAGAAGATTTTGAAGGCTTGAAAAAATTAATTGAAGAAAATAAAATTACTTGTGCTGTAAGCGGCACTAGTAATTGGACCGAAATAAGACAGTTTAATTTAATGTTTTCTACAGAAATAGGAGCGGTTGCGGAAGAAGCCAGCACTATCTATTTAAGACCAGAAACAGCACAGGGTATTTTTGTAAACTTTTTAAATGTGCAAAAAACAGCCAGAATGAAAATTCCTTTTGGTATTGCACAAACGGGTAAAGCTTTTAGAAATGAAATTGTGGCGCGTCAGTTTATATTTAGAATGCGTGAGTTTGAACAAATGGAAATGCAATTTTTTATTAAGCCAGGCACACAGAAGGAGTGGTATGAACATTGGAAGAACGAGCGTATGAATTGGCATTTAAGCTTAGGTATTGCGCCTGAAAAATATCGCTTTCACGACCATGTTAAATTAGCACATTATGCCGATGCGGCCTTGGATATTGAATATGAATTCCCCTTTGGGTTTAAAGAAGTAGAGGGTATACATTCTCGCACCGATTTCGATCTAACCCGTCATCAGGAGTTTAGTAAAAAGAAGATGCAATATTTCGATACAGAGATTAATCAGCACTATGTACCTTATGTTATTGAAACTTCTATTGGTTTAGATAGAATGTTCTTATTGATATTGGCCAATTCTTACGAAGAGGAAACCATTAATAAAGAAGATGGCAGTAGCGATTCAAGAGTGGTACTTCATTTACCAGCAAGATTAGCGCCTCATAAATTAGCCATTTTACCTTTGACTAAAAAAGATGGCTTACCGGAACTGGCTAAAGAGTTAATGGACGATTGTAAAAAATCTTTTCATTGTTTTTATGAAGAGAAAGATGCGATTGGAAAAAGATATCGTCGTCAAGATGCTATTGGAACTCCATTTTGCGTTACCATTGATCATCAAACCAAAGAAGATGGCACTGCAACCATTCGCTACCGCGATAGTATGTTGCAGGAGCGTATCGCTTTGAGCAAGATTAAAGAATTGGTATTAGCGCATATAAGCTAGGCAATATTTTAAGCAATTTTATTCAAAATACTAATTTTTCGCTCGCTCTGCGCAATGCTCGAAAGCTCGCTCAAAATTGTATTTCTGAATTTAATTGCATAATATTTAATCTATTATATAAAAAAGCCCCGAGTGAATGCTTGGGGCTTTTTTGGAGATACCTAGAAAAATCAAAAAAATAAGTTAAATAATTTATTCATATTTCATTGAATAAATTATTTAACTAACCAAACGATTCAAAATGCACTTGCTTTTTATCCAACCCTAAGTCGGCCAAATTTTTACGCGCATCATCAATCATGGCTTTCCAACCACATAACCAAACATGGGCTGTCTCTTTGTTTTCTTTTAATAATTCTTGGTATACAGGATGAACATATCCTTTATGGGATCCCGCGGGCACTTCGTTTTCTCTAGAATAACAAGGGTGAAAATGAAAGCCTGGTTCTTTTGCTTCTATTTCTTTTAATTCATCGATATATAAACCATCTTCAAATTTACGGCAGCCAAAAATGAGGTGAATATTATTGTGTGCAATTTTATGCTCATGTATATACCTTATCATAGACCTGAAAGGGGCGATACCTGTACCTGTGCATACAAAATACACATCATGTTCGAAATTTTTAGGAAGCACGAATACACCTTGTGGACCTCTTAAAGTTATTTTTGTACCCACTTTGGCTTCATTAAATAAATAAGGTGTTCCTAAACCAGTTTCTAGTAATACAATAACTAGTTCGAAGGTATTGGTGCCGTTCGGTTCTGAGGCAATGGAATAACTTCTCCAGCGTTTATTTTTTTGTTCGTGAATGGGTAAGTCCAGTGTTACAAACTGACCGGGTATAAAATCAAATTTCTCCAAGCTTGGAATTTCAAAATAGAATCTTTTTGTATTTGGAGTTTCATTCTCAATCTTAGTAAGAACTGCTTCCATCCATTCTAATGCCATAATAGTTTATTTTTTAATTATTAGTTATGAATACTCGTTGAACATATACCTTTTTATTGGCATAAATTTTAATAAAGTAAACGCCTGTTGTTAAGTTATTGATATTGATAAGTTGTTGACTTCTTTGGTTGATTAAATTTTCTTTATGAAATACATTGTTACCCATTGAGTTGATGATATCCAAGGAGATGCCTTCCGTTTGAACATTACTAAACTGTACATAAAAACTACTGCCTTTAATCATGTTCTCAATATAATCAACTGAACTGATTCTTAAACTTATTTCTTTAGTGGGGGCTTCCTCAATAGGGGTGGCTATAATTAACCTACTTTCCGATTCGGTAGTACAGTTACCTAATTTTGTAGAAACTTTATACATGCCATTGGTAGAGGGACGATAATTTTGATTAGTAGCCCCAGCAATAGCTGCATCATTTAAGTACCATTGGTAAGAAGAGGCACTGGTAGCCTTTAAAGTAGTATCGGAAAAAATGAAGCTAGGTTTTTCGGATGTTTTCACAGTAACTTCTGTAGCTGTACTTAATGTATTACCTGCTTTGATTTGAGTGTTATAGAAAAAGTAGAAATAATTTTGATAGTTACCAGATGCCGGTTGAACACTATTGCCCGTATAGCTAAATATTTTATTAGGTCCAATGGGATAGGTAGGGTCTTTTAAACCACTATTTCTGAACACAGTGGCACTATCGCATTTGATAATAATGATATAATCGCCTGCTTGTTCAATTTTTAAATTAAGTGCATAAATTCTTCCTGTATCTGCGTCTACAAAAGGAGTGCCATTAGCACTGGTAGCTGCTAGGGGAGTAGGACTACTTGCAGGTACATTTAAAGAAGTTGTTTGCAAAGGGAAGTAGGAGTATGTATTGCCATCGGAAGAAAAATTACTAAAAGTGGCTAAAATAAATTCTATTTTTCCAGGATAACCTGTATATAATTTTACAGTTTCGATAGTAAGTGGACCCCCTGCATTTATTTTTACAAAATTACCGGCAAAGCTATTGTAACCGCCACTACTTCCTAATGTATTATTCGTTAAAGGGCCAACAACAGATTGAAATCCTTCTGTAACGTATAATTTATTTTTTGCACTAGTGGCGCCACCTGGATTAGCACCCACAGCGATGGGGTTTTGCAAATTGGCACTATCATACCAAACATAATTTGCAGTAGCACTTGGATTAGTAATAGCTAATTTTAAAGAACCATTGCAATTAGTGGCAGTTGCTGCAGGGGCATTGCTTTCAGCGGCACTAACGATAGTAGCATTGATGCTATTATTTACTTTTTGTTGATCGCTGGCCAAATTTACAGTTGCCGTAAATGTATAGTTTTCATTAGCTGCTATATTAATAGGCTTTTGAAAAGTATAGTTCATGCTTTCCTGACCATTTAAACGACCTGTAAAAATTTCATTAATAGACAAGATAGTGCTATTCCCTTTTTTAACTATTAAGCTTAACGGTAAATTAGTTTGTGGAGTTGAACCAAGGTTCACAATTTTTGCGGTAACGAATTGGTTGTCTCTCTTAGCTAAACCTGCAACAGGATTCACAATTTCAGAAACCTGTAAATCAACAGAAGGGTTGATAATTTTTAAAGTATAATCCTGTGTTTCTCCATTTGTATAGTTGCCACAAGCTTTTACATTGCCGCTAGCATCGGTCTCTGTTACAACAATTCTAAGTTTCGTAATCTTTCCTATCACCAAGTTTTCGGGAAAATTAATCAGGCCTGTATAGTTTCCATTTTTTAAAGCAGCACTTGATAAAACTGTTTCGTTATCGTCAAAAACACCATTGTTATTATAATCAATAAAAACTTTAAGAAAGCGAGTATTATCTGATCCGTCGGTACTACCTAATTTTACACTAATAGGAACTGTACCATTGGATTCTGCATTGATAATAATATTGCTATTATCGATATATTGGTTGGTGCCTGTGTTAGCAAAAACCTTACCTGCAATGGTTACGCTATCCATTCTAGTGCCTGCAGCAGAACTGGCAGTGGAGGCACAATAAGCTGTTCCGCCTGCCCCACTAATAATTAAAGAGTAAGCTTGTTGCCCTCTCACTAAATTATTTTTATGATTTACGGTGACAGTATAGCTAGTACCTACTAGGGTGGAATCAATTTCAACTTTTTCAACATTGTCCACCCAATTGATGGCTCTAGTAGCAGCATCCTCTGGAAGTTTTGGATTTAATTTCCAAGGGAAATAGGTTACAGCGTCTTTGGTAATATTTATATCTAAGTCGTTAACTAAACGGCGCGTAGTATCATTTAATTTTGTTTCTACAGTTCCTTTTATATCGGTCCAAGAAATTGTTGCTTTTAAAGGTTTATTACCAGAGGCAATGACTTTCACCGAATAAGTTGCTTTATTTTCTAAAATATTTTCATACACTAGATCTACACTTGAACTACTATTTTTATTAGTAAGTGCATTGCTCAATACTGTAGCGGCTTCACCAATATTTAATAAACCCCATCCGAATTTATAATCAGGACCTGGAAATAAACCAGCTTCATTGGCAGTGTGAATGGCTAAACCCTTGATGGTGGCTGAGCGCATAAATTTATTTGGTACAATTTGCTGACTCAATTCCTGTAATAAAAATAAAGAAGCGGCGGCACCAGGGGAGGCCATAGAGGTACCACTAGAATATCCATAACTAGAATCATTAACATTAGTAGTGGAATAAACCGATTGACCATCTGTTACAATATCGGGTTTAATACGACCATCATCTGTGGGGCCCCAGCTACTAAAGTTTGTCATAATAGCATCTTCTTTTTTTGAATAGCCAGAAGCAATACCTAAAACGGCGCCTACCGTTAAAATATTTTTAGCATTCACGTCCATCGGTAGTGTCTCGTATGCATTATTACTACTTAAACTATCGGGTCTATTGCCTGCGTTATACCATTTCCCATTTTCATCACGTCTCCAATAAGTATCTCCTACTTTTGGTCCGGTACTTGCATGTGTATTACCTGCAGACTTTACTATTAAATAGTTGGGTGCATTATACGCAATGGAATCCATGGCTTGGGCACCATCGTCGTAGTAACCAAATTTAAAATCTTCTTTTTCATTCCATTTTCCATTGTATTCCCATCTTGAAGAATCGTCGTTGTAATCCCATCCTGCAACGTTTCCATAAGAATGGTTAGAAACTAATAATCCATTCGCAGCAGCTGCTGCCATTTCAGATTCGTCATCAAACCAATCATAGGCAGAAGCGCCTTTGATGCCATAAGCCATTCCTTTTGCAAGGGGATTAGCTCCTCTGCTAAACATAATACCTGCTACATGCGTACTATGATCTACTGTTTTAGTGGCATTGTCTTTTTCTACTACTTTTCCTCCAAACTCAACATGGGTGGGACGTGGCACCCCTTCATCCCAGATATTTAATTTATTGGTCATGATATCTGAAGCACCCGTTAAATTAAATCCTAAGCCACCACCAGGCCAAACTTTATTAGTGTTAATGGAAATGGATTGAATAGGATCGGCAAAAGTGGTTAGGTATTTAGGTTGACCCAATGCATCCACGCCCACTAAATTAACAGATACATTATTTTTACTCTTGTAACGAATGGGCCAGCCATTTTCTTTAGCTTTAAGAACAGCTAGTGTATAGTTGGCCCTTGATTTTATTTCAAAGTATTTAGCGCTATTTAATAAAGCCACTTTTTGTGTTTCATTTTGTGCCTGAATAGATAAGCTGAATGAAAACAAAAAACCAAATAATAATAAAAAGTGCTTCATACGCGAGGGTAGGATTACTAAGGTTTAACAGCTATAAAATTACAATGAATTCTGCATAATTTTCTGATTAGCGGCAATAAATAAGTGGTAAATGATGTAGAAAAAACCGAATACCTAGACTTTATTTTTTATTTAAAATGGTTTCTTTAACCTAGCTAAGTATCCTGTTTAACTTTAGGGGCAAAATCTCTCCTAATCCCAGAGCCAATTTATAAAAACTGCATGTATCTTTGCAGGGCGATCATGAATGAGCAATCTCTGTTTGGCCCTTTTGAAAATTCCCCCCTCCTAAATAAGCTGGTGGACAGTATAGCTATGTCCCAGCAGGAGCAAAAGCCCTTTCAAATTTTTTTACAGAACTTACAGGGATCCTCTGTAGCCTTTGTTTTACAAACTATTTTTACGCATGCCAAAACCAATCAGCTAAATCATTTAGTAGTTTTAAATGATGCAGAAGAAGCTGCATACTTTTATAATTCAATTGAAAGTGTGACTGGGGCAATGGATTTATTTTATTTTCCTTACTCTTATAAAACACCGCATAATTTTAGTTTATTAAATCCATCGCATGTAATGCTTCGAACAGAAGCCTTGACAAAAATTTCGATGGGAGGCAATAAGAAAATTTTAGTCACTTACCCAGAAGCTTTATTTGAAAAAGTGATTATGCGCAATACTTTGCAGCAAAACATCATTCAAATAAAAACCAATGATAGCTTAGATTTAAACGGTCTCATGCAGCAATTGGTAGACTATGGATTTGAGCGCACCGATTTTGTTTACGAGCCAGGACAGTTTGCACTGCGCGGAGGTATATTTGATATTTATTCTTTTGGTAATGAAAAGCCTTACCGTGTAGAATTGTTTGGAGAAGAAGTAGATAGTATTAGAGTCTTTGACCCGGCCACTCAATTAAGTGAGCGTAAATTATTGCAAGTAAATATTATTCCCAATGTAACTACTCAGTTTGAAGATAAAATTAAAATTCCTTTATTAGAATTTTTAGCAAAAGA
>Ga0114973_10003972_pt1 | contig 10352 bp, 22 predicted proteins | sample M_140807_MF_Meta_FD_87025 | JGI IMG/M metagenome (GOLD analysis project Ga0114973, IMG submission 87025) | Freshwater microbial communities from Lake Montjoie, Canada to study carbon cycling - M_140807_MF_MetaG | ecosystem: Environmental > Aquatic > Freshwater > Lake | place: Lake Montjoie... | reverse complement strand
TATCAATGGTAAGCTTAATGCTACAGATACTGCATCATTAAGCAATAGAATAAATCAAACTCCAACATTGACTGGTTATCAATTATTGGGAAGTAATATAAAATCATTTCCATTAGGTATAACAGGTTTTGCAAATACAACAGGTACTCTTGCTCATGTATCAAGTAGAATGTACTTAGTAGCATTTTATATTCCACAAACAACAACAATAACAGGTGCTAAATGGATATTAACAAGTACAGGTACATCTTATGCAGGTGGAGCTAATTATAATGGCTTAGTATTGTATTCATATAATATTGCAACAGGTTTAGCTACAAGAATTGACTCTACAGCATCAGATGCTAATACTTGGGCAACAGCAATAGGAACACAATCAAAAGCATTTGTGACAACTATATCATTATCACCTGGTATTTATTATCTAGGAGCTATGTGTAATGGAACAGCTACAACATTTCCAAGTATTGCACAAAATACACAAACTAACGGAGCTACATCATACGATCTTACATCTCCAGCTAGATTAACAGGTTACATAACTGGAACTGTATCAGCAGCAACATTTAACTTATCAACTGCAACAGCAAATACTAATTATCCAATTTTAATGCTTTATTAATTATGAGTAACACTAGAAATATAACACCAATAACAGCTTGGACATCAAATGGACAGCAAACAGTAACTATGTTTAGCTTAACTGATTTTTTTAATTATGGTTTTTTACCATTTTGTGAGGGAACAGTTACCTATCGTTTGTTTAATACTGATGGATATTCAGCAGTTGAGTTGATTGTAGGACAATTACAAATACCATCTGAAATAGTGCAGCAATGGGGTGCAGATGATGATATAATATTTAACTATGTAGCACAACAATTAGGTTTTACAATAATAAATTAATACAATGAATCAAGATAACCCACCATTAACGGCTATTAGCGGAATTTGTGCACTAATATCTTTATCAGATATTCAACCTGTACTAACATTTATTGCATCATTAATAGCTATATTAAGTGGGATTTATTCCATCTATAAAAAATCAAAAAAGTAAATTATGAACAGCACATTTTTAACACTTAATTCAAACGACTTCTTAAAAGGTCTTATTATGGCAGTATTATCAACTGTTATAACTGTAGTGTATCAAACTGTTGAGGCAGGTAGTTTAGTGTTTGATTGGAAAGCAATCGGGACAATGGCATTAACTACAGCACTTGCCTACATCATGAAAAATTTATTTACTAACTCAGCTGGCAAATTATTTGCAAAAGAGCAAATCTGATATAGCACGTGAATTTAGGAAAGAGTTTCCTTATATGCCAACATTAAAGTTGGCTAGGATTATGTATTCAGATAACAATCTCAGATTTAGTAATGTTGAAGATTGCAGATCATCGTTAAGATATATTGAAGGCAAAACAGGTAACCATAATCGTAAATATTTAAAAATTAAAGATTTAGTTATGAAAGAAAATAGGTCGCTAAATCCTTACAACTTACCTGAATCTTATGAAGAACAAAGAGAACCTTATATACTCCCTGTATGCTGCGACAATATTCTTCTTATTAGTGATCTTCATATTCCTTATCACAACATATCTGCAGTCACTATAGCATTAGACTACGGCAAAAAAGAAAAGGTAAATACTATCTTCATAAATGGTGACCTGCTGGATTGCCATAGTATTTCGAAATTTGAATCGGACCCTAAGAAAAGGTCAATTAAGCAAGAATTTGAAGCAACCCGTGAATTTTTGACACAGCTTCGAAAAGCATTCCCAAAGGCTTTAATTTATTGGCTAAAAGGTAACCATTGCATCAGATGGGAAAAGTTTTTATACTCAAAGGTGCGCGAGATTTGGGACGACGACTATTTTTTCCTAGAGGAAAGATTGCAATTAAATTCTGTAGGGGTTAAGATTTTAGATGATAAAGTACTTGTCAAAGCAGGTAAATTATCTATTACTCATGGCCATCACATTTTTAAAGGTGCATTTACTCCGGTAAACCCATCGCGTGGCGCATTTCTAAGGGCAAAGCAGTCTTTAATTGTTGGACACCTACATAGGCCTTCCCATCATCCCGAAACTGATTTAGATGGCAAAATAATCAGTTGTTGGAGTACAGGATGTTTATGTGAGCTTAGGGCAGATTATTCACCATTGGTTGGTAATACAATGCACGGCTTTGCTCACATACAATTGTCTAAGGATGGTGATTACACTGTAAAAAATTATTCAATTATAAATGGTAAGCTATGCTAAACAAAGAGAAAGTAATTTTTGAAGATGAGTCTATTGACATTGAGTTTGATAGCAGAGATGGTGAATTTATTGCAGCTGCATTTAACTCATTAGGGGCTATTGATATGTTAGATACTGGCTTAATGAATGAAGAGCAAAAAGAGGTAATTAATACAATACAATTTCAAGCAATAGCCATAATTAGCGAATCTATTAACAACATTTACAATGAAATATTTGATACCAGTACTGATACTTCTGATCAGTTGTAACCCAAGCCGAAAACTTGACAAATTAAACGCAAAACATCCCGAACTCCTTGCCAAATTCTGCATGGACACCTTTCCATGTGTTACCAGTAAAATTGATACGGTAACAAGGGTTGAGTATGATTTTGTAGAGATACAATGTCCTGGTGTTGAAGATTATCATATTGACACAGTGTGGTTAGATAATAACAAAACTCAAATAATTGATGGGCCTACAGTTATAGTTAGACAAAATAAAACCAATACCATTATCAAAAAAATAAAAGATAGTGCAGCAATCAGATCATGTGAACTAGAGCTAATATCTTGTAACAATAAATGCAATAGTTTGTTAGAACAAAATAGAAAGCTTCAAAATAAAGTAACAGCAAAAAATCGTTGGATAATGTGGCTTATAATAGCACTTTTATGTTCGATATTGTGTAACGTAATACTCATAAAGAAATGATAGCATCGCAAAACTGCATAAACTTAATAAAGATGTTTGAGGGCTACAAGCCAAAGAGTTACCTATGCCCAGCATCTGTAGTTACCATAGGTTGGGGCAGCACAATGTATACAGATGGGCGTAAGATTAAGCTAGGTGATACAATTAACGAGCAACAAGCTGAGGAGTTACTTATGTGGGAACTAAAGAATAAATCAATTGCTTTGCATGGTTTAAATCTTAATCAAAATCAGTTTGACTCATGCTTATCTTTTATTTATAATGTAGGCATTGGTGCATTTACTAAATCTACATTAAGAAAAAAGATTTTAGTTAATCCTAATGATTCTACAATAAAAGATGAGTTTATGCGTTGGAACAAAGCAACTGTTGGAGGCAAATTAATAGAGCTTAAAGGACTCACCAGGCGCAGAACTGCAGAAGCTGAAATGTATTTTAAAGTATAGTTTTTTTTAGTTTAGTAAATATCGGCTTAATGTTTCTACATTCGAGCCTGCATGAGAAAAGGGTTGATTTTCATTTTTTTCCCCTCGATGTTTCTACATTGGGGGCTTTTTTTTGTATCTACTTTGTCAGTTTTGCGCTGACATTTAGGATACAATAAAAAAAATAAAAAAATATTAAATAAATATTTGGTTAATTAAAAAAGTAATTTTACATTTGAATTCTAAACCAAAAAAAATGAAGCAATCAACCAAAGACACAATCACAGTAACCATCATTATTATTCTTGCCTTACTTGGCGATTCAATTTTTAACCAATTTTAAATTTATGCAAACAGAAACAAAAAAGCGAGGGCGTAAGCCTATTCCTGACAACCAAAAAAAGAAACCCGTTTTAATCTATCTATCAGATGATCAGATAAATTTACTCGGTGGCCCATCAGCGGCTAAAAACATTTTACAAGATTATTCATTATTTAAAATCAAACAAAATGCCAAAAAAGAGACTATTTCAAATTCATGACTTTGTACTTAGACATGATACTATCATTGTGCAGATTTATGAAAACAATTACATTGATAATACCATTGTAATTCCTGTACATGCATTTGTACAATATCTGCTAAGACATGACCGTCTATACTTTGAGACACAAGATATGAGTACTGGTAAACTAGTAACAAAATCTTACCATCTTACATTTGACAACTACTGGGATGAGATGGAGCGCGATTACAAAGAGCAGGATGTTTATGATTTTATAATTTGTACATGTTTTGATTTTACTAAAGCTATTGATAGAATTATACTAAATCAAAATTTAACTCATTATTTATGGTAAAATATTTAAGCAATTTGTATGACAAAATATTCAAGACGCGAGAAGAAATTGAACACATTAAAAAAGTGGAATTCTATAATAAATATTCTCGTAAAACAAAACCGACAATCACGAACCATCAACCAAATTCCAAAAACTAAATTAAAAGAACATGAGCAACTTCTTTATAGATACTAATCAGAGACAGATTACATTTACAGACAACAGATTCTACACATCAGAATTGGGAGCATTCATCCCATCAGTTACAACCATTCTACAAGCTTATCCAAAAGATGCCCATTTCTTCCAATGGCTAAAACAAGTTGGTGAAGAGGCAGACACAATCAGAGATGAGGCAGGTAGACGTGGTTCTATCGTTCACAGCCTTACCGAGCGTTACGATGCCGGTGAAGAGGTTAACTTATTAGATAACGGAGGCAATATTAATTTTAAGATGTCCGAGTGGACAATGTTTGAGCGTTATGTAGAGTACAGGCAACAAGTAGATCAAGAGATAATGTTTAGTGAGATAAACTTTATTTCTGAGCAGTTAGGTTACGCTGGAACAGTTGATCGTATAGCGCAGATTAATGGCAAAAACTATCTTATTGACATCAAGACATCAAATACTATCTACGACCATTATTGGCTACAATTATCGGCTTATAACGAGCTAATAAAAGAGGCTTACAAGTCTATCAATGTTATCGACCATGTCGCAATACTTTGGCTTAATGCTAAGACACGTACAGCCGGTAAAAATGGTGCTATTCAAGGTGCAGGTTGGCAGTTGATAGTTAGAGAAAATGCTGAGCGTGCAAATGATTTAAAACTATTTAACGCAACTAAGCTTTTATGGGATGCACAAAATAGTGACATGAAGCCAAAAATTAAAACTTATTCATTAACACATAAATTGTAAAAAAAATGGAATTATTTACAGAAACTACACCACATTACGAATCTAATTACAATGATGATTTACTTTTTTGTAAACATTGTGATAAAGAAAATAGATGGTATGGTGCTACCAATGGACCACACATATCAGCTTATTGTATAGATTGTTTTAAGTGGATTAAACATTTATCAACCGAACAAAAAAAAAATTTAACGCTAGTGTCGTAAACACTATAATACAACCAATGGGATCAATAATTAAAAATTCTGCTATTTACCTTACCATTTCGGATGGTAAAATCTGCAGACGTGTGCAATCTCCCACAGCGACATCAAAAGAGAGACAAACAAAAGACGGTAAGCTTATTCATGAAGAGCAGTATCACGGTTGGAGTGGTAAAATTACCGACATCAGCACCAGGCAAACAGATTACGGCAAAGAGTGGAACGTAACCATTGAAGATGGTGACACAAAAGCATCTTTGCAAATGAAGTACAGCAGTGGTTATGCATCTGCATTCTTAAAGACGTTGCCAAATGTTGACTTGTCAAAAGATGTAGAATTAATGCCTAAATCTGAGACTACAGATGGCAAAACTAAGACCACAATGTTTATTAAACAAGATGGTAAAGCTATAAAATGGGCCTACACAAAAGACAACCCTAATGGCTTACCATCTATGAAAAAAATTAAGGTTAAAGGCGTTGATGTTTGGGATGATTCCGACATGATGGAGCATCTCGAAGCAATGGTTAAATCTAAGTTTGCAAACAGCAAACAAGATGACTTAGACGTTCCGTTTTAAAATCCAATATGGGGGTGCGACCATTCAACGCACAATTTAAATTATTCATCATCAAAACAAACAAAAAAATGAGTACAAAAATTGATTACTTTGGCGATTTTATTAGCAATATTATAATTTCAGAAGATAGATTTAAATATCTTGAATCTGCAGGAGTGGAAATATTAAGTTGTAAAGAGTATACAGATGGACGACCAATATCACCAAAAGAAAAACAATTTGATATAACCTTTAAGGTAAATGTTATGACTTTTCTACATTTTTATCAAGCAGGTATTAAATATTCAATGGATAAATATTGGAAACCTTAAATCTTAACTTATGTGGAAAGCTTTAATATTTGAATTTGTTGTAGTAATAATAGTTTCGTTACTTTATGTACATTTAATTTCTAACGAAAATAATAACTACGATGAAAGTAATTAAAAATTTACTAGGTATGGCTTTGCTTGTTGGGTTTGTTAATCCAATTGCATTTACTAACCACCAGCAGTGGTATCAAGGTGTTGTATGTTTACTTGCTGCTTTTATTGGATCAGGTTTAATCTTCGGTTTTGAAAGTTATGCAGTTGGACCAAAGGCAATTGGTAACGCAGATAAAATGCCTGTAATTAACCAGGTGTGGATGATGTTTTTTATTGGGGCTGTTGCTAACCTTTTTTGGGCTACACTTTATGTGTAAAATATCAATCATTAGCGCCCATTTTAATCAATAATGTAGTGCAAAGCATACCATTAGAACTGCTTTGCGCTCACTTTAAAAACTTAGAAACTAAATAAAATGACATCAATAAAAAGAAAAGAGTACATTCTTTTGTTAGGAGAAAACTCATGTGAATTGTTTAAATATTATAATGTTAAAGAAATGCATGGTCTTAATTATTTAGATTGTAAAAGTTATAATAACACTTCTGAAGATGCATACATAGCAGGCTTAACTAATAAAAGTCCAATAGATGGCTCAGACTTTTGTTTTATTAATCTTCAAAGGTGTAATAACATTGTAGATGCAATTCTATTAGTAATCCATGAGATGATGCATTTAGCTTTAGATTTGTATAATTATAACTTGAATAAAGAAGAAGAGATTTTAACATGGGCTGAAACTGAAACAAGATATGTAATTGAACATTTAAATAAACTATTGGATTAACAATAAAATAGATTATTATGCCAATAGATAAACAATACCATTTTATTGCAGGATTCTGCATTTACATAATTGCACAGTTATACATGCAACCAATACCTGCAATGATACCAGTAATAGCCATTGCTACAGCTAAAGAAGTTTACGATTATGTAAGTGGCAAAGGTACACCGGATGTTAATGATCTACTTTATACAATTTATGGAGCTTTGCCATTATTAATTCTTAAATTGATACTATCATGAAATTACTAATTACCATTTTGTTGATGTCAACAACATGCTTTGCACAAGAGTTTGAAGGCGGATTTATTAAAGTAAAAGGTACTGGAGGTACACCACCATACACATTTTCCTTAGATGGTAGTGCCTATCAAACAAAAGATACCTTTTTTAATATTTCTGCAGGTCAACATATCGTAAATACTAAGGATGCAAAGAACTGCGTAAAAACATCTAATTGCACCATGTACACTAATGTAAAAATGAATGTATTAAGTAAAACAGCTAATACTGTTACATTTAAACCTACTGGAGGAAAGTCACCATATTCATTTAGCAGAAACTCTACTACAACTTGGTCATTAAATAAAACTCGTTGGACTGAAAATCGCAGAAATACAACATACACATTTCGAGTTAAAGATGCACTAGGTTACATTTATTTCATTATCATAACTTTCTAAATTTACAACTTTTGATACTACGAGACTACCAGGTTGACTTGTCGACCAAAGCTTGTGACTTATTAACTAAGCACAAAATTGCTTACCTATCAATGCAAGTTAGAACAGGTAAAACACTAACAGCACTAAATACATGCAAATTGTATGGCGCAAAAAATGTATTATTTGTAACAAAGAAAAAAGCTACACAAAGCGTGGTGGCTGATTACGAGCATTATAAATCTGATTTTAAATGCTTTGTAATAAATTTTGAGCAACTACACAATGTCACTGATCAGTATTTTAATTTAGTGATAATAGATGAGGCACATTGCACTGGTGCTTTTCCACTACCGAGCAAACGAACAAAGGAATTAAAAAGATTGTGTCATGGTTTGCCAATTATTTATTTAAGTGGAACACCATCTCCCGAATCTTACAGCCAACTATACCATCAATTTTACATTTCTACATACAATCCCTTTACACAAAAAAACTTTTACACTTGGGCTAGAGAGGGATTCGTATCAATTACGTCTAAATACGTATACAATCGGTCCATCCACGATTACACAAACGCTAACAAAGAAGCCATTGATAAAGTAGTAGGTTATTTATTTTTGCCCTATACACAACAAGAGGCGGGATTTGAGCAATTAGTTGATGAGCATATTCATCAGGTTACAATGTCAGATAGTACATACCAAGTATGTAATAGACTACGTATTGACAAAGTAGTCACTGGTAAGAATGGTGATGTGATTGAGGCAGATACGGAAGTAAAGCTACTATCTAAGCTTCACCAGTTGTATTCAGGTACTGTTATATTTGATGTGGCTATGTGTGATGAGCAAGATTCAGCTATTACTGATGATAGCAAAGTAAATTATATCTTCAACACGTTTAAAGGCTTAAAATTTGCTATCTTTTATAAGTTTAAAACCGAACGCACAGCAATTATATTAGGGGCGCAAAAAAGAGGTTTAAAAGTGACAGAATCACCGGAAGAGTTCCAAGCAAATGAGGATATAATATTTTTATCTCAGTTTGTTAGTGGAAGAGAAGGTGTGAACTTATCTACTGCCGACTGCCTGGTGTGTTACAACATTGATTTTTCTGCTGTTACTTATTTTCAAGTTAGAGCAAGGTTACAGTCTAAGGATAGAGTTGATCCTGCTAAAGTACATTGGATATTTGCCAAAGATGGCATTGAAGAGCGAATTTATAAAGCTGTCTGCAATAAGAAAAACTATACTACATCTTACTTTATTGAGGAAGAGAAAACAAGACTAGTACAGGTAGAACAGACCAAACAAACTACTAACGTAGCACGTAATGAGGTGCAGATTCAAGTCTATAAAAAAATGGCTTTGAATAGTTTGAAAAAATATCCTAAGTTTGATGCCCGACAAATTGAAAACTATCTAGACTGCTGGTGCAATGACATGCAATATGAAATTGTAAAAGCCGGTATTGATACTAAATCATTTTTTAAATTACTTAATGATGCGTACATTTTGGACACACAAAGAGATTAAATTTTTAACAGATAATTACAGCGATATGCATACACCTGATATTGCTACAATACTTAAGCGACCATTAAGTGGAGTGTATGGCAAAGCTTACACAATGGGTTTAAAAAAATCAAAAGAGTACTTAGCTAAAATGCTTGAACGTGAGGCAAAAAAGTTGTCAGAATTTGGCAAAAATTATCAATTTAAAAAAGGTAATGTGCCTTACAATTATGGACAAAAAATGTCCACATTACTTTATGAGAAATGCCAAAAGACAATGTTTAAAAAAGGTCGCAAGCCTCATAATACAAGAAAGGAAGGTGAAGAAAGCAAATCTAAAGACGGTTACACTTATGTAAAGATTGCTGATAATAACTGGCGTTTAAAGCATCGTGTTATTTACGAAAACGTAAACGGCCCAATTCCTGCAGACCATATTGTAGTATTTAAAGACAACAATCAACTAAATTTTGACATCAATAATCTTATGCTTATCAGCAAGTCAGAAAATATGCTACGCAACACTATTCACCAATACCCGGAACCAGTACAAGAAATCATCAAATTAAATAACAAACTAAAAAAACAAATTAATGCAAAACAAAATTGAAGATTTACGCAACCATTTATTTGCCTGTCTAGAAGCTTTAGCTGATCCTGAAAAACCAATGGAACTAGACCGTGCAAAAGCTATCGCAGATGTAGCACAGGTAATTATTAATTCTGCTAAAGTTGAAGTTGATTTTATAAACAAAGTTGGCGGTGTAGGTACTAACTTTATACCTCAAGAAACCCGACCAAAGTATGAGAGAATCACAGATACAACATCAAATAATAAAATGGCTTGAGAGTCAAGGATGGCTAGTAGTTAAGATAATACAAACTAATAAAAATGGGTGGCCCGATTTGCAGTTACATGCTTTCGGTGTCACCATTTTTATCGAGGTTAAATCTGAGAACGGCAAACTATCTGAATTACAAAAATACCGACACAAACAACTACAAGACAAAGGATTTTTTGTTATTACCACATCATCATTAAACCATCTACAAAATGAATTTATTAAAATCAGCGAAG
>Ga0114973_10003963_pt1 | contig 10367 bp, 7 predicted proteins | sample M_140807_MF_Meta_FD_87025 | JGI IMG/M metagenome (GOLD analysis project Ga0114973, IMG submission 87025) | Freshwater microbial communities from Lake Montjoie, Canada to study carbon cycling - M_140807_MF_MetaG | ecosystem: Environmental > Aquatic > Freshwater > Lake | place: Lake Montjoie... | reverse complement strand
TCGTTCGTCTGCTCCTGCTCCCCCTCCCAGCGGACGCGGACGGCGGGATAGTCGGCCTCGAACTCCGGCAGGAGCCGCTGCTGCATGTCGGCGATGATCTGCCCGGACACGACCCCTGAGTTGGCGTCGACGTCGGCGGTCACCGTGATCGACCGCTTCTGCCCCAGCCGGTTGATCTCCGAGTAGCCCCGTGCCGCCGTCACGTCAGCCACTTCGGCCAGCGGCCGGTCCACCCCGTCGGCTCCCCGCACCTGCACGTCGTCGAGCACGGTGAACGTGCGCCGCTCGTCGCGAGGATAGGCCACCATCAGCTTCACCTCGTGACGGCCTCGCTGGAGCCGCATCACCTCCTCCCCGTAAAAGCAGCCGCGGATCGTGGAGGCAACCTCGGCGAGCGACACGCCGATCGTCTCCGCATCGGGGTGAACCTTCATCTGGTATTCCCACTTGCCGGGCCGCGAATCGTCATCGATGTCGATCACACCCGGGTACTCGGCAAGCCAGTCTTTTGACCGCTCCACCGCCGCCTCCAGCTGTCGCACCGACTCCTTGTCGGCCCCCGCCAGCAGCTTGAACTCGATCGCCTTGCCAGCCGGGCCGATGTTCTCGCTGACGAACACGACGCTGTCGGCTCCGGGCAACTCTCCCGTCGCCTTCCGCCACTCGCTCACGAACGTGTCGCTGTCGGTGGTCCGGTTGACGGCGTCCTCCAGTTCGACGCTCACCGCCCCGAGATGGCTGCCCGAGAACTTCTGATCGGCCCCCGGCTTGCCCTGTGTCTCGAACGAACCCACCGAACTGTGCACGAACGTGACGATCGGTCGCCCACCGGCCGACAGCCGCTTCGCGATTTCGTCGAGAGCCCGCTCCACCTGGGCGATCCCCTGTTCCGTCACACTCGCCGGCGTGCCGTCGGGATAGATGATCTTCGCCTGCAGCCGTTTCGCATCGACCTTGGGGAAGAGCTTGAAGGGCGTCGTACCGCTGCGGATCAGGCCCACCGCCAGGATCAGGATCGCCGCGGCCCCAGCAAGGACGGCCCAGCGGTTGTCGATCGACCATTCAAGGGCCGGCGCATAGGCCCGCTTGACGAACCACTTGAGGCCGTCGTCGCAGCCCCGCTGGAGAAACTTCAGCACCGGCGCGAGTGGCTTGAGGGGCGTGCAGAGGAAGCTGATGGCACGGAGCAGGAAGCTGTCCTCGTGGGCGAGATGGCCCGGCAGCACGAAGATCGCCTCTGACAGTGAAACGAGCAGCGTGGCGATGAACGCAAAGGGCATGACGGCGATGAACTTGCCCATCACCCCGGAGACAAAAAGCAGCGGCATGAACGTGATCACCGTCGTCATCACGCCCGACACCACCGACGGCACCACCTCAGCCGTGCCGTCGATCGCCGCCTGAATCGGCCCCTTGCCCATCTTGCGGTGCCGCTCGACGTTGTCGCTAACCACGATCGCGTCGTCCACGTCGATGCCCACCGCCATCAGGAAGGCGAACATGGAGAGCATGTTGAGCGTCTGATCGCCCGCGAACATCAGCGCCCCCGTGCCGAGCATCGACACCGGCACGCCCATCGCCACCCAGAAGCCGACCTTGAGGTCGAAGAACAGCGCCAGGATCACGAACACGATCAGCAGGCCCTGGGTGCCGTTCGACAGCAGCATGTCGAGCCGCTCACGCACGTCCAAGGAGGCGTCGGCACAGGTGACGAGTTCGTAGCCCGGCGGCAGCCTCGCCTCGGCCACATAGCCTTTCACCGCCGCCACCATCGCGAGCAGATCTTCGCCCGAACTGCGATCGACCGAGATGACGAGTCCCTGCCGGCCGTTGATCCGGCTCTTGCCCGCCACGTCGGCAAACCCGTCGCGGACGATGCCCAGATCACCCACCGTGAGCACGAGGCCGTCGGGCAGCGTGACCAGCGGAATCTTCGCGATCTCGCCCCCCACGTACTTCTTGTTTTTGCCCCGCAGCAGCACCTCGCCCCCCTCACTGCGGATCGTGCCGCCGGGCAGTTCGAGATTCTCACGGCGGACGATGTCGGCCACGGCCTTGAGGGTGAGGCCGTACTTTCGCAGCGTGTCCTCCGAGATCTCGATCGTGATCTCGTATTCCTTGCCGCCGGCGATATTGACCGCTGAGACCGTGGGCAGGGCGAGCAGGTCGTCCCGCACCTTCTCCACCACCTCGCGGATTTCGAGTTCCGACCGCTCGCCGCTGTCGGTGTCGGGCGGCGCGAGCACGCCCACCTTGATCGCCGGCGTGCGGAGCGTGACCTGCTCCACCTTCGCGTCCTCGGCGAGTTCCGGGAACGTCGGAATGCGCTCCACCTCCGAACGGATCTCGCTCACGACCCGCTGCGGTTCGGGAACGTTGTCGTTCATTTCGAAGAGGCAGTAGCCCATTCCTTCCCGGGCAACACTCGTGATCTTCTTGATGCCGACGACGCTCCGGCAGGCCTCCTCCACCTTCTGGCAGATGCCCTCCTCCACCTCCTCGGGCGTCGCCCCGGGATAGACGACGGAGACGAGCGCCATCTCGAGGTCGAACTCGGGAAACACCTCGCGGCGCATCGAGGAGAAGCTGATCCAGCCGATCACCATGATGGCGATGACCAGCACATTCATGGCGGGCGTGTTGCGGACGGTCCAGGCGATGATCGACTTCACTTTGTGGCCTCCGCGAGCTCCATTCCGTCACGCGGATTCGAGATCTGGCTGATCACGACGCGATCGCCTGGCAACAGGCCGCTCTCCCGCTCGTCGTAGGTGATCCGCCCCGCGGCGGCGTGAAAAGGCCGAGGCCGGAGGATCGTCAGCTTGCCTTCCCGCATCACGAACAGGTCGCCCGTGGGCCTGACGGCTTCCTGGGGCACGGAGACGAGCGGCTGCTCCACGTCGACGTGCAGGAGAACGTGGACGAACATCCCGCGGAGCAGCGTCAACGGTGCCTCGGCAGGCAAGGTCGATAGCGGGGCGCCGTAACGGTCGAGCGCGTGGAGTTTCGTCGGCTCGGGCACGTGGACCAGACAGGGAAGCGTGCGGGTTTTCTCGTCGAGCCCCCTCCCCTCCTGACGGGAGAGCACGCCGTCCCACTCGTAGCGCCGGTCGCCGAGCGTGAACAACACCTTCGCGGGCACGCCCGGGAAGCCGTGCTCGCCGTCGCCGCCATTCCGTCCGCCCAACACGCGGCCCACCTCGTCCATGCGGAGGCTGGTCTTCACTTCGGTGGCACTCGTGTCTTCGATCGTCACGAGCGGCGCACCCTTGGCGACGAACGAGTCCTGCTCAACATTGTCCTCCACCACGATCCCGTCGACGGGCGACGAGATCGTCGTCCGCGAGAGGTCGAGCTTCGACTTCTCGAGCATGGTGGCGGCGAGCGACTGGGCCTCGAGGAGCCGGTTTCGCCGCTTGGCGAGCACCCGCTTCTGCCCCTGGAGCATCGTCAGCGAGTTGGCGGCGGTGAGCTCGTCGCGGAGGGCCCGATCGTGCTCGGATTCGGTGACGATCTTGCTGGCCTTGAGCCCCTCGAGCCGCGCAGCCTCGCGGCGGGCGAGTTCGACCTGTCGCTTCGCGAGATCGGTGGACGTGGCATTCTGAATGATCTCCTCGTCGACCTCCTCGATGGCAAGTCCCGCTTGGGTGAGCTCCTTCTCGAGCCGGGCCACGTCGAGTTCATAGTCGCGTGGGTCGATCTCGAAGAGCACGGTGCCCTTGGTCACCAACTGGCCCTCGTTGCACGCGGCGGTCTTCTGCAGCACGCGGCCCGGCACCTCCGCGGCCAGCGTGACCTCCCGAAGCGGCACGACCACGCCGTCGACCTCGAGATCGATGCCCGTCGACTGCGGCTCGATCGGCCGCGTCTGCACCATCACGGCCTTCGGGGGCTCTTTGTCCTTCCGCGGTGGCGGCTTCGGCCCACCGAGCACCACGAACCCGCCGATCGCGGCCCCGAGGATCACGAGCGGAAGCACCCAACTGAGGAGTGTCTTGAGGATCTTCATCGCGGTGACTCCAGGGCAGAGACAGTCCCGACGCCAGGGCGGGCAAACGGTTCCGCGACCCCGATCGCGGCGAGCGTGAACCGCGTAACGTGGTCGGCAATGGCCTGCGGCGTGTGGTAGGCATCGATCTCGCCACCTGGCACGAGCATGGCGACCACGTCGCCCGCGGCACGGTACAGGAAGCACTGGCCGATGATGCTCAGGCCGAGGCGTCGGACTTCCGACGCGGGCAACGCGCTCCCCGTCAACTCGTCGAGCACCCCGAGCAGGATTCCGAAGTGAGGGCGAATGTAGTCCTCAACCAGTTCGCGACAGGCCTCCGTCGGCTGCAGCAACTCCCGCATCATCAGCCGCACCTGCCAAGGCGGCTGGTCGCCCCCGAGCATCCGATCGAGCATGCTCCCCACGAAGTCGCGGAGTTTCTGCGCGGCGGGGGTTCCGGGAGCCCAATCAGGCTGCGGCACCTGGCGAAGCCTCGCCTCATGGGCGTGCTTCACACTCTCGATGTAGAGGCGGTGCTTGTCGCCGAAGTAGTAGTTCACCGCGGCCACATTGACCCCTGCAGCCGTGCAGATGTCGCGGACCGTGGCGGGCTCGTAGCCTCGTTCGGCAAACTCGCGGCCCGCAGCGAGCAGGATCCGCTCCCGCGGATCGCGAGATTCCGAGGCGGAATCGGGCATTTTTGAGCGAGTGTGGTGGGACACGGTGGGTGGAAGAGCGGAAATCAAACAAGCGTTTCAATCGATTGTATAACTTCGAACCGCAGAGGCAAATGCCGATTCACAGCCGCCACAGCTGGGACCACCTGGCGAGCCCAAGCAGAGGACAACTCCGAGCCACGGACTCATACGGCTCACACGTGATGCTCGCGCGTGTATCAGGCTCGGGGCTGCCTCTCGTAGCACAGGTTGTCAACCTGTGCGTGTTATCGGTTCACATCGTCCCTCGCATGTGATTCCGGAAGGGGGAGCAGCCGGTCGGCTGCGGTGGCCCTCCAACGCGCGAGGATCGCGTGTGGCCCGCATAAGTCCCCTGGCATCAGCCGGCGGCCAGGATGGCCTCGGCGCACCGGCGGCCGCTGGCGAGAGCACCATTGATCGAGGCCGCGCCGCAGTGGTCCCCGCACATCCAGAGGCGGTCCGCCAGCCGGGGGCTCGTCGGTCGCGAACGCCGCCCCGCCGGCGACTCATCGGGCAACGCCCGCGGCACGTCGACCGTGGCGAGATGCCGCCAGCCATTCACTGCCGTGCCAAACCAGCCTGCCGCCTGCCGCTTCACGGCCTCCTCGATCGCGTCCCCAGACGACTCTCCGCGCACCGACACCGTGATAAGTGACGTGCCCGGCGGTGCGTAGCCGGCAGCGACGTCGGATGGCACCGTGAGATTGTCGATCGGGCCATCGTCATCGGCACTAACGACGAGCGTGCGTGACCGAAGCGGTGAGGCATCGGCTGCGAACGCGACCATGCGAGTGGCCTTCCAACAGCGGCCCGCGAATGGACGCCGCAGCGATTCCGGCAGTAACTGCGACACCGATGCACCGTCGGTGGCCACCGCGACGTGGCGAGCCGCGAGCGTGCTTCCGTCGTCGAGTGTCACCCGACCGGGTTCTACGCCCCGTACCCTCATCCCCAGCCTCACGCACCCTGGAGGCAGCCGGTCGGCGAGTTGTCGCGGGATCGCGTCCATGCCGCCCGCGGGCAGGCAGGCGCTACCCAGCGAGAACATCGCGAAGTCGAAGAGAAACACCGGGGCCGCCGTGTCGAGCGACCGCTCGAGAAACACGCCGCCGAAGAAGGGAACAAAAAACTGGCGAACGAACGCGTCCGAAAATCCCCGGGCCGCGAGTTCCTCACGAGTGGTCCGTTCGTTCGCCGCAGCCGCGGTCTCGGGATCGATCGCGCCGCGGCGCATGCCCCTGATCGCATCGCCACGGAGCCGCGCCGTGCGGAGGCCGTCGGCCAGGCCCACGCTGCCCGACAGGAGCGAACTGATCGCGGAGAGCGGCCGCCGCCAGGGATCGCTCACGCCTCGCAGTCTGCCCGCCTCGGCCACGAGCGATCCCGGCTCGAATCGGCCGAGGGCAAGCGCCGGCAGATCCAACTGCCGGGAGCCTTCAGGATAGGCGTCGTTGTAGACCTGGAAGCCGCGGTCGATGCGAAAGCCGTCGACGGTGTCGGTGGCCACGCGGCCCCCTACGCGGTCGGAGGCCTCGAGCACCGTCACCCGACCTTCGCGGCGGACGATCTCGCCCGCGCAGGCGAGTCCCGCGAGCCCGGCGCCCACGACGATGCAGTCGACGGGGTCGCTCATCGCCCGCCTCCGGCGAGCCGGTCCACGAGCATCGTGCCCGCAGCAACGCCGCTCGAAAAAGCTCCCTCCACCCGCGGCCCCGCGAAGGCATCGCCGCAGCAGAGGATCGGCGGCGTCCACGACACCGCCACGAAGGCATCGGGCAGGATCGTCGTGGGCGTGGCGAACTTCCAGCGGTGGATCGACCGCTCGACGACCGCGGTTCGCGGGTCGCCGTCGATCCAGGGCCGGACGGCATCGATGAGCATGCCGGCCACCTCGTCGGGCGGCACGTCGAAGTGCTCGCGGCTGAAGGCCCCGGTCGCATGCACGGTGAGCGCCGGCACGGTGGAGATGCCCTTGCGCTGGTTGTCGGCCACCCACGCCACCGGCCCGGCCGCGTCGCCTCCAAACTGAATCGCTCCCGGCTCCGGCAGCAGGCTCGGCCGGTCGAGCACGAGCATCGCCGTGAAGCACGGGTCGTAGTCGACGGTCCGCAGCCGCTCGATGGCCTGCGCATCCATCCGGTCTAGCGGACCACCGGCCGCGATCAGGTCGAGCGCCTGGGGTACTGGGGCCGTGAGCACGCAGCCGGCCGCCTCCACGACGTCAGCCGCCCCGTCCTGCCCCTCGATGGTCACCCGCACGCTGTCGGCCGCGACCGCAACCGACGTCGCCTTTGCGCCGGTCCGAACCTCGATCCCGTTGCCCTGCTCGGCGAGTTTCGCGGCCAGCCACTTCGGCAGGTCGGTCATTCCGCGCGTGCCGCGGTATCGCGGGTGGCCGTCGGCGACCGCCGGGCCATCCGCGGCGACGCTCCCGTCGCGAGAGAAGCCCCGGCACCACTCGGCGACCGTGCCGTCGCGGACCGCATGCTCGATGACGTCGCGGAAGCCGAGCGTCCGCTGTGTGAAGAACTGCGCCCCGTGGTCGCAGACCGCGCCGCCGACCCGCCGGGTCGCCATCCGTCCGCCAACGCCCCGCGACTTGTCGAGCACGAGCACGCTTTGACCATGGGCCGCGAGCCGCGCCGCCGCCATGAGCCCGGCGATCCCAGCCCCGATCACGACGGCATCGAAGGCGCCTTGTCTCTCGTGCACGGTTGGTCTCGCTGGCGGGAATGGACACCGAAAAGACACCGCCCCAAGGCGGCGTCACGCAACGTTATACTCGCGCGCGGTCGTCCTTCAGGTGGAGGCCCGAACTCAGCGAGGACAGACACAGGTTGAAAACCTGTGCTACATGGGGAGCCACGAGCCACCGCGGGATGCTTGTGCAGGTTGCCAACCTGCACCTACGTGGGGAGCACCGAGTCAACCTTTCGCCGTCGGCGGAAAGAGCATCCGCATCGGCTCGGTCGTCAGCGGCATCCGGCTCGATGCCAGCACCTCACCTGCCGCACAGCCGGCCATCATTCCCACGGTTTCAGCCAGCGACCGCACCCGGGGATAGATGTGGGCCTTCTCGGGCGGAAACTGCGACGCGTAGCAGGCGATCGCCGCGAGTTTCGTCTCCAGCTGGGGGGCGATATCCACGACCAGCGGCCAGTGGCCATGCGGCACCTCCGCCAGGCCCGCGAACAGGAAGTAGGTGAGCAACTGCGGCACCGTGTGCACCGGTAGGCCGGCGAAGGTGTCATCCCACTTCGTGAGCCGCGAATAGAACACCGCCGCCTCAGTGATCGCCACGGCCTGGGCGTGGTCGGGCGAGGCGAGCGGTGTCTTGTCGCCGAGGCCGATCACGAGCCGCGGCCGCCAGCGGCGAAAGACCTTGGCGAGCGCCACGCGGATCTCGAAGTCGTCAAACAGCCGACGGTTCGTGAAGGGCAACGTCTCGCGGTGGACCACGCCGAGCGTCTGGGCCGCGGCGGCCGCCTCACGGAGTCGCTCCTCGGGGCCGCTCGACCGCGGCGTGGGCTCGCCGTCGGTGAGGTCTACGATGCCCACCCGAAAGCCCTGCGCAGCGAGCAGCGCGAGCGTGCCGCCGCAGCCGATTTCGACGTCGTCGGGATGGGCTCCCACCGCGATCACATCGAGCGGCTCTGGCAGGTCGGCCATCGCGGTCACACAGGCTTCGTGGCGGCGATCAGGAAGATCGGATTGATCGCCTCGAACCGGATCCGGTCGAGCTGCTCGATGCCGCGGGCGATGTTCACCATCCAATAGGCCGCGTCGCCCGAGCGCGAGCGGAGCAGCGTGTGCACCGCGGCGAGGTTCTCGATGCTGTTGCAGGCCGTGACGAGCCGGCCACCGGGCTTGAGCCGGCTCCAGGCCTGCTCCACGAGCATGGCCACGTCGCGGCCGCTGCCTCCCACGTAGATCGCGTCTGGATCGGGGAGCGATGCCCAGGCCTCTGGAGCCCGGCCGAGCACGGGATTGAGGTTCGTGACTCCAAACCGGGCCGCATTCTCGCGAATCAGCGCGTGGTCGTCGGGATCCATCTCGATGGCGTACACCCGGCCGTCGCGGGCGATCCGCGCCGCCTCGAGGCCCACTGAGCCGCTGCCGGCGCCGACGTCCCAAACCTCGCTCGCGGGGCGAAGCTGCAGTTCGGCGAGTGCCAACGACCGCACCTCGGCGGGCGTGAGGAGGCCCCGCTTCGGCCGCGACTGCAAAAAGCACTCGTCCGGGTTGCCGAACATCCGCGTGCCCACATGGCCGGGCTTGTCGGCCACGCGGGCCTTGCGGACGAGGATCATCACGTTCGGCGTCGCAAACGAATCCTTGGCGATGTCGGCGAGACTTCCCTGCGTGACTCGCTCATCCGGAGAGCCGAGGTTTTCGCAGACGTAGGCCTGAAAGTAGTCGATGCCCTCGTCGAGCAGCGCGCGGGCCACGGCCGGAGCCGGCCACTGGTCGCTCGTGAACAGGCCCGCCGTCTCGCTCGACCGCACGCGGTCGACCACCCGCTCGATCGACTGGCCCGAGAGGTTGGCGAGAAACGCATCCTCCCACGACTCCTTCACGCGGGCGAACGCCAGTTGCATGCTGCTGACGTGCGGCACCACCTCGAAGCGGTCCTTGCCGAGCTTCGAGCAGACGTAGCGGGCCGTGCCGTAGAAGAGCGGATCGCCCGACGCCAGCACCACCACCCGCTTGGACCCGGCGGCCTCGATTCGCTCGACGAGTTCCTCGAGGTTGGCGGCGGAGACAAGCCGTCCGCGGATCGCCGCTGGCACGAGCGTGGCGCACGACTCGGGGCCCACGAGCACGTCGGCCGCCTCGACGAGCCGACGCGCCTGCGCAGTCATCCCCTCGACGCCGTCGTCACCGATGCCGACGATGTGAACCTTCTCCTCAGCCACGTCGATGGGGTGTCCTCGGGGGTTCGGGCAGCCGTCGGGCCGCAGCGGGCATCAGGCCTGGAACGAGCTACCGCAGCCGCAGGTCTTCTTCGCGTTCGGATTGTTGAACGTGAAGCCCCGCTTGTCGATGGCGTCGTGGAAATCGAGCGTGGTGCCGTCGAGGAACAGGTCGCTCTTCTTGTCGACCACCACGGCGATGCCGTGCTGCTCGGTCTTGGAGTCGGCCTTGGGATCAAACGCGGTGTCGAAGCCGAGCGAGTAACTGAAGCCGCTGCAGCCGCCGCCGGCCACGCCTACGCGAAGGACTGTCTCGGGAGCGAGTTTCTGCTCCGTGATGATCTTCTTGACCTCGCTGGCGGCCTTTTCGGTGAGCATGATCGACATGGGAAACTCCTGGTGCTGGCGGGCGACGGGACTTCTCGCATCCCGAGATGACGAAATTGTAGCCCGCTCGGCTGCCGGCGGAAAGCCCGGTGGTCACCGGGGCTGAGCCCGAGGAACTTCCATGGGCTCTCCATGAACTCTGCGTGGCCGTTTGTCAAAGCCCAACGCCGTGAGGCGTGGGGCGAACCGCCATCAGACGCCGCCTCTCGCGTAGGGGACGCCCGCGGCCTCACGGCCGGTCGGCTTGAAGCCGCGTCTTGCGTAGGGGACGCCCGCGGCCTTACGGCCGGTCGGCTTTCACATCGCCCGCAGTCTGGCGACACCCGCGGCGATCCGCCGTGCCGCCTCGTCGATCTCATCCTCGGTCGTGAAGCGTGA
>Ga0114973_10003962_pt1 | contig 10368 bp, 12 predicted proteins | sample M_140807_MF_Meta_FD_87025 | JGI IMG/M metagenome (GOLD analysis project Ga0114973, IMG submission 87025) | Freshwater microbial communities from Lake Montjoie, Canada to study carbon cycling - M_140807_MF_MetaG | ecosystem: Environmental > Aquatic > Freshwater > Lake | place: Lake Montjoie... | reverse complement strand
TTGAGTCATCGCTTGATGCCAACATCATCGCGCAGCTCTCAAGCGATACGGGCAGCAACAACCCCGGCGCGAACTGCCTCGTGGACACCATCCTGCAACGCGCTAGCAGCGTGGTGCAGGCGTATGCCCGCGTAGGGAACATCTACACGGACACCGACCTGAACGCGCTGGCGGCCGCCAATGACGGCCTCCTCGTGATGCTGACGGTGGACTTGGCGACTGAGATGCTGTTCCAGCGCCGAGCCATGAAGATAACCCCGGCCGTGGAGGCGCGGGTGACTCAGGCCCGTGCCATGCTCGAGGCGCTGCGGGACGGCAAGATGATCTTCGGAGCGGTTGCCAAGGCCGCCGATGCCGGCGTGTGTGAGGTGGCCGTTGTGCCGATCAACAATCTCGCCTGGTACAACAACGTGAGCAGCAGCGCGTTTTTCCGTCCTCGCGCCCCGAACATCTACCGGGGCGGCTAATGGCTTCCGATTGGGGCAAGCGCGTTGCCAAGGCGCTGCGCGACCCCGCGGTGGTCAACGGCATCGCCACCCTCGTAGGGCGTTACGCGAAGCAGCACATTGCAACGAGCCGCGGCCGGGACGAGAACGGCGGGGAAACGGCCTTGCAGCCCTTGGCGGCCGTGAAGGGCGAATACTGGACTACGAGCAAGCCGAAGGACTCCGCGGCCATCAAGGCCACGCGGGAAACGGTCGTGGTTCGACAGCGCAAGATGAAGAACGGCAAGACCGTGGCGAAGCCCACGACCGTCAAGGAATACCTCGTGACGGGCGAGTCGTACCGCGCTGGGGGGAAGCCCCTGCGCGACACCGGGCAGATGATGCGCGAGATGAATGCCAAGGGGCAGACGGGCGGCAACGGCGTTTCCATCATTCTCTACGGCCCGCTGCACGCGATCTTCCACGAGCTTGGGTTTGAGACCAGCGGCCCGAACTACATTCCGCTGACGCGCAAGGGCAAGCGGTCGCACGCCACGGGCCGCAACCCGACCAAGGAGGGCTTGGTGCGCGGCAAGGACTTCGTGATGGCTTGGCAGGGCGTGACCGTCCCCAAGCGACCGTTTATGATTCCTACCAACGATGAATGGGGAGAAATCGGGAAGTCGATTAGACTAGGACTCGCCCGAATCCTGAAAGGAAGAAGCTGATGGCTACCGCAATTTTCGTCGCAGGCCCAACCAAGATCCAGGTCAATCTGGGAGCTGGCTACGTTGACCTCGGACTGACCGACAACGACAGCCTCCCGCAGATCACCTACACCGACAACGTCCACGAGATCAAGACCGTGGCCTCGGGCGCTGTCCCGGAGGAAATGGTGCTTCAGAACACCACGGCGGTCATCTCCTGCACCCTGGTCAAGTGGGACGCGGCCAACCTGACGGCCTTGGCCGTGCGGGAGCGTGGTGCTGAATACACCACCACGGTCGGCCGCCTGCTCATCAACGGCAGCGGCACGTTCGGGGTGAAGATCCTGCCCCTGACGGCTGGCAAGACCTCGTACACGTTCGCAACGTGCATGATCATGGGTGATGCCATCAATCACAGCAACTTCGGCAACGTGGAGCAGCGTCTTGGGCTGACCTTCAAGGCGATCCCGACCCCGTCCACCAACATTCTTGCCACCTCGGCTACCACATGATCGACTTGAACGAAGAAAACGACCCGATGCTGTTCCGCGTCACCATCCCCACGGGTGCGCTCGTGATCCAATGGAACGAGCTGGTGGCCTCCGTGCAGAAGCGCAGCATTGCCGGCGGCGAACAGCCGACCGTGGCCGACATTGCCAACGCGATCCGGGCCGTGGCGCGCACTCCTGAGGTTGCCCAGCAAGCGGCGGACGAGGTGCTGTTCGCGGTATTTGCCCGATTGGGCAAGGCGGTACAGAACGCGGGAAACTGACACGGGAGGCCGCCGTGTTCTTGGCGACCTATGGGCGGCCTCCCACCGACTTTGACCCGGAGACTGCTATGGGCCTCGCGCAGAACATTCCCATGATTGAGGCGCGGCAGAGCATCGTTCAGGCACGGGCCATCGCTATGGCGTTGGGGTCGGCAGAGGTGGCGCAGCAGACGGTGGCGCTGGCTACCGGGGATGCTGACCTCGCCTTCCGTATCCGCATGAACCTTGAGCATCAGAAGGCGGTGGGCTGATGGCTACGCAGAACGCAGCGGTGTGGAACGCGCTCCTGGCCGAGATTGCCAACTGGATGGTGACCGAGGGCTACGGCAGCGCGGTGTACCTGTCGGAGCGGCCTACCGATGAGACCATTTCGCAGTACGCGGTACAGGTGATCCCAGGCGGTGACACCGCGCTGCATTGGCGGTCGGGCGTGGGCTTGCAGGAAGCCAAGATCGACATCATCGTATGGTGGCGCGGTCTCCTTGACCCGGTCAACCGGGCCACGGAGCGCATCTCTGGATCCAACGGCATCGAGCAATTTATCGACGGGTTGCGGACGCTGCTCAATCAGAACGACCTCAACGGCATCCTCACCATCGCGCTGACCTGGCGCAACGGCGGACAGGTTGAGCCAGCCGAGGACTTGGTTGGCTGGATGCGCGGCACGGAGACCTTCGTGTGCGCCTTTGAGAACGGACTGTAACCATGCAAGACCTCGGACGCATCGTCATCGACATCAACGAGCAGGGCGGCGGCCAAACCGAAGGCATCAGCGGCGTTGGCGATATGGACGACGGTGGAGGTGGCATGGCGGAAGCCGCCGAAGATATTGGAGCAATGGCATCGGCCGCATCGTTTGCATCTACGGCGTTCACGGCGGTGGCTGGTGTGTTTGCGGTGATGACCAAGGTGGTAAACGAAGTCGGCAAGGCGCTCCTCGCCCTGAATCGCTTTGTGCTTGAGGTGGCAAACGACCTCCGCGATTACAGCCCAGGCATTCAACTTGCCGAGATGCAGAATCAGATTGCAATGGTCAACACGCGCTTCCGCATGGGGATGCAGTACGGCGGGGCCATCGGCGCACAGATGCTTGAGGTCGGCCGCATTGAGCGGACGTTCGTAGAACTTCGATCAAGTTTGGCTGCTATGGGCGCAATCTTCCTTCGCCCAATCACCAAATACATCGCGGACATTTTGGAGTATGTAAAGAGTTTTCTTCCGGCAATCGCGGAAGGATTGGCCGCTTTTGCAGAAGCCGTGAGCAAGATTGTGGAAGCACGCAAGACTGCCACCGACTACATCGCGGCAGGAATGTCATATGTGTGGAATGGTCAGCAGGGATACGACATTTCTATGGCTACAAATGAAGGCAGCGCGGGGGCGAAATTGCTTCGTGACATTGCTAGAAGTTTGCGCAACCTTGATCGCAAAGCACCTGATCAGAAGATTGACTACGGCGCAATGAATGAACCGTTCTTGGCAGATCTGCGACTCATGGGAATGAAGGGCTTCTGATGTCTACCAACGGCAATACATGGGTGGCGTTCAAGCTGGGCGACAACACGTTCACGCTCCCGTATGCCAACATCACCTCGTGGGATGCGCGAGCGATCTACGCGGAGGACGGCTACACGCAGATTCGATACGAGACCACCATTTCGGGGTCCGCGCTGGTTTCCTACGGCACTTCGACCTACACCACGCTTGCCAACCTCACCAAGAAAGAGCCGGGGCGCGTTGACGAAGTCAAGATTTGGGTGACGGCAGACGGTGCAACCGAAGCGGTCTACGAGTCCTCCGGGCCGGATGCGCTGCGCGGCCCCCTGATGTCCATGACCGTCACGGAAATCAGCGGCCGGCAGGCGGCGATGATCACGTTCACCATCGTTGGAAATGCGATGGCCGAGCCGGATGATTGCCCGATTGTGTCTCATCGGTGGGTGCAGTCGTTCACGCTTGATGCCGCAGGCCACATGACTCGTACGGTCACGGGCAGCATCGTGCTTGACCTGTCCAACGGGAACACCGATACCGCCTACGCTCAAAACAACACAAGCGGTCAGGTCAATGGCAAAGCACCGTGGGCCGACCTGTTCCGCAAGGCCATCCTGCCGACTCGTCCGCCGGACAGCAGCATTTGGCGACGGGAGTCGCAGACGTTTGCCTACAACGAAAGCGGCAACTCGCTTATCTACACCATCGTTGACACCCAGGCGCGTATCAAGCTGCCCGATAGCGCGCTGACGGGTAACTGTGATTTCACCTACGAGCGAAACAGCTCCGACCTAACTTTTGCCGTTCTTCGGTTCAACTGCGACCTCGAGGGGCCAATCAACGGAGATGTGCGGCACATGATGTGGTCGGCCGTGGTGTTGGCCCAAACCCGCATCCCGTTCCGATCTGCAATGATTGATCGGATCGTGTTTTCCGAACAGGAGATGATGACACGAGCCAAGGTGCGCGTGGAGATTCAAGCACGTTGCTATGCATGGCAGGGGGATGTTCCGGCTCCCGGAACCTACCCGCCAGTTCCTCTTGCGGATTACATTGGCAAGTTCTTCACGGTCGTTCGTACTTGCCCGGAATACCCAGATGCATATGGCGGAACAACGGGTATTGCGTCTGTCCCGCATTGGTACAACAACAGCCTGTCGGCCAAGACTCCGGGTGTTGCAAGCACTCTTCCCGTGGCCGAAGTCATCACGGCGATCACCGCCTATTGCACTCCTGGCACGCCGACCACCTCAATGGTGGCCCCGGATACCAACTTTGACGATGCTAACGCGGCAATGAATCAAGGGCCGTTCTCCACGCTGCCTCGGATGACCAACAATTCATCCGGTCAGCCCGCTGGCGTGGAGCGGTCGCAGACGGTCACGAGTGTCTATACCGACACCAAGATGCACCGCCTGCAAACCCTCTACACGCAGGGGTCCGACTTCGTGTTCCAGGCGGGCAAGGCAAGCACGGTCCTCGAGGAAGTCACCACGGTCAAGGGGGTCAACACCCCGCCGCAGCGCATCTTCCGACCGATTCCATCGGGCTTCGTGGTGGTCAAGGACGATTGGAAGGTCAACTTCGGCGATGTCGATACGGGCGGCCAGCGCACGTTCATCGGGGTATATACCCGCACCCTGAAGTCCTATGACGGCGGTGGCGCAACGAGCAACGGGTACAGCACCGTGTCCGGCCGCCGGCAATGGTGGTCGCCCACGCAGACGGTCATTGCCCCGGCATCGCTTGGGTTCAACACCGATGTGGACGGGCAGAACACCGCCGTGTCTGTGTTCAACGCCAACACCAACGCGGCCGCGTACAACGTCGGCACGCCCCAGGACTACGCATGAGCGTGAGCGCGTACATCACCGCAGGCGCAAACGTCATCCCCACGCTCCTGCCAACGCAGGAGATGCGAAGCACGGCGCGGCAGATCGGCATCGCGGAGGAGGATCTGTTCCGCGTCGATGTTCCGGTGGGCATGACGCAGCACACGCGGGCTAGCGTCCTCGTGGCCTCCACGCAGATTGCAACCCTGTACGGGTCTACCACCGTCAGCCTTACCCTGGAGGACTCAAGCGGACGGTCGGTCGTTCTGTCGAATCTGTATGCCCGTCCGCAGCAGCCGTTCTTTTGGCGCGAGTCGGGCGGCGTGGTCATGGTTGAGCTGGTGGACGAGCGGTGGTACTGGAAGTTCTCAAGCGCGGCCATTCTGAACACTAACCTGTCCCCCACTTGGTCAAGCGATGGGCGCTGGCGGGTTGACTCTACCCGCACATATTCGGATCTCATCACGGACATCGGGACGGTGGCATCAGGCGACAACCTGACAATGCCCACGGGCTTCACCGCGCAAAGCCCGGAATACATCCGCCGCCTTTCCGATCTGTGCGGCTCGCCGAACGTCAGCCTCTCCATCCTGCTTGATGCCATCGCATCGGCCAATCAGCAGATCGTGGTATCAACGGGCAGCGCCACGCGGTTCATCAGTCGAACGTCGCTAAAGCAGCAATACAACGCTGCGATGAATACCTATCAGGCGGCCATGCGCGGTGGTATGCAGCCTGTCAACGGCGCGGCGCTGTCCACGGATGCGCTCGTCAGCCTGTGGAACGCGACCGGATATCAGGCGCGCGCCCCGCGCATTGCCTCCGTAGTTATGCCTCGGCGCAGCGTGGAAGCGCGAACGGTGTTCAACAACGTCACCATCGCCAATACCCCGGCAGCCGACATCAACTTCAGCCAGCAGGCAGTAAGCACACAAGGTGCTACTCCTACCTGGGTGCGCGCTCCTAATGACATTGGATCGGCATACCTGACGGATGCATCTATTGTTGTGAACGATTCAGCCGGCGCGGAACTGACAGCCTCGCCGGGATGGCCGCCGGCTTTGACGCGCACCAAGATTCGTGACGATTACGTTTCCCGAAACAGCAACATCCCATTCGGTCGCACGGTATGGGCTGGATGGATTCCGTGGTACACGGATGCGTCCACGACCATCGGGCAGCTCGGCAACGTGTCCTACCGGATGGCCGAGATCGACGGCGAACTTGCCCCGTACACGATTAGCGAGGCACGCGAGGACGATTGGCGGTTCGGGCTGCAAGGTGCTTCGGAGGTCAACCCGTCCGACCTTGTGACGGCCAAGGGCAACGCCCAGGCGTATCGCAACCTTGTGGGCGCGACCATCATCGACGTTCCCCCGCCGATGTGCCGCGTGTTCCCTGCAAAGATTACGGGTTCGGAGCTGTATACCAATTGGCGGTGGCGGTACTCGTTTGAGGAAGTCGAACCGAATCCGGCCGCCGGCGCAGGCGGAACGCCGAGCGTTGCCATTGGCGCGTATGGACGCAGCGGGTCGATTTTGGCCCGCAACATGGCAGAGAACGCCAACCTGAACTTCGGCACGGGCGACACGCGCAACTTCATTGCGCCAGGGGTTGCGCAGAGCGACTACACCAATGCGACCATCCGAGCGGTTCCCATCGCCAACGACACCATCGTCATGATGGTGGAGCAATTTCCGACTTCATACACGACCGGATCGCCGCCGTTTGGACCGCAATATTGGTTCTCAATGCCGAATGCCGTGGTCGTATCATGCACTACAGGTGGAGGTGGATAAACCATGACAACTACTTGGAACATCATCTTTGAGCAGGGCGCGGAATTTCAGGCGGTGGTAACGGTCAGCGATTGGCCTGCGACCTATCCCGCGCTATCAACGGCGAGCGATTGGCGGCTCCGCGTGGCTCGAGCGGGCGAAACGGCCTTTTTGACCGCCAATACGTCCAACTACATCACGTTGAACGGCGCAAAGACCGTAGCAACTATCAAGATTCCTTCGACCATCACCAGCGCATTTCCGTGCGGCAACGCGTTGTACGACCTTGACATCCTGTTTCCTAGCAGCGTGGTCAAGCGGTTGATCTCGCTTGGTTCGGCACAAGTCAACATCTACGCGGGGTCCGTCTAATGCCCGACCAAGTATCCATTTCCGTTGTCAGCTCGGGCGTGAACATTGCCGCTGGCGCGGTGACAAGCGTGACCGCTGGCACGGGATTGACGGGCGGCAATATCACCTCGAGCGGCACGATTGCGGCTGACTTTGCCGCCAGCGGATCGGCCACGGCAAACAAGATCGTAGAAGCCACGGACAGCCGTTTGTCCAACGCTCGAACTCCGACCACTCACGGCAGCAGCCACGGAGTTTCCGGGAGCGATGCCATTCCTGCCGATGGACTCGCGCAGTCCCAGGTAGCAAACCTTACCACCGATCTTGCCGCAAAGGTTCCTTCAGCCCGTCAGGTGATTGCTGGCACGGGTTTGGGCGGAGGCGGTGCATTGTCTGCCGATGTCACTTTGACTGCTGTTTATGGAACATCAAGCACCACAGCTTGTGTTGGCAACGATGCTCGCTTGAGCAATCCGCGAACGCCGGAAGCGCACGCAAACACGCATCAAGCTGCAGGCTCCGATCCGCTGACCTTGAGTCAATCGCAAATCACGAACTTGGTGACAGACCTAGCGGCGAAGGCGCTTTCATCTACTCAAGTGATTGCTGGTACTGGATTGACGGGAGGAGGTGATCTCACCGCTAGTCGCACGCTTGCCGTTGCATACGGAAGTACAAGCAGCACCGCTACGGTTGGTGACGATGCAAGACTTTCTTTCACGGCCGCGGGAACGGGAGCAACGGCGCGCACGCTGCAAAATAAACTGCGCGATGTGGTAAGCGTCAAAGACTTCGGCGCTGTCGGGAACGGAATTGCCAATGACACTAGCGCATTCACGGCAGCACTCGCCGCGGCTGACAACGTATTTGTGCCAGCAGGAACGTACAACATCACATCAACCATCAGCGTTGGGGCAAAGAAATGCCTTTATGGCGTTGGTTTCAAATCGAACATCTCCGCCACCATTGCTGGCGCTCCTGCCATTAGTGTGAATGGAGGCCTATCTGGCGCAGGATCGGAAGTGAGGGGAATTCGCATTTCCGGGTCTGCGCAAAAAGGACTGTATGTCACCGCTGCTGGAGTGTTGATAGACAACATCAGCCTTTCCGGTCTGACAGCAACGGACGGATTTGTCTTTGTTGATGCATTCAGTTCTACGTTTAGCAATCTTTCGACGTCCGGGGCCACAATCAGCAACGCGTGTTTTGTTTGTGGTCAAAATTTCAATGGCAACAACTGCTCAACCTGGTACACGTCAAATTTCTGCACCTATAACGTGCTGCTTGATTCGACATATGAAGGTGGAAGTGGATGGTCTCATGGGTCGAACTTCTCGATGGTGACCTGCCAGGGCGGTAGGTACGGTTTGTTTGTTGGTTCTTTCAGAGGCGGTTGCTTCAACAGTTTCTATTCGGAAAACATCGTTACCCCTGTGAGGCTTGGCGATCAATCAAATGCAAAACTCGCCATAGGAATTTCTATCTCTGGTGGAGACTTGGGCGGACCTCTCAATACACATCCTCAATACGCATCTCGAGAGGCGGCAATTTGGTTTGATTATGCGTTTGGATGTACGGTGCGCAATATGGATTTCTCCGGCCCATACAACTGTGGGTCATACGCACCCATCACGATTTCCGATAGCGGAGGAGGAACTGGAGCTGCCGCTATTGCTCGTGTCACAACGGCTGGCGCAGTTCATTCGGTTCATGTCATCTGCCCAGGAACCGGATACACCGCTGCCACGGTTGCCAATGTTGGAGGCGTTGGTGCTGGCGCAATTCTTTCCGTGACTAGAAGTGGATCGACCATCGCCAGTATCGGTGTTACCAATGGCGGATCGGGATACGTTCCATCTGGTCTTCCCGTTGCAATCACCTACAAGGTCGCAGCAAAGTGTTCCGTTGATAGTGTGTATATCAACAGTTCTCTCGGTCTTTACAGTCCGCTGTATCCGTGGCTTGTCAGACGATCATCTGCGGCAGTCGAATCAGGAATCACAATCAACAATGACACTTCGTTGATGAATCAGCAGAACGGCAATAGTGCTGATCTGAGGAAAACGCGGAGTTACGGATATACCCATGCTCTGTTGGAATGGGACAATACAGGAGCATCTGCAAATAGCGTCTATACCCCGCCACAGTATCCATGACCATCGAAACCAAGAATGCCGTGGAGTTTTGGATGAAGCCCGCGCAGCTTGCGGTGGCGGTCATTGCCATTGCCGGGGCGTTCGTCTACGCGGGGCAGCGCAGCGAACGGGACGAGCAGCAGACGCGCGCCTTGGACAAGATGGCATCGGAGATGGAAAAGATCCAGCAGGCGACCGGGGAGGGAAATGCACAGATCCGGGTCATCAACGTCCGCATCGGGGCGCTCGAGGAGCGCGTGGGAAAGATCGAAAAGCGATGAGCCGGGTATGGCTTGCCCTTGCGGCGGTGGCCCTGCTGGCGGTCGCGTGCAGCCCGGTGGAACGTATCGCGGGTGATACGAACGCCATCCGCACGGATGCTCAGGCGCTCATTGACCACGGCCACGCCATCAAGGACGCGGAGGTAGTGGAGCGCGCCACGCGCATTGACACCACGGCAGCCGACATCCACGTTCAGCTCACCCAGGTGCAGGACATCACCCCGGCGTGGCTTTCAACCCTGCGCTGGTGGGGCATCGGCGTGGCGGTGGCGGGCATCGCGTTCCTAGTCTGGAATTCCGGCATTGGCACTTTCGTGCGCGTTGCAATTGGGTGGCTGCCTCGTAAAAAGGTAGCCGCGGCGGAACTCGCCGTGGATATGCTAGACCCCAACCGACCCGAAGGGGATCGGGAGTACGTTGCCGCGATGCGGGCGCAAGACCCGGAATTCGATGCGGCGTTCCGCAAGGCACAGACCCGAAGAAAGGCTTGATGATGCTTCTCGCAGACCTCTCCAGTTTCGTTGGCTCGGTGTGGGCGGCCGCCCTTTGCTTCTGCCTCGGCGTTGCCGGCGGCATCTACCTCTGCAAGCGCG
>Ga0114973_10003961_pt1 | contig 10369 bp, 8 predicted proteins | sample M_140807_MF_Meta_FD_87025 | JGI IMG/M metagenome (GOLD analysis project Ga0114973, IMG submission 87025) | Freshwater microbial communities from Lake Montjoie, Canada to study carbon cycling - M_140807_MF_MetaG | ecosystem: Environmental > Aquatic > Freshwater > Lake | place: Lake Montjoie... | reverse complement strand
GTAAGTTTTAGATATGATGACAAAACGATTTTGAAGAATATCAATTTTATAATTGAGAAAGGTAAAACAGTGGCGTTGGTAGGGTCATCGGGTGCAGGAAAGTCAACCCTAGCAGATCTTATTCCCCGCTTTCATGATGTGAGTGAGGGTGCTATTTTAATTGATGGAGTAGATATCAAAGATTTCACCCTCCAATCTCTCCGCAAGCACATGAGCATGGTAACACAGGAAGCCATTTTATTTAATGACTCTATTGCAAACAATATCGCATTGGGTGATATCAATGCATCTTCGCAAGAAATCACAGAGGCTGCTACCATTGCTAATGCACATCAATTTATTCAACACAAGGAGAATAAATATGATACCAATATAGGCGACCGAGGAATGAAGCTAAGTGGTGGTGAGCGCCAACGGATTACTATCGCTAGGGCAGTATTACAAAATCCACCGATACTCATTCTTGATGAAGCTACCTCCTCCTTAGATACAGAGAGTGAACGTTTGGTTCAAGATGCTATTGTTAACTTAATGCAAGATCGAACCTCTTTAGTTATCGCCCACCGGCTAAGTACCATCAGTAATGCAGACGAAATTATTGTATTACAAAAAGGATCCATCATTGAAAGAGGCACCCATGATTCCTTGATTTCACAAAACGGTTTTTACAAGAAATTAGTAGAAATGCAAGAAATAAAATAAGTGAATTTTTAAAAAATTGATTGCTTATCTTTCAATCAGTTCTTTTAACTATTTTATTATTTCATTTATGCTAGTAAAAACTTTTGGTAGTGCAGTGTATGGGGTAGAAGCAATCACTATTGCAGTAGAAGTAAACATTAACAATCAAGGTAAATCTGACGCAATTATTGTAGGACTGCCTGATGGAGCTGTGAAAGAAAGTTTGTTGAGGGTAGAAAGTGCCATTAAGGACAATAATTTTTTTATGCCAAGAACAAGGTTAATTGTAAACCTTGCCCCTGCAGATATTCGAAAAAGCGGTACTGCTTTTGATCTTCCAATAGCAATGGCCACATTGGGTGCTAGCAATCAACTTGTTAATCCTGAAAAACTTACCGACTATGTCATAATGGGGGAACTCAGTCTAGACGGCACCGTTAGATCGATTAAAGGTGCACTACCTATCGCCATTCAAGCTAGAAAAGAAAATTTCAAAGGGCTAATAGTTCCGAAACAAAATGCAAGAGAAGCAGCGATGGTAAATAACCTAGCAGTATTTGGGGTTGAACACCTAAACGAAGTAATTGATTTTTTTAAAGATGAGACAACGCTTACTCCTACAACAGTAAATACCAGACAAGAATTTGCCTACGCGCAAAGCGAATTTGACATCGACTTTTGTGATGTGAAAGGACAAGAAAATATAAAAAGGGCTTTAGAGATTGCAGCAGCAGGCGGTCATAATGCAATTTTAATTGGACCGCCAGGAGCTGGCAAAACAATGCTAGCAAAGCGCTTGTCCACCATCCTTCCACCCCTTTCACTTCAAGAAGCATTGGAAACAACAAAAATTCACAGTGTGGCAGGTAAGTTACCTGAAAATGCTACCCTCATTTCCAAAAGACCTTATCGAAGTCCACACCATACAATCTCTGATGTAGCGCTCGTAGGTGGTGGAGGTAATCCTCAACCAGGAGAAATTTCATTGGCCCATAACGGTGTATTATTTCTAGATGAACTTCCTGAATTCAAGCGAACAGTTTTAGAGGTGATGCGACAACCAATGGAAGAAAGAAAAGTGACCATCTCAAGAGCAAAAATAGCTTTAGAATTTCCCGCTAGTTTTATGTTGATAGCTTCCATGAACCCATGTCCATGCGGTTATTTTAACCACCCCGATAAACAATGTACTTGTCCACCGGGTGCTGTTCAAAAATATTTAAACAAAATTTCAGGTCCTTTACTAGATAGAATTGATTTGCATGTAGAGGTAACTCCAGTAGCTTTTAGTGAATTATCGTCTACCCTGCCGTTTGAAAAAAGTGATCGAATTCGCGAAAGAGTTATTAAAGCAAGGGATATACAAGTAGAAAGATATAAAGACTCCGAAGGTGTGTATGCCAATGCGCAAATGAGCAGTAAAATGCTGAAAGAATTTTGTGTGATCAATACAGCTAGCCAAAATCTTATAAAAATTGCAATGGAAAAACTAAATCTTTCTGCCAGGGCATATGATAGAATATTAAAAGTAAGTAGAACCATTGCAGACCTTTCAGCTAGTGCTGATATCAAGTCAGAACACCTAGCCGAAGCCATTCAATACAGAAGTTTAGACAGAGAAGGATGGGGTGGATAAAAATATTAAAACCAAACAAAATTTATATCGTGAACAACAATAAATAAAATAACTTTATGAATCAATTTTAAAAAGGAAAATAAATTATTTCAATGAAAAAATTTAAAAAAAATGAAAAAGATATTTTTACAATATTTACAGCATTTCACAAAGATTTTCCTATGCCTTCAGAATCTTATATACATCCTATTCACGCTGGAAAAGCAATCGCTGAATTTGATTTAGGTATTGAAGGAGATGATACGGGAGATAACATTTCCTCTTGGAACAAAAATTTCTCAGAAGTCACTGTGCCATATTATATCTGGAAAAATTATGATGCCAAGCAATTACCCTATTGGGGATTATGCCATTACAGGAGATACTTTTGCAATCATCTGCATTGGTCTAAACTAAAAAAAGAATATCATCTCACAGATAGAGATACCGCATTCGAAAAAATATTTACAGATAAATTATATAAGGAAATTGAAACCAATTTATTAGCCGGAAAAGTAATCAGCCCAATCCCCTACCGATTTATTAAACTAAAAAAATGGAGTGTTAAAAAACAATATTTTAGAGACCACGATGAAATTTCATGGAACTTAACAGAAGCTGCGATAAAAAAATTATACCCTCAGTATAGTAGTAGTTTTAATGAGATAGGAGAAGGTCTTACTTGTTCTTGGTACAATATGCTCATTGCAAGCTGGGATTTTTGGGACGGGTACCTTACCTTTCTTTTTGACATTTTACTAGAGGTAAAAAAAGATCTAGTAATAGTAATGACTGAGAACCCTCTACAAATGAGGATTTTTGGATTTCTTTCTGAAAGATTATTAAATGCCTACTTGAGATACCACAAAAAAAATCAAGGGCTCAAAGTACATTATTTACCACTCACTCGAATATCATAACAATCGGCATTACTACAAAATACGCTGAACAATTTGTTTTAATGTTACTGCCCTTGCATGTGATAGAATATTAAAAGTAATTATTACAATTGTTGGCTTTACAGCTATTGATTACATCGAGTCGGAGCAACTGGCAGAAGCAAAAACGGAAAAGGAAAAGAAGTAGTGGATAAAATATTTACATGAACAAACTAATGCTAGTACCTTAGTACAATTTAACAGTTAAATGCTATTGATCTATAAAAATTTGAACCCTTAATCTAGAACCTACTATGAAAAATTTTGCCGAAATCAACTATTGGGAAAACGGGTATGAGAATTACAAATTTTCACCTATGCCTTTGGAATACCCTACAGTGAAATTGATTTATAAATATTTAAGTATTCCAAAAGGTGATCATTCCAAAACAATGTTTGAAATTGGGGCCTACCCTGGGAGGTTTATTTATCATTTTGGTAAACAAGGATATGAGCTAAATGGAATTGACCAAACACAGTTTTTGCCTAAACTAATTGATTGGTTGAAAACCAATAATTTCAAAATAGGCTCTTTTGATCAAGCCGATGTGCTAACATTAGACAAGGAAAAACAATATGATGTTGTATTTTCATCAGGATTTATTGAACATTTTGAGTGCTATGAAGAAATGATTGAATTACATGCAAAATTGGTAAAACCAGGTGGGCATGTCTACATTACTGCCCCTAATTTCGGAGGCTATGTGCAACTGAAACTCCATTCACTCTTAGATAGGGAAAATTTGAATAGGCACTTTATTCCAAGTATGGATGTGGAAAAATGGGGGAAAGTATTAATTAAAAACAATTTCGAAATAATAGAAGCCAGTTACATTGGTGGCATTGATTTTTGGGTAGATAAACAAAAAAGATCCGCAGGTCAGAAATTATTACTTAGCCTTACTAAAAAGATAATCAAGTTGCTAAAAAGAATAAATTTACCAAACAACCGAGCTTATTCTCCCGAGTGTGTCATCATTGCCAAAAAGAAATACTAATTACTTCATGAAGAAACCAACCATTGCTATTTTGTACATTTGTACTGGTAAATATATTTTATTTTGGAAAAATTTTTATGAAAGTGCAGAAAAACACTTGCTTCATAATTACGAAAAACATTATTTTGTATTTACCGATAATTCTGAAATATTTATGGGCCACTTGCCCAATATTCACATCCAATATCAGCAAGCCTTACCCTGGCCGTACCCAACTTTATACCGTTTCAAATTTTTCAAAAGTATTCAAGAGCAACTTAAGCAATTTGATTTTACTTATTTTTTCAACGCAAACTGCAGAATTTTTCAAGATATTGACGCTGTCAATTTTTTGCCAATGGATAATGAGCACTTAGTAGTAACGCAGCATCCCGGATTTTGGGATGCTCCACTCCATAAATTCACCTATGAATACAATCCATTGTCAATGGCCTATATTCAACCTGGACAAGGGGAAATCTATGTTTCAGGCGGATTAAACGGTGGGGAAACAAGTAAATACTTGACTTTCATTGAAACCTGCTTTCAATATACCCAAACTGACATCGAAAAGGGTATCATCGCATTATGGCATGATGAATCTTACCTGAATAAATACATAATTGGAAAAAAAATAAAAATATTGCACCCAGGATTTTTTTACCCCGAGGGTAAAGAGCTACCTTTTGAAAAAATGGTTCACATCGAAAATAAAAAAATAATAATTAAAGGTTATGGCAAATACTCTATTATTCATAAAATAAATAAAAAAATTGCTTTAATAAGAAAATTATTTTCTCTCTGAAAGAACCATAAAATGAAATTACTTACTGAAGAATTTGAGTAAAATAATCTTCATTCAACTAAAAAAATTGCAAAATGCTAGCATCGGTGATAATCCCTTACTATAAAGATCTGGTAGCTCTAGAATTGGTATTAACCGCACTCAACAATCAATCTGCAAAAAATAGGTTTGAAGTAGTTATTGCTGAGGATGACAATGAACTGGAAACAAAAAAATTTCTTGACAAACACAAAGCGTCTTTTCAATTTGAAATACAACATGTAAATCAAGAAGATAAAGGGTATCGTAGATCCAAAGCATTGAATAATGGAATTAAAGTAGCTAAAAATGAATTAATTATTTTTATTGATGGAGATTGTATCCCTCACAAGCATTTTATAAAAAATTACCTTGCAGAGGCAAAAGAAAACCTCTTGTTATATGGAAGAAGAGTCAATTTGGGTGAAAAAATCAGCAATCAATTGCGGCAATCAAAAAAACTTTTTTCTCTTACCTTTTTTTCGTTGCTGTTGAGTGATAGTAATCGAGTTGCCGAGGGTGTATACATTCCATTTTATCCAAATTCTTTAAAAAGTAAGCGGCAGCCTTGGGGCTGTAATATGGGTACTTTAAAGAAAAATATTATCGCTATCAATGGTTTTGATGAGGATTACCAAGAGTGGGGTCCCGAAGATCTAGACTTTTGTCACCGCCTGATACAATCAGGGGCTGCTACCAGATCTGTTAAATTCCAATCAATTATTTATCACCTGCACCATACTTCCAAAGGAGCAGCAGACGTTATAAAAAGGGGGGGGGAAATATTCGATGAAAAATTAAATAGCGGCATAGTTTTCTGCAAAAACGGTTTGACAAAAATTTAAATAAAATAATATATGCTAATTGTACACTTGAGGGGTGGGTTAGGAAATCAAATGTTTCAATATGCGCTTTACATAGCTGCCGTAGAAAGCGGAAAAAAGGCTTCGCTCGATCTTTCGCATTTCAATAAAAACAACCAATCAACTAAATACGAATTAGGAAATACTTTTTCCATTCACACCCCAGCTCTTCTACTTTGGGAAAAAGTTTTGGTAAAAGCCTGTTGGAATTTTCTGCACCTACTTCATCAAATTCCTTACAAAGAAACCGATCGTAGTTTTGGGGTTTTTGATAAAAAAATTACTACTTTACAATTTGCTTATCTGAAGGGCTATTGGCAATCTGAAAAATATTTTGAAGGCATTTCGAAAACCATTTGTAAGCATTTTTCATTTCCCCCATTTACCGACAACAAAAACAAAGCGCTGTTAGAGTTGATTGTGCATAGTAATTCTGTGAGTATCCATATCCGAAGAGGCGATTACCTAAAAAATAACCTCAATTGGTCACTTGACATTGAGTATTACTATCGCGCTATCGATCTAATTAAAGAAAAAGTAAACAACCCTATTTTTTATATTTTTTCTGATGACATGCAGTGGGCTGAGACCAATATCAAGGTCCCCAACTGTCATTTCATAAACCACAACAAAGGGAATGACAGTTTCAGAGATATGCAGTTAATGAGTAATTGCAAACATAATATTATTGCCAACAGTTCTTTTAGTTGGTGGGGAGCTTGGCTAAACAACAATGAAGATAAAAAAGTGATTGCCCCAAACAAATGGCTGTCTTCAATGGAAGGTACAAGAGATATTATACCCGATAGCTGGATTCAATTATAAGAAACACTAGGAGTGATTTCCTAAATACTGTGAAACCCCCTTCAAACACCACTTAGATTGAGCATCTATTGATTTTTTCAAAAGGGCATCATTGGTAGAGAGACTATCGCGAGAGAGAACGGGATGCCACAGATGATAAGTGATAGCGGCAAATTTTATATTTTTTCTTTTTACTCCACTATTTAAAAGTCGAACAAAAAGATCGGAATCTTCCCTGCCCCATCCGGTAAATGCCTCATCTAGGCCATTAACAGTCAGGTAGTCTTTTTTAAAAAAACCCATCAACCCACCCCGAGCCCCCTTATGCGTAGTACTACCCTTGATGAAGTGATGCAACCATGGAAGCCTTACTGCCGAGGTCGTATTTTTCTCGAAATTTTCAAGATGAAAATTAACTACGCAACTTTTTTGATTTAAAAGGACTTCGGTGAATGACTTTGACAAAAATGCACGGCTCGCTACCTGTATATAGCCAGGCTGAATATTTTTTTTGTAATCAAAAATAAAAAGTGGATGAAGTAGTAAATCACCGTCAATAAAAATAATATACTCGCTACCCGCAATTGCCACTGCCTTGTTTTTGATGGTGGATAACCGATAACCTTCGTCCTCGTGCCATACATGCAATAAAGGGACAGGGAATTTTTTTTTATAAATTTCAATAAGCTCCTTAGTTTCCTCCCCAGACCCATCATCTGCAATCACGACTTCCTGCGGCAGTAGCTTTTGCTCAAGGACACTTAACAAAACCAACTCCAAAAACTTTGGATTGTTATAAGTGGAAATTATCAATGAAATGGAAAATGAATTCCTCATAACTATTTATACTATTCGTTAATTATTCAACCGGCTTTAAAAACATTCTATTTACCAACTATCAACCCTTCATTACTTTATAATTCTTATAAATAAAAAACTGCTTACCAGTAAGCATTTCTAAAAATTTCATAATTTTTTCCTTTCTATTCATATTGTTTCTCGAAGGATCATAGTTAAATTTCCAATCCTGTGCCGCCACTACCTTTTGGATTGCTGCAGGGTGAGTTCCAGTAAATACCTTCAAATAATCATATTGATGGTAATCGTATGCATCACCATGTACTGCTTCAAAGTCCTTAATAAAATCATCTGTGGGATGATACCTTTTACCAAATTCAATATTTTTTGCTTTTTGAGTTTTGGGAGCCTTAGACCAGCTATAATGGTACACTGTGGCTTCTATTTGTTTAACTAAAAGTTTAGTACCCTTTTCATTGACCAGTTCAGGTGTATGAAATATTCTAAAGCCCATTGAATCCTTATAACTTCTAATAGAACGATCATTTCTGATAATTCTAATTTCACGTTGATGAAATCTGCGTGAAGGACAATAGTGATTAAAATCGCCAAAAAAATTTATAAACCTCAATAAAAAACCATCTACTTTTTTATTAGTAAGATTCTGTTCTAAGCTTTGTAAAATAATTGGAAAGTCTTTTTCGTGAATCACTTCATCTGCCTGTAAATGAAAAAGCCAATCGCTATCAATACTCGTGCTATCCAATCCTATATTAGCTTGTTGTGCAAATACCTTTCCCCCTTTTCTTAAATTGTCATCCCAAATAGTATCTACGATTTTAATTTTATCATCTCCAATATTTTCAACTGCTTCTCTAGTACCGTCTAAACTATCTCCTACCACCACAATGTATTCATCTACTATTGGCAACAAACTTTTAATAGACTCAATAAAGGGATAGCCAAAAGTCTTTCCATTTCTTACATAGGTAAAAGCGCTAATCTTCATTTTTTATAATATAAGAATCAAAGTACCGAAATTATTCTTACATAATAAAAGGAAAACTTATACTGACTAATTCTATAAAAATATTTTTGAAATAATATGAAAACATTAATTATGCATCTAAGAATACATATAACTATCAACTTGGTTAAACTTTTGCGATATTTGCAATAATATATAGCTTAGAAATAATTTACCCCCTTTTTTACAATGAAAATTTTATTTAAATACTTACAACCCTATAAATGGCTAGTTATTCTTACACTTGGACTAGCTGGGATAAACATTGGATTTTCACTGATAGACCCCATTTTGTTAGGTAAGATGGTCAATCTTGCCAATGAACAACAATCAGTTTCTTCGGGCAAATTCAATTGGTCAGTATTTTTCTGGAATTATGAATGGATTACTAAAAAGGGAACTCCCTATTTACACATCGGCGTATTTTATATTTTGGTGTTCTCTATATCTGTTGCCATGGTAAGCCGTATTGCAAAAAACTTCCAGGATTATTTTTTAAACGTAGTGATCCAAAAATTTGGAGCAAGAGTTTTTACTGACGGTCTTCAACATGCAATGAAACTTCCTTATCAACAATTTGAAGACCAACGTAGTGGTGAAACCTTATCGATTTTAACAAAAGTTAGAACGGATGTAGAAAAATTCATGACTGGCTTTATTAATGTTCTTTTTGGAATAATAGTGGGAGTTGTATTCGTATTTGTATACGCGGCTATGTTTATTAACTGGCGAATTCCAATAGCCTATTTAATTGGTATAGTTTCCCTAACATTTATAACCAACCTTCTTAGTAAAAAAGTAAAGAGCATTCAAAAAAATATTGTTGGGCAAACTACTGCACTTGCTGGTTCAACAACAGAATCACTTAGAAATATTGAACTGGTTAAAAGTCTCGGACTTACCAAACAAGAAGTTGAACGACTGAATAAAAATACTTACAAAATATTAGGACTTGAATTAACCAAAGTAAAGCGCATCAGGAGTATTAGTTTTATTCAAGGTACGATGGTGAATACCCTTAGACAGGTAATTCTATTTATATTAATGTGGCTGATTTTTCAAAACGAAATGGATGCAGGGCAATTGGTAACTATGCAAGTTTTTTCATTCTTCATTTTCGGTCCTTTACAGGAAGTAGGAAATATTTTACTTTCTTACCGTGAAGCAGAAGCCTCACTCAATAACTTTAATAACTTAATGCAAAAGGCACCTGAAACTGAGCCTGCCAACCCTGCACATTTGGGAAATATAGAAACCCTTTCCTTTGACCATGTTTCGTTTCAGCACCAAACTGCCTCTCACAAGGCAATTGACAATATCAGTTTTGATGTGAAGGTAGGAGAAACCATTGCCTTTGTTGGCCCATCTGGTAGCGGGAAATCTACTTTAATGAAACTTTTAGTGGGGCTCTATCGCCCGCAAGAAGGAAATATTTTCTATAACAAATTAGACGAAAACACCATTCACTTTGACGACTTAAGAAAACAAATTGGATTTGTAACTCAAGACACCAATTTATTTAGTGGTACCATAAAAGAAAATTTATTGTTTGTAAATCCCACTGCGACAGAGGATACTCTAAAAGAAGTTTTACAAAAAGCAAGTTGTTCAAACTTAATTTCACGAGCGGAAAAAGGATTAGATACTTTGATTGGTGAAGGAGGCCTAAAATTAAGCGGAGGAGAAAAACAACGACTTTCTATAGCACGTGCTTTACTAAGAAATCCACATCTTTTAATCTTCGATGAAGCTACTTCTGCACTTGACTCAATCACTGAAGAAGAAATAACCCATACCATCAAAGATATTTCGAGTGCCAAAGAACAGATTTCAATTTTAATAG
>Ga0114973_10003957_pt1 | contig 10373 bp, 10 predicted proteins | sample M_140807_MF_Meta_FD_87025 | JGI IMG/M metagenome (GOLD analysis project Ga0114973, IMG submission 87025) | Freshwater microbial communities from Lake Montjoie, Canada to study carbon cycling - M_140807_MF_MetaG | ecosystem: Environmental > Aquatic > Freshwater > Lake | place: Lake Montjoie... | reverse complement strand
CTTGTAAAAGCGCTGAGATTTCTAATTTGAATCCTGTCACCCGCTGCAATCTGATACACACTGAACCACTTACTCGTATTAATAAAGATATATTCTCCAGATGTTACATAAATACTGTTATTTGCTGTAACACTAGCGGGAACATTCACACCAATATAGGCGCCGGCAATATCCAATGTGTCTGGCACAGAACTAATTAGGTTTCCATTGGGCTGCTGTAACCTGACAGTGAGTTTACTCAGAGAAGCCAAGGGAGTGGGGGAATAGACGCGCTGGCATTTCATGTGCTTGGGAATATAGGAAGTGAATCCCATGGACCCCGTGTTATCCGTCCAGTTCGCATCATATTGTAAAATGGCAAAGGCATTATCCATTTTGTCATTTGTTCCAAAGTTGTTGTTGTCCAATTCATCCACCGTCAGGGTTACAAAGGGGTAACCAAAAATATTCTTATCAAATGCTGTAGAATAAGTACTGGAATTTGTTTTCGTAATAATAAGGTCTGTATTTTCAATAGGCATAACGGCCTTCACGAACTCAATCTTTACAATATTGCGAAATCGGGCCGTAGCCTTTGGCATGATACTCACACCATTTGTAGGGTTTCCAGAATACAGATTCACACTGAAATTAAATCGGTTCTCGCTAGTATTCAATTCCCAGAGGCGATCTGCGCTATACACCGACAAATTGTACTCTGTTTCCTTGTATGTCTGGATATCCTGTTGTTTAATGAGTACATCTTGTTGTAGCGATCCTCTTGCCCCTGGAGGCGAGAGGCTGCCGGAAGGGGCGCGAGCAATAGTGGGATTCACGTCACCCCTCCCAAAGGCTGGACTGCCAGCAACGACTAAATCAAGTGGACTATCAAAGAGCGCCTTAGGGTCAGGCCTTTGAACTATCTGCGACTGTTGCTCAGTATATATCGGCGACGAAGAAGATGCGCTCCTCTTTATCAATTCGGCATTCGCCTGCTGATTCATTTCTGCGTCCCTTCGCTTCTTAGCCTCCTCATACAGGGTCATCGCACTTATAGAGTCATCTTCCTTAATGATAATCGGCTGTACATAATCAGGAATGGATGGCCTAGGTGCCTCCAACGTGCGCTGCCTCTCATTCTGTAGCTGTTCATACCTATTGGAAGTCTCCATGAACATCTGGGGCGTGGCGTTTACTAGAGATGACTGGCGCTGTATGTAGGCATTGAACTCATTTGCAGTGAGGGTGAGCACCTGTTTATTCAGCGTCGGTAGAGGCTGATAAGGACTCTTTTCATAGACATCACTCATGAAAAACTCCAGTGCTCCCCCTAAATGCTCCATCTGCTTATCATTCAATGTGCCCAAGCGCTGCTGATAATTTTTAGAAAGTATTCCATATAACATTTGTTCATTTCTCTCACTAAAAAATTGTCTGCGAGCCTGCTGTGCCTGCTGCGATTGTTCCATTTCACTCTACTGATAGCATTAGAAGAGAGAAATCATTTATGTGGCGCTTAATTCTTCTTTGAATAGAGCCAGTTTCTCAAGTCAGTCATATCACTGTCACTCGGAGGATTGCGACAGAACTTTCGGAAATTATCACCCTTGAGCATTCTTATTATAAAATACAGACAGTACATACCGCACTCCGATTCACCATATTGAAATCGTCTCGCATTGTATTGTAGTTTCATAGACGGATCCTGTAAAGTAAGAGACCGTAAGAATCTCGCAATCTGTGGAGGGGCCTCATATCCATATGAATCAAAATAGTAACTTCGGTGAGCCGGAATATCTGTAAAACTGGCAATCCAATGACTACCCTCTTTGTCACTCGGGTCCAAATTATAGACAAACCCCAGCTTAGTCTTGCCCTGTGCCATCAATTTCTTTAAATCCATCTTACATATCTCATCCTGGAGACATTCTTTCTTTTCAAGGGAGTCCTTCTTATACGGATTCGGTGCAGAAAAGTCAATCGGATTCGCCCCAAAGAACTTAAATTCAGGATAGACTTCCTCGTATTGCTGTATGACATTCGTGATATTAAGTGTATCCAACCACTCAGTCTTATTTTCCTCCCAATTATCGGGCATTGTCGGACGAAAATAACGCGTCACTATCATCTTTTTTTCCGACGGATCCATCTGAGTCTTCTCAACCCAACATCTCTCACTCTTACACTTTGTACGCCGAGTAATCCAGCGTTTCAAGACCTTGCCACCTTTCAATGTCAGATTTCTAGGAGCACCAAGAGTATTGCTAACTTTCTTTAACACTTCTGAGGGCAAACAATCCCCGTCACGACCCTTGATTCTAGGATGACATGCCTTAATTCCAACATCTTTTAATTTGCTTCTTCGTGTATGTGCCATACTAGGGCTACTAATTATATTTATGAAATTAGATGGAGGATACGTGTAACCCCTACGCAAAACTTAAATTACAGCCTTATCGAATATATTCTATCTTAATACCCATTGTTGGCCTCATATTCATTTTGGAATCGGTATTTGTTTTTATGTCCATCCCTGAATCATTGGGTAACGCACTTACGTTAAAGGGTCCATTCCCTCAACTAAAAACACATATGTAGATTAGCAAATGTCAGACACTGACCCTAAATCTGGTTCAACACTCGTTACAATCTTAGGAGTGGCAGAAATGGTAATGATTGCCGTATGTGGATACTATTTATCACAACTCGTTGGAAACCCGGATACATCCAATGATCTTACTAAGACACTTCTACCCGTCACTGGAATTTTAGGGGGTATTGTATTTCTCCACACAATCCTCTGGTACATGTATTTTACTTATAATCCTCTGAGTATGAATATGTATTTTCTTGTAGCTACATCCTTCTCCATGGTAATTTCATTAATCGCCCTATCGGTTTCCCTGATTAGTCGTGGTTAACCTTGTATAATTCCATCATATTATGCTGTATTCTTGACTTTCCTGTCCAGACGTCTAGATGAGACATTTGGAGAGAAATACCATGTAATTTCACTGTTGCCCGAATGATATCCCCGGGCTTCAGAGTCTTATCAGATAAAATATCCTTATTTGAGTCACTATAAAATGTCAGATTCTTAGGTTCCGATGATAAATATAATGTAATTCTCCGGTTTTTCAACCAAGGTTGTACAGGGTTCAATATTCCCGATTCCGGCATTTCATTTTCAGACAACCACTTTGTATAATTTTCAGCAATACTCATGTTTACATTTTTCTGTAACTGTTCCAATTTTGACATAAACGACATTGTATTACCCTCTTCCAAAATTAATTGGTTTTTATCCCAATCAATCCCAACCACTCGCATAGGCTCTAAAATAAAAATCAATGAATTAAACGATACTTGATTATCTTTATATCCAAATGGTATAATCTTACGAAAGGGCCCGCTGCGCGGCTGTCCCCATTTGATGTTATTGGGGTCAAATCTTGATATTGGAATCGCGAACTCCATTCCTACCTTACTAAGTTACTAAGTGACCTTCCGTCTAAATGGCCCCTTATGAAGCACTTAAATTAAGTACTCCACGGTAATCTAGCAAGATGGGTATAGTCTGGAGGTGCCAAGATTATAATCAATCTAAAAACGCTGTGTATAAACGACTAGAAGTGGTCGCAGCAGAACGTGGTCTTCCACTCAATATAAATAGAAAACAATGGCATTTAGATTCACGTGTCTCCGATGAACAAGCACAATCTGAGGAGCTGCGCAAGGATGGCCTCCCCTATGAGACATCCATTATCCACAACGCATTCTCCGTGGCCCGTATGAGTCTTCAAGATAGACACTATATAAGATCAATAGTGGATTCCCTCGGTGAAAATGCCCATGTTCTCCACGGAGATCGCATCCTAATTCTATACGAGGCTGATTTACTCAGTACTGAATCAGTACTACTTCTCCAGAATTTGCTTGAAATGCGTAGTGAATCTGGCAATATTTCCATCTGGCTCACCGTGAGAGAGACTGTTCCATTGAAACTCCGAGATTGGTTTCTGGATATTCCTATACCAATGTCATGTCCACATTTTCATCCATGGGCTGCAATTCTTTGGGATTGGATTCAGAAAACACGGGCTCTCAAAAAGCACGATATTGCGCACGTAGATTCTATACGAAATTGTGTATACGCCATCCTTCAACGAAACGTCCGATGGTTTGATATTCATCAAATCATTCTGGAATTAGTTTTAGAACACAAAGAAGAATTAGGCCCTTTAACCACTCATAAGATTCTAGAATGCCTAGTGAATTCCCCGAATACCGCGACCGGGCATACTCTGACTTCTTACCGTATTCCGATAGCATGGGAAAGCCTTTTCGCATCACTGTATGATATTTTAGTGGGTACCAGCGCCAAAGGCACTGTTCTGCCGTTAATTATTTAAATTAAATACGATTTAATTAAATATTAAGCGGTACAGGATAGAAGATGCCTCCGGTATTACAGCCGTATTGGAAAGACCCTGTCTTAGATATGGCAACAAAGGTATGGACTACTAAAAAAGAAGAGTGGATTGATGATTCACCCCGCCTAGAGGACACTGCCATGTTAAAACGCTATGCCGAAGTTGATTCCACAATTGATGAAGTGAATTTCCGCCAAGATATGATGACTAAATGGAAAAATGAAGAGTCAGGAGTCACCTTGAAAGTCCGAGAACTCCCTGGCCGTACTCGCGTCTTGTTTCTAGGAACAGAGGAGCAGTGGTCCCAGATTCCATGGGATTTTTGGGCGCGTATATTCCAAGCAATTGATCATCCAATCGGTTACACCCTACTATACGCAGATCCGAGGCCTCGCGTTGATCCTACATCCAAAGATCGCGAGTTAAAAGCCCAAGATATTAATGGAGGATTTTCCTATATATGCCACCAGGAAGTCGTGGTAATTTACAGATTTGAAGAGGCCACCCGTGTACTTCTACACGAGTTGCTACATACAGCGTGTTTTGATAAAGAGAAAAGTGTTGAAGACTTAGAGGCCCATACAGAGGCATGGACTGAAGTCTTTTTATGTGCTTTGCTGAGTAAGGGGAGTTCCACAAAATTCAATACACTCTGGAGAAAGCAAGTTGCGTGGATGACCGAACAAGCCAATTCATTAAGTATAGAACGCAATGTAAATGGACCACATGATTACGCATGGAGATATATGACAGGTAAAATGGCATTATTAATTGCAATGGGATTCCTGCGAGGATATAAGACTAGCGCAAGTGTACCAACTATATCTCTGCGTTTTACAACACCTGAATGGGACGAGGAAATGGTTCGTTAAAGTAATTCATCATATCACTTATAAAATTGAGTTGCTATATATTGTAAAATATAGCAATACAATAAACTATCATGGGTGTACGCGGTGTATGGACGCATTTTAGGAGTCTATTCAAGCGAATAGAGCCTACAAAGATAGATGAACCTCTAAAACTTGGTATTGATATGCTTAGCCTTCTTTACACATATAGATCCTGTATTGACGAATTCATAGCGTTAGTCAATTCATGGTATGCAAAGGGTCATACGATAACATGCGTCTGGGACGGTGTTGCACCCAAAGAAAAGAAGGAAATTATCGTGGAACGCCGTTCTATCCGTGATTCAGCCTTAGATAAAAAAAGTGATTTAGAAAAGTACTTGGAAGAATATGGTTCCGAACTCAGTGATACTGATATCAAACATATTAAGGCTGCCATACAATCATTCAGTTGGCAGGGATGGCATTTAACCGCTAATTTAAAAAAAGAAGTTCAAGAAAAGCTCGCGAATACAACATTTGTTTACGCGAAAGGAGAGGCTGATGATTTATTACTAGATATGGCATTTTCAAAGGATATAGACGTGATAGTATCCCTTGATTCAGATATGTTTGTCATGGGGGCCCCCAGAATTTGGAGAATTATAAATATTAGAAGAGATTGGATTGTTGAAGATATATCTGTAGAGGCCGTCTGTGATAATTGGGGGATTTCTTTGACCATGTTACAAGATGCGAGTTTCTTAGCTGGATGGGACAGATGCTACTCTCAAGGTAAAGGTGGGTATATGAAGTTTGATACGGCATTGACCCGTGTAAAACATTATGGTTCGTGGAAGAATGTATTAAATAAAATAGAAAAGGGTATGCCCGATGAGGGGGTCACGGAGATTCTGAATGGTTTGAAAAAGAAGTCAAGAGAAAGGTGGCAACAATATCTAAATAACATATAGAATGTCGGACTTTGTATCAGGAGATAAGGTGAGTTGGGAGATCTCTAATAATACTTTTACTGGAACAGTTATTCAATGTTATGAATCGCGTGGAACAATCCCTGAATCATGTGTTGTTCGCATTGATTCTGTTAAGGGGATTCTAGAAATAGATAAAGGATTGGTGGGTAAAACAATGCCTATTACCAGAAGTATATTAAAGAAAACATTGTCCAGTGTCATAAACTCCAAGGCAAGAAACTACGAATTGCGCAGGGCTTACGAAAACATAACTGGTCAAAGTGCGAAACCCGGTAATGGACCCGCTAATTTAATTCGTGAATACGCTGGTGTCAAGGTTCCTAAGGGTGCACAGGGTGGTTCTAAGAAGACGCGTAAAGCCAGGACTAAGAAGACTAGACGCAATAAAAAATAATTTATATCGTGAAGTATCAAAGTTACTTACACTGTCACACCCTTTAAGGCAGTAGTAATATTTTTTATACATTCACGGTACTGCCGTTAATTATTTAATTTAATTACAATATAATTAAATTAATATTAAGCGGTAATTAGATATTAGCCATTTTTTGTGTATGTACCACATACATAAAAAACGACCGGGTTGGGGGTCGAACCCAAGACCTTCCGGTTAACAGCCGAATGCTCTAACCAACTGAGCTACCCAGTCAAATGATGACATTGGTAGCAATGAGCTACCCAGTCAAATGATGACATTGGTAGCAATGAGCTACCCAGTAATGTGTGACTAAAAAGTTTTTTCTTTTCTTTTTCTTTTCTTTTTCTTTTTTGTTTTAAACACCCGTACTCAGACCAATTTATGCAGTGGCGGTGGGGGTGGGGGTGGCCTTCAGGTAGTGGCGGTTGAGGTAGCGCTGAAGGTTGAAGTAGGTGAGCAGCTCACCATCCTTGACTCCCAGGAGGCTCTTGAGCTTGGCATCAGGGGTGATGTTGTGCTTGTTCTTGAGGTTGTGGTCCTTCACGTAGGTGGTAATGGCCTTAGTGACATTGGACCTGGACTCCTTGGAGCCATTAGAGAGGCCCAGGAAGGAGCACAGCTCGGCAGAAAGACCAGTGGGTACCTCAAAGATGGAAAGCTTGCGGGGGGCAGCCTCCTCACCCTCCACAGGCTTCTTGGTCTTTCGGCGACGCTTGTCAGCCTCCTTCTGAAGCTTAGCCACGCGCTTCTCCAGGCGCTTGAGCTCAGACACCAGGGCACCCACCGTCTCACGAACGGTGCTGGCCTGGGTCAGCATAGCCTTCACATCATCCTGTACGGACACGACAGGAGCCTCGGAAGTCTCCACGGGGGCAGCCACCACACTGGGGGCAGCGGCCACGGGGGCAGGGGTTGCCACGGGGGCAGCCTCCTTCTTAGTGGCCTTCTTGGTGGCAGCTGCAGGGGCAGCGGCCACGGGGGCAGGGGTTGCCACGGGGGCGACAACCTCCTCCTTCTTAGAAACCTTCTTGGTCTGCTTTGCAGCGGAGGTGGCAGTAGAGCTCATTATACTTGAGGCCGTGGAAGAATTCATGGGGAATATACGCACTATTTGGCTCACCAACCATTCAATTTTAGATCAATGTGTTTAATACCCCCTGAACCCCTGATTTTTTTTGATGCCGGGGACAATTCTACGTCGCAAGCCGCTGCGGAAAAATTAGACCACTTAAAAGTTTCGTTTTCCCGCGAAAAGTTTCTTTCCGACCACGCCAGCAGAGGAATATACTCGTATGCCGAAAAAGACTAAAACGTATGAACAATGCGCAAATATCAAAAGTATACAAGATCCGCGCGAAAGGTGTACATATCCCGTAAAAAAAGGGGATTACTGTTCAAGGCATTGGAAGAACCCTAGAAGATATGATACACCTTCTATGGTCTCTACACGTTCTATGGGACAGACCGCCAAAAAAATACAGAATTGGTGGAGAAAAATAAACAGTCGCCATCTAGCTAAAGAAAGAGGTCCCGCATTTTTCTGTAGGGAACTCTGTCACAATGATACAGAAATCGCATCCTTTGAAGCACTCAGTACAGTACCTAGGGACTATTTCTTCGTGGTCAATGAGAACAAAAAGATATGGGGCTTTGATCTCCGAACACTCCTAATACAATATGAACAAACTGGCAAGTTAGAGAATATATACACTACGGAGGTATGCCAACCTGCCACTCTTGAATTATTCAGAAAGCGAATTGATTCACTGAGGCGCTGGAAGAAACCTCTGGTCTACGACAATGATACTACACTCACTCTCAAACAATCATGGAATCTGAGGGTCTTAGATATGTGTCTTCGCCTAGATATGCTCGGATATCGCATTGCAACCCAATGGTTTTCAGATTTGAATTTGAACGACCAAAGAACCTTATATACGTCTCTCTATAACATATGGAACTCAGATTTATTAACCATGGAACAAAGGTTAAAAATAGTACCCGAGTACCTCTCTCAGCAAAACAAATTATTCAAACATGTGCCCGAAAAGTTATATTTGAAATCTGAATTGGATAGTATGCGTAGAACGAATCTGAATATCATAGAGCGTCTTATCTCATCTGCTACCGAGCAGTCAGATAAGACCCTTGGGGCCATGTATACAGTTATGAGTCTTTGTCGTGTTTCTAGCCGCTGTAGAAATGCATATCAGTGGCTAGTGTATTAAGACTTGTTCTCTACAACACTACCAGGCAATACCACCTCCGTGTCAACTGTGACAGGGTCACCCGCAACCTTATTCAAAACCACCTCCGCATACTTGCTTGCCTCACTTATCAAAGCCTGTTCTTTAGGGAGCATGACTTGGGCAAGAGTAAAGCACATAGGAAGACAATTCTTCCAATTAGAGGGCTTCCTAAAATCAAGTTTCCCGGAAGCAGCCGATAAGACCATATCTATGGAAGTAGATACGGCCTTCAGAAGTTGCTCCTCAAATGCAGTCTTTGTCTCATCGCTGGCGTCTTTCATTCCGGGCAATGAACCAACCCCACCCGATGCATCAAGCCCCTTCTTGAGTGTAAGAATAAGTAGCGACTTTTTATCTAAACCCGACAACCCCAACTTCTGAACCTTCTGAGAAAGGGTCATTGCAATCTGAAGAACCTCGCTCACATCAAGAACACCGTCTGACTTGGCAATGATAAAAGCATGTCTCGTTTCTTTTATCAGATCCTCAATCGGACTCACGGATACGGTGGTGGACATTATGCTGTATATAGATATTTATTTTTAATTAAATAATACGAGATAAGATGATACTATTTTTTCTTACTGGCTTTCCTAGTCTTTCTTAAGCGCTTTACAATATTCTTCGTAATACGCTTCTTATACGACTTACCACCTTGACTTAGCTGGGACCATACTGAGTCCCTGGCGTTATTTTCCGCGTCTGCGTACATGGGGTCCGTATATGCCTTTGATTTGGGCACATCCACATTGAATTTAGAGTCGGCAGGCTTAGGATTTTCAGCCACGTACTTTTTGATAGCTTCCTCTACTCCAGCAGTGATTTCCTCGTCAGATTTACCTTGTGCGCCTAGATCCGCCTTTACCTTGGCAGTAAGCTCCTTCTTTCTATCAGCCCATTCAATCCCTGGCCTCGCTGCCTCCCATATCGCAGTTGCCCGCTTCATTAGCCTCTCATTGATAGGGGCGGCATCGGCAGCCCAGGCCGCCAAGCGTCTTTCTTCTTTGATATCTTTCACATCCTTACGTCTATATACGTCACGTACCGCCAGCATTCGGGCGATCATTTCAACACGGCCTCCACCGGGGCAATGGCCGTAATCATACATAAGTTGCCCAGGATTTCTCGGGTCAGGCACCTTCCTAGTATCAAGCATTTCAGTCAAATCTAAATTAAAGTGTTTGTGACCAGAACTAGGGCGCCCACACTCAACACAGAACTCCAACCTTACAAACCCGTCATTCAATTCCGCAGCAGTATCCTTATACATTTCCACCAAATCCTCCACTGCACGTCCAGGATCACAATAGGGCGCCATTTCATTTGGCAAACCCTTTACATTTTCATGTGTCATCACAGAACACCCACCCCCTCGTTCCTCAAATTTCAAGCAATAAGGGCACATGGTCGCATGGTACAGATCCCCCCACTGGTTGTCCATGGACTTACTATTTCTGAGAACCAACTCG
>Ga0114973_10003955_pt1 | contig 10376 bp, 12 predicted proteins | sample M_140807_MF_Meta_FD_87025 | JGI IMG/M metagenome (GOLD analysis project Ga0114973, IMG submission 87025) | Freshwater microbial communities from Lake Montjoie, Canada to study carbon cycling - M_140807_MF_MetaG | ecosystem: Environmental > Aquatic > Freshwater > Lake | place: Lake Montjoie... | reverse complement strand
GCTTTCTTTAAATGGTGAAAAAGTCCAGAATAGTAATACCTCAAATCTGGTATTTTCCATCCCTGAACTCATTTCTTATATTAGTCGTTTTATGACCCTTCTTCCAGGTGATGTTATTTCTACTGGAACGCCTCCAGGCGTTGGCCTCGGCTTTAAACCTCCTGTATATCTTAAACCAGGTGATGTGATGGAGCTAGGTATAGAGGGTTTTGGTAGTATGAAACAGGAGGTCATTCCTTTTTCTATCGATTATGTCATGCCTAAAGTTTAATAAAAATGAATTTAGGTCTTAAAGGAAAAAATATACTGGTTTCAGGAGGTGCTAAAGGTATAGGTGCTGGAATTGTGCGTATTCTGGTCGAGGAAGGAGCAATACCTGTCATCATAGGTCGAAATGAAGCGGATAATGTAAAAATGCTGGCCGCCATTGATAATAAAGGTTATGCCATTACCGCCGATTTAATACACCCTGAAGCCTGTGCTGATGCCATCAAACAAGCAGTACAATTGGTAGGAAACATTGATGGTTTAGTGAATAATGCTGGGGTAAATGATGGGATAGGTCTCGAAAAAGGAAATTATACAGATTTCATGGCTTCTTTGCACCGAAATCTGGTACATTATTATCTTTTAGCGCAAAATGCCCTTCCTTATTTAAAAAAATCAAAAGGAGCTATCGTTAATATTACCTCCAAAACAGCTGAAACGGGTCAGGGAAATACCTCCGCTTATGCTGCAGCGAATGGGGGCAGAAATGCCCTGACCAGAGAATGGGCCGTTGAATTGTTACCCTATCAAATCAGGGTAAATGCAGTGGTTGTTTCTGAAAGCTGGACGCCTCTTTATGAAAAATGGCTAAATACCCTACCCGAGCCTGAAAAAACACTTGAAAAAATAAATAAAAGAATTCCCTTTGAAAACAGAATGACCACGTGTGAAGAAATTGGTCAGATGGTCGCTTTTCTTTTGTCAGAAAAATCAAGTCATACTACAGGTCAATTAATCCATGTCGATGGAGGGTATGTGCATTTAGACAGAGCCATTGATTAATATCATTCACCTAACAAAATGGATCTTATGAAATTAATTACCGTTAATGCCTCCATCGAAAAACCTGTTGATATGGTATGGGAATATTGGACAAATGCACATCATGTAACTCATTGGAATTTTGCGAGTCCCGATTGGCATTGCCCATCGGCGGAAACCAATTTTGTTGAGGGCGGAGAATTCCATTATTTAATGGCCGCAAAAGATGGTTCATTCGAGTTTGATTTTTGGGGTACTTTCCAGAAAATTGAACCTCAAAAATCAATAGAAATAGTGTTGGGCGATCAGCGAAAAATGATTGTTTTATTTGAAAAAAATGCGGAAGGAACGAAGCTGACGGAACAATTTGAGCCAGAGCAAGAAAATGCTGAAGAACTTCAGCAGGCAGGATGGCAAGCCATTCTTGACCAATTTAAGCAATACGTGACCTCTTAATTTTATTTAAAATTCTAGCTTAAATGGCAAATTTATATCCCATTTTATGGATTCTTGGATCCGTAATAGCAATCATTTTATTGACTTCAAGGTACAAACTTCACGCATTTATTGTCCTTTTTGCCATTTCATTGATATTAGCCATAGCCACGATGCCTCTTTCCGAGGTATTGCCCTTGATGAAAGAAGGATTCGGAAAAACGGTCGGTAATCTTGGATTCCTTCTTATTTCTGGTTCTTTTATAGCGGTCATCCTGGAACAGACAGGCGGTGCAAAAGTCATTGCACAATGGTTTTTATCGAAATTAGGAGATAAAAAAGCCCCCATATCGTTGGGATTTACTGGATATTTTAGTGGCCTGCTCTTATTTTGCGATACTGGATTTATATTACTCAGTTCTCTGCTTAAAGGTATTTCTGAAAAATCTTCCTTTACCATGCCGTTTTTAAGCAGTGTATTAGCCATATCTCTTTTTTCTGTGCATTGTTTAACGCCCACTCATCCAGGTATTTTAGGTGCCTTAGGAATAATACCCGTCGATTTTGGTTACATTTTATTTGGAGGATCACTTTTAACCCTCCCTGGCCTGTTTTTTAGTTATCAATGGTTAAAATTTGCAGATAAAAAATGGGGAAAGGAAGCGGAAAATATCATTCCCCAAACCGCCAAAGAAAAAGCAGAGGAAGGGAAAAAACCAAGTATGTTTATCTCCTTTCTTCCCATCTTAATTCCTATAACTCTTTTGTTTATCGCTTCCTTAATGACCTTGCTGAAGGTAGATCAACAGGCCGGTTTCTTTTCAAATGTTTTGAATTTTATAGGTCAGGCACCCATAGCATTAGGAATAGGCGCCTTCATTTCTATTTTTTTATTGTACAAAAGAGGTATTCCTGAAATAAACAGTATTATGGACAGGGCCATACAAAAGGCTGGAGGCATCCTGTTTATTACTGCAAGTGGAGGCATATTTGGATTAGTCATCAAAGAAACTACCCAGGATTTGCCCTTAGACCTTTGGCTAGGCTCCACTGGAATGGGATTATTTATTCCATTTTTAATGGCATCCTTTTTAAAAATAGCTCAAGGATCTTCAACCATAGCTGTTTTAACCACCGCAGCATTAATCAGCCCCATACTTTCAACAATTGGTTTAGACACCGAAGCTGAAAGAATCGGGTGTATTTTAGCGATGGGATCAGGATCGATGGTATTTTCCCATGCCAACGATTCCTACTTTTGGGTGATTACCCAATTTTCGGGAATATCCCCTAATACCACGTTGAAATACTTCTCCGTAGCATCAATAATCATGGGTATTACCTCATTTTTAATCTTATTTTTATTTTTTTCTATTTTTATATGAAAGCGGTGGAACGAATTTGAAAGGATAAGCTATTTGAGTATGTAACTTATTTATTTACTCAAAATACATTTTCTCATGAAACCTATTTCTTTTTTAAAATCCATTTCACTTTCTATTCTATTTTCCGGGTCATTAATTGCTCAGGAATTACCAAAGCCACAAGAAACACCAGATTTTAACTTTATCTCTACGGATGGTTTATCTGAGTTAAATGGTCATACCTCAAGACCTATTCCGAACCAGTACATTATAATTTTGAATTCAACTACGGGCATTAAAACTGCCTTGCAGGCTTTTGAACAAGTTTCCTTTTCGACCAGAGATGAACAAGTAAAAACAGGGCTAGAAGTAGAGCGTATTGCTCAAAATAGCATCATTGCCATTGCACAAAAACTTGGTATTTCCCAATCAAGCATATTAGGCATATACAGTGGCGTAAATCTGGGTTTTTTTGCAACTATTCCTGATGATGCAGCTAAAAAACTGATAGCCAATATCAAGCAATTCCCGGAAGTGAGTTCTATTACCCAAGATCAAACGGTAGCCAGAGCTGGTGAATTAATACCAAGTAAAACACCATCCCTCTTAATGCGTGCTCAAACGGTACCTTGGGGTGTCGCTTTCACTGGTTGGACCAACATGCCAAATCAGGTTTACTGGGCATGGATATTGGATACAGGTATTGATTTACAGCATCAGGATTTGAACGTATTAGGAAGTGCACCTTTCGCAAAATCTTTTATTGCAGGTCAAACTGTTCAGGACGGACATGGTCACGGTACTCATGTGGCAGGTACTGTAGCAGCAAAAAACAATACTTTTGGGGTTGTTGGTGTAGCGGCAGGTGCCAGAGTGGTTCCAGTCAAAGTACTTAGTAATTCAGGTTCAGGATCATGGGGAGGCGTTTTGGCTGGTGTGAACCATGTAGCTACTTATGGTATTCCCGGCGATGTGGTAAATATGAGCTTGGGAGGTACTGGAACTTATGCGGCATTAGAAACAGCCATCGCAACTTTAGCTGCAAGCAGAAGAATATTTTTTAGTATTGCTGCTGGAAATAGCAATATGCTGGCTTCTGGATTCACCCCAGCAAGAACAAATGGCGTTAATGTTTACACTATTTCTGCCATGGATGATCGTTGTAATATTGCAGGATTCTCAAATTATGGCAATCCTCCGGTAGATTTTGCGGCCCCAGGTGTTAATATTTTATCTACTTACAAAGGAAACGCTTATGCTACTATGAGTGGAACATCGATGGCAGCTCCCCATGTAGCAGGTATTCTACTGTTAAACTCCGGAATTGTAAGAAATGGAGGTTGTTGTGCAGGAAGATTATGTACCGATAAAGATGCAACGAAAGATCTGGTAGCAAAAAGATAATTCATTCCCTGAAATAATAAATCCCATAAAATAAAGAGGTTTCCCTTTTGGAAAACCTCTTTTTCTTTTTGGAAAAAGGGAAGCATAAAGCGAGATAAATCTTCGCAAATACCCCAAAATTTGGGTAGATTGCCGAAAGTTTTGTTTCGGAAATCTATTGGTTAGGGGCCATTTTACGACACCACCCAATAAACTGACAGACGATAAATTATAGTTTCTTTTTAACGAAACTTTTAGTATTTTTGACGTATTTGATAATTGTAACGAATGGACAAATATTTTGAAATCCTATTTTTAGACGAGGCATTTGAATTTTTGAGCGGCTTAGAGAGAAAATAATACGAAAAAATACTTTATAACATTCGTAAATCTCAAGTAGAACTTGACCCTGAACTTTTCAAAAAACTCTCGGACGACATTTGGGAATTTAGAACGCTGTATCAGGGTTTACAATATCGACTGCTTGCTTTTTGGGACAAGACTTCAACAATTAACACTTTGGTTGTTTCAACACACGGATTTGTCAAAAAAAGAAGTAAAGTTCCAGATAAGGAAATACAAAAAGCAGTTAACATAAGGACAAAATATTTAGCAGAAAAACAAGTAAAAAATAAGAAAAAATGAAAGCATATACTTTAGACCAAGTACAAGATAAACTAATTGGTAAAATTGGGACACCCGAACGTGACATATTTGAATATGAACTTCAAATGGACTTAATTGGTAAAGCCATTAAGCAAACACGACAAGAAAGACATTTGACACAGGAAGAACTTGGAAAACTAATTGGTGTTCAAAAAGCTCAAATTTCAAGACTTGAAAACAATGCAAGTAATGTTACAATGGACACTTTGATAAAAGTTTTTACAGCTTTAAATGCAAAAATAAAACTTCAAGTAGAACTACCTAACCTGAACATCAGCGTTGGAAAATAATTAAGGCACATAACAGCACATTGGTAATAGGCGGTGTTTCGTCTCTGCTTGACAGTTTTGTGGTAACTGAAAATTCAGTTCTAATAATTAACTTTTGTGGTGAAAAGCGCGCCACTTCTGCAATCTGCGAAACATTACCTGCAAGTTTAAGAGCTAACAATTTTTGAAATAGTTTGACAAAAAATTAAATCTAAATGAAAAAACAAGTAAAAAACTATTTATTAAATATAATTGCATTTTCAATCTGGACACTTTCTGTAAATGCTCAAACGACCATTTTACCAGTTAATTCCTATGGTGTATGGGATAGATCGAATGCCTATGACATTTCAGTTAATCGTGATTACAACTATTTAAAAGGCAAAAGTGCCGATGTAAACTGGGAAGATGTGCAACCAAATAACTCAAATCAATACAATTGGTCTGAAATTCAAACTATATTACAAGTAGCATACAAGAACAATCAAATGGTTAACATAAGCGTAGGAGTTGGTCCCGATGCCCCAGCCTGGATTTACGCTAATGGTGTCCCTAGTGTGCTTACCAATGATACACAACATCCAAATTGGTTACAATATCCTTATTATTTGGATGACGATTTTAAAAGGTATTATTTCAATATGATAGAAAGTTTCGGTAATTTCTTACGATCACTACCGGCAAATTTATTTAATCATATTGCATATATTCAAGTAAAAACTGGATGCACAGGTGATGAAGTTGCCTATAAGGGAAAACCTCTTAATTCCTCTTATATTATTTCTGAAAATCAATGGAGTACTTTCCGTTTAGAAGTATTTGAAAAATTTAGACTAACATTTAACACGGGTAATAGTAAGACCCAAATTGGGCTTCTATTTAATAATATCGACCCAATAGACCAACCTTCAGAATGGCAATGGGTGTCAAGCAATGTTACCTATGGATTTGGAACAAAAGGTGGAGCTTTTGCAAGGGGGCATCATCTCTCTGACGAGTTGGATTTCAAAGATACCTGGACTCCATATCTCGTTAATCCTCAAGGATTACATTTATTTTCTGCTGCTGAAATGGATCAAACATGGACTAAACCATTGTACCAAATTAATATTCCTTTAGGCTTTTATTGGGGTGTATTAAGTGGTCTTAATACTGGTCTTTCGGTTTGGCTCGTTACCCAAAGTGCGTTGCAAGAAGCTAAATCAAAACCAGAATTACACGACATTTTTAAGATGTTTAATAAATATTCCAAACAAATATATCCTAATTCAGCAGATGCAGCATATTCCATTTTTCATGAAGGATTAAATTCTCAAAACACTGTTAAATTTCCGGAAAATATTTTCGGTCAAGCCATTAAGCAAAATCAGTCTCGATATATTGCAATTTGCAATGCTTATGCAAGCCGTGGTGCACAAATGGATGATGTGAATTCAGCTACTCAAGGACAAGTTTATCAACGGGATCAGCAAAAAGGTTATAATGATGCCGGTTGGAATATTCAAGAAGGGAATTATGAAAGATGGATAACTCAAATAAATCCAGATGTAACATCAATTGGTCTTTTCAGAGTAAGAGGCGTTATTAATACAAGTTCATCAAAGTACGACCGTTTTGCACGTTCTTTTGAAAAAAGTAGTGGAAAAAACACAATGTATTTTAAATTCCATCCCGATGTGTTTACCCTTTCTGATCCAGACAGTTTAACATTTAAAATTACTTGGCTCGATAAAAATCCAAATTCGACCTGGGCACTAAAATATTATAATTTATCTGGCTTGCAGACTGCCTTAAATATCACTGGTATTGGTGACAATCAGTGGAAAACAACTAATGTAACAGTACACAATCCAATAATTAAGCAAAATGGTGTTTTAGGTTCTGATTTTATGTTGGTAAATACAGATTACATTGATGATATCTTTCATGGTATTGAAGTAGATATTACACGAATGGGTGCCATATCTTCTATTGAAGATAATTCTGAAAACGTTGAAACATTAATTTTCCCAAACCCAACATCGTCCATACTTTATTGGAATAAAAATATTATATCAGATGAAATTATAATTTATAATTCAAAAGGGCAAGTAGTTTCAACCGTCAATAAATCTGAAAATAATTCACTTAGCTTATTAAATTTAGAAAAAGGGATTTATTTTATTATATTTTTCAAAGACAAAAAAAGAGTATTAACCAAAAAGGTAATAAAAGAATAACCGTTGCCATACATTAAAACAAATCCATCAGGTAACAGCCAGCGTTTCGTGATAGCTGCAGGCCAAAACATGATACTCCGGTTGAACGGAACCGGTTAGGAGTGGCATAAAATTATTAGGAAATAGTAGCAATAAGACTGCTGAAATATACCCTCATTTTTTTACCAAGAGTATCCAAATCCGGCAGATTAAAAGTCCATTTAATCATTTATGAAATAAACAGTTCATCTTTATTTTGAAAATAAACGAAGTGATCCTTATTTAATACATACCAAAATGAGTGAATATGCGGTAGATTGTTTCGGGTATATGCTATTTAGGCGCAAGCCGTAAATAGACAATACCCTACCATTGTATATTCTCAGAAAAGTCGTAATTTAGCAGCAATGATAAAGCGCATTTATATTGATACATCAGTATTTGGTGGAAATTTCGATGAGGAATTTTCTACAGATACTATTACATTCTTTGATAGAGTTAGAAATGGAGAAATAACGATAATAGTTTCTGATATACTTGAGGCTGAATTATTAGGTGCGCCTGACTTTGTAAGACAACTTTTGGATAGTTTTTCAAATGAGTTCATAGAAAGAGTTAGATTATCAAAAGATGCTTCAGAATTAGCCGATAAGTATATTGAAGCGAAAGTTGTTGGGAAAACAAGTAAGGCAGATTGTCAACATATTGCAATGGCAACACTTTGTCATGCGGGTGTTTTAGTCAGTTGGAATTTTAAACATATTGTTAATTTAAATCGAATCAGAGGCTATAATGGAATTAATTTTCAAAATGGTCATCAAATGATTGAAAAAAGAACGCCAAAAGAAATTTTTAATTATGGAAACGAAGAATAAAAAAGACACAAAAACATTTGATTCTATAAAGGCTATGCGTCAAATTCGAGATAAATTAAGTCTCGAAATTATAAATATGAGTTTTGAAGAAGAGCGAGCCTATTTAGATAAGTTGCTATCAAAAGGAAATAAAAAGTAAAACAGCCAGTGCCTAACAGCTTACAAGCGCCATAGCCCTGGCGCAGGCGCAACTCAGCGTTTCAAAGAAAATGCAAAAAGAAATAAAGACTAATTGCGATGTACCTGCACTTTGGCAAGAGCATAAAAACGAGTTGAGAAGCTTCATTTTAAAAAGAGTGAAAGACCAAGACTTTACAAACGATATTTTGCAAGACGTCTTAATGAAAGTTTATAATTTCTGCATATCAAAATCAGGCGTAAGAAATATCAGAAGTTGGCTTTTTCAAATTGCCCAAAACACCATAACTGACCAATATCGCAAGCAATCAAAGTTTATAGACTTAGACAACTTGAATGATTTGGAAAACAAAGAACAAAATATAACTTTTAGCGAAGCTACAAACTATATCTTGCCCATGCTTGACTTTTTGCCCAAAGATTACTCAGTTCCTTTAAAACTTACCGACATTGACAATTACAATCCGCAAACAATGGTATTCAAACTGGTAGAAGAACTTAACGGAGAATCCGAAGCGCTCAATACTGAACTTATTAACAAATATGAACAAGGAAAATAAAAGCAGAGCCATCAAGAGCACTTGCCTTTTTTACATTAAAAAAAACGCCTAATGACCGCACAAGAACTCATACAACTTCTACAAACCCTTCCTCCACATACCAAAATAGTTGTACGTGGCTATGAAGATGGATACAATGATATTTTGAAATTTAACGAAGTAAAAATAAAACCCAAATCCGATGCCAAATGGTATGATGGGGAATATGACGAAACTAATGATTCAGAGGCAATCCTTGCGATAGATCTATTTGGCGTAAACCAACGAGTTAAAGATGATTTGATATGATAATGAGATCCTGATGCTGGAAAGACATTATCACTTTCCTTTACACAATTTTAAATTTCTTTCCAATTCTCTTATTTTCAATTCCTTGTCCACCAAGGAATCCTTTAATGACTCATTATCCAACAGTAATTTCCTGTAAGTGTCCTTATCAACTGTCTCCAAAGGAAGAACTACAGCCTCTTCGACTAGCGTATCTGCTTTGGTCGGCGAAAGGAGAGACGTTTGTCCTGAAACTAATTTTTTTAATTCCTCCATCCCATCTTTGCCATTATAGTAGGAGGCAATCACGAAGGCCAAAGGAACTAAAACAATCATTATAAGTATAAATCGAGTAAAACCGGTAACTTTGAAGCGCATAATCTATAATTTTATGCAAATATAGTAAGTTACAATGAAGAAAATGGCTAGGAAAAAAATGAATTTCCTGGTCATTTAATTTTGTACGAAAGGCAGCGTTAATTAATCGTCACAGGAAAAGTTACCTCAATATCTGTTTCCCCAGTGGAACAAGGTGTGGTTGACTTTTTATCAGGAATATGCTTCAAAATAATTTTAAGGCTACCATTCCCAGCTGTTGCAGTTTTTGCTGTACCAGCAAGACCCAGTGGATCCTTCTTTTTGTCCATATCTGTAATTTGAACGGCAGGAGCACTCCCAGAAGAAGTGTAACAAACTAAATGCTCATAACCATCTTCCAGAATTTCTTCTGTAACATTATAAGCTGGTGATTTTGATTCGTCTAAAAATGATGTAGAAATGGTATAGCTTGTATTCGCAGCCAATACAATGCTTTCAATAACTGGAGCTATTCCTCCTGCACCGTCTTTATCTGCCCATTTGAATGATTTGGCAGCACCTGACGCCGGTGTAAAAGTGATGCTCACGGTGGTAATTAATTCCATTTCATCTTCAGGATACTCAGAAGTGTCCTTTTCACAGGAAAAGGAGAAGATAGTTAAAAAAGTAAAGATTAAATAGATAGAAAAAAACTGCTTTTTCATAATTAATATATTAAAAGGGTAAATAATCAAAATTTAAAATATCAAAAGGGTATTCTAAACCTTAAGACCAGATTTCTGCCTGGTTCCTGGATAAAATATCGAAATCGGTTCAGGTATTCCCTATATCGTGTATTAGTAGCATTATTTAAAGCAATGCCAAATTCAATATC
>Ga0114973_10003945_pt1 | contig 10381 bp, 8 predicted proteins | sample M_140807_MF_Meta_FD_87025 | JGI IMG/M metagenome (GOLD analysis project Ga0114973, IMG submission 87025) | Freshwater microbial communities from Lake Montjoie, Canada to study carbon cycling - M_140807_MF_MetaG | ecosystem: Environmental > Aquatic > Freshwater > Lake | place: Lake Montjoie... | reverse complement strand
CGCCCACCGACAGGATCACCAATGTCGGCACCCTGAGCGTGACCGGCACGGAAACAGGCGCCCTCGTGGAGTATTCCGCCAACGGCACCACCGGCTGGAGCAGCTCCGCTCCCGCTCTCACCCAGGGAAGCAACACCGTCTACGTGCGCCAGACCGATGGGGCCGGCAACATTTCAGCCGCCACCGCGTACACCTTCACCTACGACACCACCGCCGCCGCTCCCACGGTTGGCCTGTCCACCGATTCCGGCTCATCGCCCACCGACAGGATCACCAATGTCGCCACCTTGAGCGTGACCGGCACCGAGACAGGTGCCTCCGTGGAGTATTCCGCCGACGGCACCTCCGCCTGGAGCTCCTCCGCTCCCGCTCTCGTCCAGGGGGCCAACACCGTCTACGTGCGCCAGCGCGATTTGGCCGGAAACGTTTCGGCCGCCAGCGCCGCCTACACCTTCACCTACGACACCAGCGCCCCCACTGCCCCCACCGTGGCGTTGACCAACGATTCCGGCTCCTCCAGCACCGACAAGATCACCAACAATGCCGCCCTCAGCGTGGGCGGCACCGAAGTCGGTGCCTTGATCGAATACTCCAGCAACGGCACGTCCGGTTGGAGCGCAGCCGCTGCCATTCCTTCCCAGGGCAGCAACACCATCTACGTGCGCCAGAGCGACAAGGCCGGGAACATTTCGGCGGCAAGCGCCGCCTTCACCTTCACCTTCGACTCCCTCGCCCCCACCGCTCCCACGGTGGCCAGCACCACCACCTCACCCGCCGTTCCGGCGGTGCTCTCCGGCACGGCGAGCAGCACGGACCAGCTCAATGTGACCGTGAATGGTGCCACCTATCGGCCCACGGTGAGCAACGGCCAATGGAGCCTCAACCTGGCCAGCGCAACAGCGGTGAGTGGCGTTCTCGGCAGCTTCTTCAATGGGCTGAGCTACAACGTGACCGCCACCTCCACCGATGCCGCGGGCAACAGCAGCACCGACACCACCAGCGCTGAACTGGTGGTGATCACGCCCACACCCACCACCCCCACGGTGGATGCGATCTCAACCACCTCCACCACCCCAACCCTCAGCGGCTCGGCCTCACTGGCTGCCGGCGAAACGCTCACGGTGGTGTGCAATGGCGCCACCTACAGGAACATCATCCCCAATGCCGGCCGCTGGAGCATCAACACAGCCACAGCCACCCCCACATCGGGCACGCTGAGCAGCTTCTCCGCCGGCAATTCCTACAACGTGGTGGCCAGCGTGTCCAGCGCCGATGGTTCGATCACGGTGAGCGACACCAGCAGCAACGAGCTCACGATCACCACCAGCCAGGTGAATTACGGCACCCTTTCCGCCAGCACAACCCAAGCCGGCGCCGAGGATCTGGGCCCCGATGGCAGCATCAGCGCCACCGCCACCATCTTCACCTTCACCCGCACCCCCGCCGCTGGAAGCCTCGCCAGCAGCATGCCGGCACTCACCGCCACCTACACCCTCGGCGGCTCCGCTAAGGCCGGCGTGGATTACAACTATCCCGTTGGCTTTGATCCCGCCAGCCTGAAGGGAACCGTGTTCTTTGATGCCGGTGCCACAACGGCCACGATCGCGATCCCCACCATCAACAACAGCATCGTCAACAGCAGCCGCACAATCAACGCTTACCTAAGTACCACCCCTAACTGGACCCTGAGCACCAACTACGCCGCCAGCGCCAGCCTGATCGACAACGACGTAGCCGCGCCCTCAGGTCTCTCGCTTCCCACGGTGGTGAGCATCGGCAGCGCCAGCGTTGCCGAGGGAGGAACCGTGCGGCTGCTGGTGAGCCTCAGCCAGGCCAGCACCTCCGATATCACGGTCAACTACCAAACCGAAAATGGCACCGCCACGGCCGGCGCCGATTACACCGCAGTCACCGGCTCGCTGCTGATTCTCGCCTCCAACACCTCCGCAACGATCAGCATCACCACCCTGGCTGACACCAACCGCAGCGAAGGCAATGAAACCTTCAACGTGCGCCTCACCAGCGCAACCAACGCAACCCTGAGCGGCACCAATTCCACCGGCACCGTCACAATCATCGACGACACCCAGACCGGCATCACGATCAACAATGCCTCCAGCACCGCAGGCGCAGCCATCACCGGCGGCGACTACAACGACAGCCTCACCGGCGGCAGCGGCAATGACACCATTAGCGGCGGCCTTGGCAATGATGTGATCACCGGCGGTCGCGGCTTCGATCAGCTCAATGGCGGTGCCGGCAGCGACACCTATGTGTACACCAGCTTTGCCGATTCCACCCGCAACACCTCCACCAACACCAACCTGATGGACTACATCATCAACTTTGATGTTGTTGGAACTGGAGCCGACAAAATCAAGCTGACCAGCCTGCCCACCAGCTTCACCAATGCCGGCACCGTGTCCGGCACCGGGATCACGACCATTGATTCCGCCATCGCGGCCCTCTTCAAGGACAAAGATCCCACCCAAGCGGGCACCCAGGCGATCAGTGCCGGCAATGCCGTGCTGTTCAAATACGGCACCAACGTGGCCACCCAGCTCACTTACCTGATGGTGGCCACGGGCAGCTCGCCCTCGAGCGGCAGCGATCTGTTCATCCGGATCGGATCGGGCACCACCAGCACAACCGGGGTTTCAACCCTCGCCCTAGGCTCCCAGAACGCCAACATCTCCACCCTGTTCACGCTCTGATCATGGCTCTGTTCATGGGTGGAAACCGAGCCCTTAAGGCACCGGGCGGCTGCTGTAACCTGGATCACAATGCTTCATTTCATTCCATGTTCCCCGCAGCACGCCCCGTGGCGCAGCGGTTGAGCGTCCCCCGTTTCCTGGGAGCGCGTCTCCGGCAGCAACCGCCCAAGCTGCGCCTGAGACTTGTGCAGCTGCTCGCCCTGCCGGTTCTGGGCCTGGCATCACCTTCCGCCCATGCCCTTGGCTTCACCGGGTCCTTTGATCCCAGCCAATGGGTTGTTGTGAATACCTATGCGGGTGGCCCCGAAACGCTAACTGGAAATAATTCACTTTGCCAGAATTCTAATCCCGATTACTACAATGGCTGCGTCTCAGAGATCGTTGGCGATCAAGCTCTTGGTCTCTACAGCACATCAAACACAGGGCAACTTGGAAATGGGTATAAGCCTAATCCAGGCGACCCAACAACCACAACACTTAGTCTTCTCAATACATCGGGCTCCCCGCTGAGAATTTCCTTCAACTGGGGTTTTGACAATCTTGTAGGCGAGTTTACTGACGGAGTTAACACCTCAGTAACATTATCATTAAGCGGCGGAAGTGGGGGCTTTGCGAATTTTTACCCAGGCCAAGCAGGCCTTTCCTACACATCACCAACCAACCAACCAGTTCTAAATACACCATCGGCCTACGCCTATGTCCCTGCAGGCGCAACACTTTCCTTCTCGATCGTCACAAACAACGTTAATGCTGTTCCATTTGCTTTCGCCCTGGATAATTTCCAGGCCGTGCCTTCCCCCCTCCCCATCTCCGGCGCAGGCTCCGCGTTCCTGGTGGCCCGGCGCCTGCGGCGCCGGGTGCAGCAGGCCGATCGTCTGAAGGCCGCCAGCCCCTCCAGCAGCGCCAGGCTTCCAAACTTCAGTGCCCAGCGCGCCCAGCTTCACCACCAACAGGCCCTGAGCCACTACGGCCGACTCCTCTCTGGCCCGATCGCCACGGCCCACTGCGCCAATCAAGGCGCCGCCACCGCCTTGAGCTGACCATCTCGATGTAACAACTCTGTGTCGTTATCGCACAACCGGTAACAACCCAGAGCCCTCTTCAGGCCCGATCCCAGCACCGCCGGTAGCGTCCCGCCAGATGCCTCCGCCCGCGTGACCCCCACCCCCAGCCCGAAGAGCGAAATCACCAGCCAGATCGCCGTGGCCTGTCTTGGCGCCGGTGTGGTCACCAGCCTGGCGGTGGCCCAGGGGCAGGATCCCTTCACCGCCCTCGGCATCACCCTCTTCTCCGCCGTGGCGGCCGTGCTGGTAGGCCAGGTTCTCTGAGCCGTGATCGGCGCTGAAGTGCAGGCGCTTGAGATGCAGGAAACAGGCCTGCGCGCCACCTCTGCGCCAATCGGCACGTCCACCCGCTCCACGCCCTTCCCAACAGCCGCCCGACCCGTTCAGCTCCAGAGTGGCGGAAGCTTTTGCCAGGTCCATGACCTTCAGCCCGTCGCCCCTGCGCGACCTGATGCCCGCCCTGGCCAACAAGACCTACTTCAACTACGGCGGCCAGGGCCCCCTGCCCACCCCCTCCCTGGAGGCGATCCAGGCCAGCTGGCGCACCATCCAGGAGCTCGGCCCCTTTGCCGGCAGTGTGTGGCCCTATGCGGGCGGCACCGTGGCGAGCCTGCGCAGGCGGCTGGCGAGCTGGTGCGGCGTGCCTCCGGAGCGGCTGGCCTTCACCGAAAACGTGACCAGTGGCTGTGTGCTCCCCCTCTGGGGCCTGCCCTGGCAAGCGGGCGATGAGCTGCTGATCAGCGATGCCGAACACCCCGGTGTGGTGGCCGCCTGCCGGGAACTGGCCCACCGCCAGGGTCTGGGCCTGGCCAGCTTCGCGGTGGCCGGCGCCCGCTCCAGCAGCGAAGCGGCCGGCTCCAGCGTGCTGGAGGCCCTGGAAGCGAGCCTCACCCCCCGCACCCGTCTGGTGGTGCTCTCCCACCTGCTCTGGAACACCGGCCAGCTGATGCCGATCGCCGCGGTGGCCGAACGCCTCGCCCGCCATCTCAACCAGCCCTGGCTGCTGGTGGATGGCGCCCAGTCCCTCGGCAGCGTGCCGGTGGCGGAAGCCGCCGCCGCCGCCGACATCTATGCCTGCACCGGCCACAAATGGTGCTGCGGTCCCGAAGGGCTGGGGGTGGTGGCCCTCTCCCAGCGGCTGCTGGAGCAGGCGCGCCCCACCCTGATCGGTTGGCGCTCCCTGGCCGATGAATCCGCCGCCGCCGCGAGCTTCCACCGCGATGGCAGGCGCTTCGAGGTGGCCACCTCCTGCACCCCCCTCTTCGCCGGCCTCGACACCTCCCTGGCCCTGCTGGAGGAACAGGGCACGCACCAGGAGCGCCTGGACCTGATCCGCGCGCGCAGCGCGGAACTCTGGCAAGACCTTCAGAGCATCAGCGGCGTGAGCACCCTGCTCAGCGAGCCTCCCCCGGCCGGCCTGGTGAGCTTCCAGCTGGAGGGCCAGGACACGGCCGCGGTGGTGGCAGGGCTCGGCGAACAGGGCATCTGGCTGCGCAACCTGCCGGATCCCATCTGCCTGCGCGCCTGCACCCACCTCACCACCACCCCCTCAGACCTGCAGACCCTGCTCGATGCCCTGCAGGAGCGGGTGGCGGCCTGAGGCCGGAGCCCAGCCAGCTCAAAAAGCCCACGGGAAGAACGGGAATTCCCCGGCTCAGCCATGAAAAAAGGGCCCTCGCGGGCCCTGTTGCTCAAGCGTTCGTGTGGAGGCGATCAGCCTTCCACGTCGGAATCGAACACATTGCTGTGCACCCAGCCGGCCAGCAGGGCACCCACGATCGGCGCCAGCCAGAACAGCCAAAGCTGACCCACGGCATCACCACCGGCCCACAGGGCCACGCCGGTGCTGCGGGCGGGATTCACCGAGGTGTTGGTGACGGGGATGCTGATCAGGTGGATCAGCGCCAGGGAGAGACCGATCGGCACACCGGCGAAGCCCATGGGAGCCAGGCGGTCGGTGGTGCCCAGGATGATGAGCAGGAAGATGAAGGTGAGCACCAGCTCGGTGAGCAGGGCAGCCCAGAAGCCGTAGCCACCGGGGGAGTGGGCACCCCAGCCGTTGGTGGCCAGCGGATTGCTGCCGCTGAGGGTGAAGCCTTCACGGCCACCGGCGATGCCATAGATCAGACCACCGGCGGTGAGGGCACCCAGCACCTGGGCCACCACGTAGGGGAGCACCTTGGAGCCGGGGAACTTGCCGGCCGACCAGAGACCGAAGGTCACGGCAGGGTTGATGTGGCAGCCGGAGATGTGACCGATGGCATAGGCGGCGGTCAGCAGGGTGAGGCCGAAGGCGAGGGAAACGCCCAGGAAGCCGAGGCCGAGGGGATTCGCGGCGGCGTTGTCATAGGGGAACACGGCAGCCAGCACGGCACTGCCGCAGCCACCGAGCACGAGCCAGAAGGTGCCGATGAATTCGGCAAGAAACTTCTTGGAAATGGGAACTCCGAGGGCCATGCGGATGCAGGGAAAGGGGGAGAATGCGGGCTCATGGTGGCGAAACAACCGCAAAACCGCAAGCGAATGTGACAGGGAGATGACAAGAGAGCCCGATCCGTAAAAACCATGGAGGTCCTCCCTGGATGGCTACAGCGTTCGCCACTACGCGTGCCAGTGGCGAACGCGACCCCGAGGCGCAAAGGCGATGACGATTTCCAAACAATCCGCCGATCCAAACCAGAACATTCAGCGAAAGATCCTGCGAATCGGTTGCCAATCAGGCCAGCCGCAATAAGGTTCCCACGATGGCGGTTGCCCCGTTGCCAAACCCCTCGCCACGGGGAGCGGCACTACGCACGGCACCCACCCATTTAATCAAGGTTCCTTTCCCCGACCTTAACCAAACCCGATCCCCAGGAGTTGATTCAGGATGTCTCAGTCCTCCCCTTCCCTGCGGCGCTGCCTGCTGGTGTCCGCTGCCTCTCTCGGACTGCTGGCCGCCGCCGGTCCGGCCCTGGCCCTCTCCCCAGAAGAGGCCATCAAGACCGCCACCGCCGCCTGTCTCGACAGCGCTGGTAAGCAGGGCTGGCGCACCGACCTGGCCAAGGTGATCTCCAGCCGCTCGGTGGATGCCGACAAGGTTGAGGTGGTGTTCGACCTCACCCGGGACGGCACCAACACCGCCCGCCTCACCTGCCCCTACAGCCTCAGCAAGGGTGTGGCCACCACCTTCGGCACCAACACCGAAACCGCTGCTGCCACCCCCGCTCCTGAGACCACCCCGGCTCCGGATACCGGTGCCGCTGTGAACCCCGGTCGCGCCTGGTGGCTGCTCCTGCCCCTCGGCCTTGGCCTCCTCTCCTGGGCCGCCCTGCGCGGCAAGAACGAAGAGACCGTGACCACCGGCACCACCTACAGCGGCAGCTACACCACCCCCGGCACCACGGTGACCACCGGCACCACCACCTCCCGCAACATCCTCGTGGAGGCCAATGCCCACGACGGTCAGCTGGAAGTGCGTGAGCATGCCGACATCGTCTCGCCGATCCTGCGCCGCGTTCGCAACGGCGACAGCGTGCAGCTCACCGGCCACCGCCGCAACGACTGGCTGGAAGTCGCCAATGGCGGCTGGGTTCGCGACATCGATGTGCGCTACGACCGCAACACCGTGCGCTTCAGCTGAGCCTCGGCTGCTCCGGCCAGCCTTCGCTCTGGCCGTCAGCCGATCCTCCACCAACCCCTCAGCCCCCCTTCACCGGGGGGCTTTTTGCTGGCCGCTCAGCTGCCAACGGCCACCGGCCGGGAGCGAAGGGCCTTCTCGGCCTCTTCGCGGTCATCGAAGTGAATCTTGCGGGTGCCGAGGATCTGGTAGTCCTCATGGCCCTTGCCGGCGATCAGCACCAGATCGCCGGGCGCGGCGTCGGCGATGGCCGTGGCGATGGCCCGGGCCCGGTCGATCTCCACGGCGAGCTGGGTCCCCGCGGGGATGCCGGCCACCACATCGGCCAGGATCTGTTCGGGATCCTCGGTGCGGGGATTGTCCGAGGTCACCACCACAGCATCGGCCAGCCGCGCCGCGATCGCCCCCATCAGCGGCCGCTTGGTGCGGTCGCGGTCACCTCCGCAGCCGAACACGCACACCAGCCGGCCACCGGTGAAGGGCCGGCAGGCCGCCAGGGCATTCTCCAGGCCATCGGGCGTGTGGGCGTAATCCACCAGCACCGCCGGGGCGGCGGATCCGCCCGCGAAGCTCACCCGCTCCATCCGACCGGGCACCCCGCGGAAGCTGGCCTGGGCCTCCAGCAGCTGGGCCAGGGGTACCCCCTGCTGCTGCAGCACCCCCACCGCCTCCAGCAGGTTCATCAGGTTGAAGCGGCCCACCAGGGGGGAGTGGAAGGCGCCCCGGCCCAGCGGCGTCACCAGGGTGCCGCGGATGCCATCGGCCCCCATCGAAAGGTCCTCCACCCGGAGCTCCGCATCAGGGCGCTCCAGGGAGGCCCGCCAGCAGCGCACGCCGCGCTCCAGCAGGTCGCCGGCCAGGCGTTGGCCCCAGGGATCATCCCCATTCACCACCGCGTCGCCGGCGAGGAAAGGCTCGGCAAACAGCCGGGCCTTGGCCTCGAAATAGGCCTCCATCGAGGGGTGGTAGTCGAGATGGTCCTGGGTGAGGTTGGTGAACACCACGCCGGCGAAACGGCAGCCCGCCACCCGCTGCTGATCGAGGGAGTGGGAGCTCACCTCCATGGCGGCGATGCGGGCGCCGGCCTCGGCCGCCGCGGCCAGCTGGGGCTGGAGTTCGTCGGCGAAGGCGGTGGTGTGCTGGGCGGTCACGCTGTGACCGGGCCAGCGGTTCACCAGCGTGCCGAAGAGGGCCGTGGGGTGGCCCGTGCTGGCGGCCAGGTGCTCGATCAGGTGGGTGGTGGTGGTCTTGCCGTTGGTGCCGGTCACCCCGATCAGGGCCAGGCGGCGGCTGGGGTACTGCCAGAAGGCCGCTGCCAGTTCACCGGCCCAGTGGGCCACCGGATCAGCCACCACGAGCACCGGATCGGCAGGCCCGGGTGGATCGGCCTCGGCGGCCCGCGCCCCGATCACCGCGGCGGCGGCGCCATCGGCGAGCACCTGCCGCCAGAAGGATCCGCCATCCACCCGCGTGCCGGGCAGGCCCACGAACAGGGTGCCGCCTCCGACCCGGCGGGAATCACAGCTGATCGTGCTGATCTCCCGGTTCTCCAGAGCCTGCGGGATCACCAGGCCCACCTGCCGGAGCAGGGAATGGAGAAGCTGGGTCATGGGGGCCGCTCACCGTGCATCGATGGCCCATCTAAGGCCCGTCCCCCTGGGGAGTCCCCCCCTGGGCTGACGCTCCGGCAACCGCCCCGTAGGCCGCCAGCCAGGCCTGCAGCCGCTCCCCCGCGAGCCGGGGAGGCACCGGCGGCAGATCCCGCCAGGCCAGGCGCGAGCCGCCGGCCTTCCCAGCCTCGCTCTGGAGCGGTGGGGCATTGGCCCCTGCCTCAGCACTTGCCACCGCCAGCACCGGCACCCGCAGGCCATAACGGGCCTGCAGGGCCGGATCGCCATCCACATCCACCCGTTCCAGCGCCGGCGCCGGATCCAGGGCCCGCAGCCGCTCCTCGAGGCCCTCGCAGAGGCAGCAACCCTCACGGGTATAGAGGCGCAGGAGTGGCGAACCGGGCATCAATCGGGCACCGGATCGCAGCCGCAGGGGCTGAAGGGATGGCAGCGGGCCACGCGCCGCACGGTGAGCCAGCCGCCGCGCCAGGGACCATGGCGGCTGATCGCCTCGGCGCCGTAGGCACTGCAGCTGGGGATGAAACGGCAGCGCGGCCCCAGCAGGGGCGAGATCCAGCGCTGGTAGGCCGCGATCAGGGCCAGCAGCAGCGCCGCCAGGGCTTGGTTCACGGACGCCAGTCGGCGCTGCATGGCATCGGGCAGGGCTCAACCGCTCCAGCATGGCCTGCCAAGGACCGCAGGAGCGCGGGATCACCGCACCCAGACCAGGCCGCCTCCGCAACACCGCCACCGTCCCCCCAGGTTCGCCTTCGCCTCCCCCGGGGCTTTGCCTCCTCGGCAGCTCCGCATCCTCTGCAGCCTCGTCTCCTGAGCGGCTTCGTTTCCTGAGCGGCTTCGCCGCCGTGTCCTCCGCCGCTTCGGATCAAGGGTTGGCCGCAGGGCCCTTGTTTTAGGATCCGCCATTGGCGCCGCAGGCCAACGGAGCGGGTTGACCCCAACCCCCCCGTTTACACCGGGTGGCACCGGGTCGCACCACAAGGTGCCTCCCCGGAATGTGTCACACCCGTGTCACGACCCGTGTCACCCCAACGCGTGTCACGCCCTGTGTCACGACCCGTGTCACCACCTTCGTGTCACGCCTTGCGTCCGGTCCTGGGTGCAAGACACGCCGCTCCCCGCGCGCCCGGCCGGCCTCCGGCCCGATCCCGTCCCACCGATTCGATTTCTTCATGTCCCGATACCGCGGCCCTCGCCTGAGGATCACGCGGCGCTTGGGAGACCTCCCCGGTCTCACCCGTAAGTCCGCCAAACGGGCTTATCCCCCCGGTCAGCACGGCCAAGCCCGTCGCAAGCGCTCCGAATACGCGATCCGTCTCGAAGAGAAACAGAAGCTCCGCTTCAACTACGGCATTT
>Ga0114973_10003942_pt1 | contig 10385 bp, 11 predicted proteins | sample M_140807_MF_Meta_FD_87025 | JGI IMG/M metagenome (GOLD analysis project Ga0114973, IMG submission 87025) | Freshwater microbial communities from Lake Montjoie, Canada to study carbon cycling - M_140807_MF_MetaG | ecosystem: Environmental > Aquatic > Freshwater > Lake | place: Lake Montjoie... | reverse complement strand
TCCTCCGCCATTCTTCTGTGCACCAAGCTGCCCACTTGCAAGGCCAAGGCAGAGACAAACCCTAGCAATGCTAAAAAAATAAGCAGGCTCAGGTAGGCGAAGCCAGCATCGGCTTTTGCACTTGGTCGTACACAGCACATATTTGACTCAAAGACTCGCAAAGGGTACACCAGCGGCAGTCTTGCCAGGGGCACCGCTGTGGACATCGTAGACCTTGCCATTGGTTTTCCCATTGGCATCTGGCGGTGGCAGCGTGATGAGCCAACTGTCTGACTTTTCAGTCACAGGGTCGATGGGCAAAGACTTCAAGTACTTTCTGTCCACCAACTGCTGCAAAGACTCTGGGTACTGCCCTGTGTCCCCATAGTACTTGTCGATGGTTTCTCGGATGATGGAGATGTTTTGCTTGAGCGTGACCTCCTTGGCGTGGTCAATGCTGGCGAAGTATCTTGGGACAGCCAGCATCATCAGCGAGGTGACGATGGCAAGTACGACCAACAACTCGATCAAAGTAAAACCTGTGCTCGTTAATCCATTTGATATTCGTTTCATGACAGGCCTACCACTTCCTGTAGGGTATGCCGTTCAGGCCTACACCGTTTGAGCTCGAGTACACATCAAACACGTCACTTCCTGCCTGCGGGTCTTCTGGATCGCTGGCATAGCTTCGCAGACCCCAACCATAACTGCCACCTGACTTTTGCTCCATAGTCAAAGTACCTGAGACCATGGGATCGAGTGGAATGCGTCTGAGGAAAAATATTTTTTTATCTTGCGGATTTTTGATATCTTTGACACCCTTGATAAGGGTATCTAAAGATTTTGGATAACCACTGGTGCCCTCTGTCATCTCTATTCGCCCCTGATCTCCTGCTGCTTTGTAGGCATCGATGGCCTTGCGGACATCACGCAAGGCGGTTCGTAACTCCGTCTCCTTTTGCCGTTGCATTTCGATTTGCACCACGGGCGTGATTAAAGTTGCCAACACACCCAGAATAGCCAGTGTGATCAACAACTCGATCAGGGTGAATCCCTTGAGGCGCAAAGATAGGCCACAAACAATCATGGCGCTTCCTGAGGCTTCAAAATCTTATCAATGAATTGGCGTGTCTCTGGAGACGCTTTGTCGGCGTCTAAGGCTTTCTTTTTGTCCAATTTTTCTTGTTGGATCTTGGCTGCCTCCGCCCTCTTTTTCTCAATCAACTGTCTCTTCATGTCGGCAGCCTCGGCGCCCTTGAGCCTCTTTTCTTCGGCCCTTGCTTCGGCTTGGGCCTTGGCATCAGGCTGAGCAGGTTTGGGCTTGGGTGAAGTGTCAGCATCTTTCAACTGAATGACAGCAGGAACAGCTGTGGGGGCAACGACGGGCAACGAAGGCTTGGCTGGGGAAGATTCTTGAGCCGTATTGGGTGCAGGCGCTTGAACAGGCATGGGTTCGCGATTGATCGCGGGGTTGGACAAGATCTCCTCCAAGGCACCCACCTTGAAGTCGGGGCGCATACGCAAATTGCTGTCAGTGCCTCCCAAGAATTCATTCAGACTGGCCTCTTGCCGTTGAAGATTTCTAACTAGCCTGGGGGTGATGGACAACAGAATTTCAGTTTTTTTATTGGTGTCGGCTTGGGAGCCAAACAATCTACCAAGAAGCGGCGTGTCTCCTAACCCAGGCAACTTATTCACAGAACGGTCGGCCTCGCTGTTGATCAAACCGGCCAGGATCTGGTTCTCGCCGTCTTTCAGTCGCAAGATGGTGCTGGCATTGCGATTACCCACCGTGTAAACCGTGGTGTCGGTGTTGGGAATCTTCTCAGACTTAACGATATTACTCACCTCAAGGCCTACCTTGATGGCAACCTCGTTGTTCAAGAAGATGGTCGGTTCAACCTCTAGCTTGAGTCCTACATCCAAGTAAGTAATGACGGGGGTATAGGTCTGAGCACCGTTAAGAATGGTGGAAGTGGTGGTGTAGGTTGGGACCTTGTTACCGATCAATATCTTGGCCTTTTCTCTGTTGATTACCCTTATGCGCGGGCTGGCAAGTATGTCTACATCAGACTCTGTGGCGCTGGCCTTGATAGAAACCTTGGGGTCTATGGTTGTTTTGATATTGTCCTTGCTGATCCTTGCCAAATCAGCAAGCACCGCACCATCCGGCAGTAAGGTAAGACCAATGGTGCCGGGGGGTGTGATACCCAGTTCCATCATCCGATCGCGTGACACCTCAAGCACCTCAAGCTCAAGAATAACCTCTGGCTCTGCAAAGTCTTGCAGTGCAATGATCTTCTCAATCAGCCTGATCGCCTCAGGGCTGTCCCTGACGATCAGCATATTCAGCTTTTCATCGACCACCACCTCGCGAGACTTCAATATGGTTTTGAGTGAATCAGCAACTCCTTTTGCACGCGCATTGGTCAGCATGAACGACTTGACCACAGTTTGCTGGTACTCCTTGATCTTGGCTGGGTTGTTGGGGTAGATCAACACCGTCTTTGAGTCCATGATCTGCTGCTCTAGTTGGTTCACGGTCAGCATGGAGTAAATGGCAGCCTCGACGGTGGAGTTTTTCAGTGTGATGGTGGTCTTTTGGTCGAGCTTCACGTCCTTGTCAAAAATAAAATTGAGGCCCGCAGTCTGACCGATGACAGTGAATATTTGTTTCAGGTTGGCCTCTTGAAAGTCAATGCTGATGGGCTTGTGAAACGCAGGTGACAGCATGACGTCCATCGCACCCGCGGACATGGGGTTCTCTATCTGGGTCAACAGCTTTCTGGCCTTGTCATTGTCTGGATCCTCCGCCAGCACAACACGAAGCTTTGTCTTGGCTGCTTCTGTGTCTTTTTGCTTGACCAAGGACTCCGCCTGGGTGATCAACTCTTCGTGAGAGCGCATGCGCTCGATGCGTTTAAGGCCTTCTATGGCCTTGTTATTGCCGGGCAATCTGTTAAGTAGACGTTGTAACGATGCCTCGGCATTGTTCAAGTCACCCCTTGCAATGGCCTTCTCAAAGGACTGGTAATCCAAGTCAACTACCTTGGCATCATTTTTTAGGCGAGCTTGTCTGTCCTTGGCACTTAGCTCATTGGAAGAGGAAATTTTTTCTTGGTTGATGAGCGAACCTTTTGCGCACGAAGCCAAGGTAAGCACCACACATACCTGCAAGAAAAGATTGACGGGCACCCAAGGCGTGTTCAGAGATGAGCGATAGGAAAGAGGATTTTTCATACAGATATGCCTGATCGTTATTCAAAATTACCGATATAAATGTCTTGCCTGATATTCAACGGCAGGTACACCATGGTCAACTTGGGTGGCTTGATACTTTCAACCTTGTATTGCTGACCGAGGAGAGAATTTGTTTCAACAACCCAGGTCTTATCACCCTCGGCCAAAAATACTTTGACCTCGTTGCCAGACTGTTGCTTGCCGAGGAACTTGAATGGATTGGGCGGCGCCGTTGGGATGACGGGTGCGGGGGGCGGTGGCTTGACAGGTATTACCCATGTATGCGTTTGAAACAAACTGGAGGGTGATTTTCTTTCAAGCAAAGGAGAGAGCAACTCCTCCCTGTCTTTTAACAAGTTGCTCTGTATGGGCTTGAGCACCAAAGCTTCATTGACAGCAGGAGAGGCTTTCGATGAAGTGTCTTTTGCGCTTGGTTGCGTGGGACGAAAAACAGAACCTGTTTTTGTCATCGCACTGTCCAGACCATCTTCGGGTGCGAAAAAGGCCAGATAGGCAACACCGAGCATCACCAACAGTAGCAGGATGAAGCGGTTGTTCATCATGGGGTGTCAACGCCTGTGTTTACCTTGGCACCAAAGTACATAGTGAACACCAAGTCTGCATTGACCTCTGCGTCCCCGATTGCATTGCGCTTGATGTCAAATGTATTGAGTGAGATCCAGGGCATCTCCAACAAGACTTGGGTCACAAATTTTTCTATGTCGCTATAAGGTGCAACCACAGGGTAAGTGATCTGAAATTTACTGTACCCGGTGTTTGGATCCATCGTCCACTGGTAGTCACCTTGGGGCAAATCAATTTCGTTTTTAAAAGCTATCTCAAACATTCTGTTCAAGTCTGATTCAACCAACTTGTCCTTTTGCATTGAACTTAAGATGTCTGTTGGTAACTGCTCTTTGGGCAAATGTGTAACGGTAAGCTTTAACTGCTGAAGTTTTTTTTCTGTCGCCACTACCTCATCTTGAAGTTTTTTTCGCAACCAGTAGCCCCTGGAAATTTCTACCGAAGAGCCCACCAGCAACAAGCTTGCAAGCAGGTACAGCAGCACCGAAAGTTTTCCTTGGCGGTGAACAAAGAGTTGCAACTGAAGAAGGAGGCGAGGCCTAGCCGTGTTCTGCGTCATGGCGCACCCCCCGTCACCCACTGAACTTCAAACTCAAACCTGATGGGGTTTAATTTGTCAGCGGCATTGATTTCGTGGTGAACAAGTCTTACGTTCACTAGGTTTTCTTGTTTTTTTAATGCTTCCAGGTAACGCGTCATCTGAGCGCTGTTGCGGGCCTCAGCAACTATTTTGATGGTTCGGGTGATCGAATCAGGCATGAACTCAAGCAGAGCGACCTGCTTGGATGTGATGCTGTCAAATGTTCTCAGCAATTGGGCCCAAGGCAAATTCAGTTGAGCCATCATGGCCAGTATGGCCTGCTGATTTGCCGCGGGTGGTTTGCTGCTCTCTTTGCGTTGGGTCTTTTCGGCTCGCATGGCTTGTTGATGCAGTTCAGCCAATTGATCCTCTAAGGACTGTGTCTTGGTGTGCAAGAACACGATAGCGCCGTACGCGCCAGCCAAGATCAACACCACAGTCGTGGCGGCCATCGCAAAACGCCAACCGCCTCTGTGGACGATTTGGGACAGCGTCGGCTCGGAGAAATCAATGTACAGGCGGGTCATGTGTCATGCCCCCGTGAGCGCCAAGTCCACGCCGTTGCTGACCGCGTTTAAATGATCGAATGCTTTTTTTTGAAGCACACGGTAGTTCGGTTGACCGGCTCTGGAGAACTTCAACCAACTTAATTCGTGGGTCAGGTTGGGGAAGCAAATGCTGCCCGACAATGGGATGCTCATGAGCAGGGCTTGTTGACGTAAAAATTGCGTGAAGCTGCTTTCGTCCGCAATGTCTTGTGGTCTACACTGGATATGCCGATAAGCAATGATGTGTTTTTTACCACCCGTAATCGCAATAGCAATTTTTCCCTCTTGGTGATTGACCAGCCAAGCCCCAGCCTGTAATAGATGATGCCAACGGTTGTAGGCAACCACGGACTGAGGTGCAATTTCATTGATCTTCAATTGGAAATCACGCCTCACCACTTCGATGGCTTCCAACCAAGCGCTTGGCATCGCAGCCGCCAGAAATGTTCGGTCGGCCTGGTAGTCGGCTTGAATCATCCATTGGGCTGGGGTCTCGCCGTACAAGACTTGAAACCGCGCCGCTGCTGCGGCCTGAAGATCGGACAAACTGCTTGTGTTGAGCGGCGGGTCTACCACCCACATACGCGCGAGTGCATCACTGAGGACTATCTTGGCGCTTGCGTTTCGCAGGCCATTGTCTTTGAGAAGCGCAGACAGTTGGTCGCAAAGTTGCTTAAAGACGCCACGTTGGTCTAGCGGCAATATTTTCTCTGCGACTACCTGAGTGGACTTGCGCAAGATGCCAGTCACCCTAGTGATCGCTATGGAGCTAGGCGTTATTCCGATACATATTTGGGGTGAGCTGACATTAAGCATTGAGCGTCACCCTAGTGATTTCTTGCAGCGTCGTTTGACCTTGCATGACCAAGCGAAGCCCTGCCTCGCGCAGGGAACGGGTACCGTTGAGTCTTGCAGCCTCTTTGACCAAACGGATAGGTTTTTTTTCAACAATCAATTCCCTGATTTCATCGTTCAGCAACAAGATCTCGGCGATAGACTTTCTTCCTTTGAACCCTGTGCCTCGGCAATCGCCACAGCCTAACCCGTGCTTGAACTGAAATTGCATGACCTGATGCGGTTGTAGTTGGGCTTTGGTGAGGTCCTCGAGGCTGGGTGTGTAGTCTGTGATGCAATGCCCGCAAATCGTCCTGACCAGCCGTTGCGCCCAAATGCCGTTAAGCGCAGACACGAACGCGTACGGGTCTATACCCATGTGGGTGAAACGACCGAACACATCGAAGACATTGTTGGCGTGCACAGTTGTCAGCACCAAGTGACCAGTCAGCGCAGATTGCACAGCAATTTCAGCCGTCTCTTGGTCGCGAATCTCTCCCACCATGATCTTGTCTGGGTCATGCCGAAGGATGGAACGCAATCCCTTTGCAAATGACAGGCCTTTTTTCTCATTCACTGGTATTTGCAAGATGCCGGGCAGTTGGTACTCCACAGGATCTTCGATGGTGATGATCTTGTCGCGGCCATTGTTTATCTCTGTCAATGCCGCGTAGAGTGTGGTGGTCTTGCCCGAGCCGGTTGGCCCAGTCACCAACAGCATCCCGTAAGGTTCACGCGCGAGTTGGCGCAGGATATTGATCGCACTGTCTTCAAAGCCCAACGACTCCAGTGTCAGGCTGCCGTTGGCCTGGACCATGGAGCGCTTGTCCAAAATTCGAATGACCGCATCCTCCCCATGGATACTGGGCATGATGGACAAGCGCATGTCTACCTCCTGACCAGAGGTGTCCACACGAAAGCTGCCGTCCTGAGGAATGCGTCGCTCAGAAATATCCAGCTCGGCCAGCACCTTTAAACGTGACACGACTTGTTCAGCAATCTCCACACCAGCCACGTTCGTCACCAAGTCCAATACCCCGTCGACACGGTACTTGATAGACAAGCCTGTGGGCGTGCATTCCAAGTGTATGTCCGAGGCACCGGCTTTCAATGAGTCGTACAGCGTGGAGCTGAGTAATTTGACCGCAGGACTGCTGCTCTCACTGGTGGATGCAAAAGACAATTGCGATGATTTTTTGTTATCGTCCGACTTCTCTGTGTTGCTCGTGACGACATGGTCTAAGGCCCTGGCGGACTCTTCGGTTTTGGTGACAAATGCGGCGATGTCCGATGCCAGTGCGAGTCGGTAGCTCAACGGCCCTTTGGCCTGAATCTCTAGCCACATAGACAGGTCCATATCAAAGGGGTCCGACAAGATGCCTATCAAGCCCTCTTTGGGGTCACGCATCAACAAGCAGTTGCGTTGCATGGCCTTGGACAAGGGCAAGAGATCAAATGCGGGCGCGAGCTTGAACATCTCAAAGGTCTCTAAGACTCGCCACCCCAAGAGCTCGGCCACGCTGTTGACCACTTGTCGCGCGTCGAGTTTTGACATCGCCTCGAGCTCTGCCAACACCGACCTGTTGAATGCTTTGGAGGCGCTCTGTGCCTTTTGCAGCATAGAGGAAGTGATCAAGGCCGCGGTCATGAAATGCTCCCTGCCAAGTCAAAGATTGGCATGTACAACAGCACCACAATCAGTCCCACCACCAAGCCGATGACGGACATCAGCAACGGTTCAAACATGCGTGTGAACCGCTCCACCCAACGGGTGATTTCTCCATCGTAAAAAGCAGCAGATTGCATCAACATACCTGCCATGTCGCCCGTCTTTTCCCCCACACGCAATAAACGCAGTGAGATGGATGTCGTCAGGTCATGGGTCTCAAATGCTTGGGACAAGGGCACGCCAGATTCAATCAACCCTTTGGCCTGTGTCAAACGCATGCGTATGGATGGGGAGACCATGGCGTCAACGGTTTGCATGGCAGTGACCGCAGGAATACCACTCTCCATCAACATACCAAGCGTCAAGTAGAGCCTGGATAACTCATAAATCTTGATACGTTCCGCTATGCTGGGCAGCATGGAAGCCAATGCCATCCATCTGCTTTGACTGGCGTTTGTATTGCCTTTGCGCAACACTAAAACCAGTAACAAGGCCATACTGAAAAGTATCAACCCTAAGTGGCTAGAAAGGAAAACGCCCACATTCAACAGCAGTCCCGATAACCAAGGCAACTCACGACCAGAGCCTTGGTAAACGTCTGCAAACCGAGGGACGACAAATATCACCAAGAAGAAGCTGACCGCGCCACCCACTAGCATGAGTATGCTGGGATAGATGGCTGAGCTGATCAGCTTGCTGCGCACAGTATCGATTCGCATTTGGTAATCGATAAAACGTGTGATGGAGCGCGGCAGGTTGCTGCTTCCCTCGGCGGCCTTGACAATGCCAACGAACAAGGAGGGAAAAATATGGTTTTTTTCTGCCAACACATCAGAGAACCTTTTCCCCTCGCGCAAGCCATGCAACATGTGCTTGTAAAGGTCCTCTATCTGAGGATTGATTTCTTTTTCGTGCAAGGCTTCCAGCGCCTCAACGATATTTAATCCCGCTTGCAAAAGTGCCAATAATTCCTGCGAGAACAACAACAATGAAAAACCACCGCCTGAAGCGTTTAATCCAGGCAGCAGGGAAGCCAGGCTCCAAGCAGCAGGTTTGACACTTGACACGTAATGCCCCAAGAGTTCAGCCTGCACTCTTGCCTGCACTTCGTCCGATGCCTCAAGTTGAATTTGTTGCATTCGGTTGTCTGTGGTGATGACGCTGATGTTGTACTGCATGGATCGGTCTACTTGGGTTAATTGGTGAGATCAGCGTTATCACCCGCGCCACCCGGCTTGCCATCAGCACCCAAGGAGATCACATCAAACTCTGCATTGGTGCCTGGGTTGCGGTACATGTAGGGGTTGCCCCATGGGTCCACTGGAATCTTTTTAGACAAATAGGGACCGCGCCATTTTTCGGGATTTGCAGCAGGGGCTGTCATCAGGGCCTCGAGACCCTCCTCTGTGCTTGGATAGTGGCCCATGTCCAGCCTGTACGCGTCCAATGACTTGGCGAAGCTTTGCAACTGACTTTTTGCCACGGTCACATTGGATTTGCCAATCTGAGAGAAATACTTGGGTCCCACAAATCCTGCCAGCAAGCCAATGATGACCATCACGACCAGCAGCTCTAGCAAGGTAAAACCCTGAGCTTTTTGACGGAGAGGACGAATAGTGTGATAGATCATCGAAGTACTGCCTGTAGATGGTTGAAGGAGGGATTAATTTAGGTCATTTTTATGACACTATTACCATTCCGCCCTCTCTAGAGACTGTTTGATTGACTTGGTAAAGTCATTTAATTCTTTTTGTTCTTTTTTCTTTTTTTCCTTGACCTTGGCCTGCTGCGCCTTCAAGGCTGCTTTTTTGTCTTCTTCTTCCTTCGCCTTTTTCTCTTGCTCGGATTTTTCAATCGAGGCCTTGAGGGCGATGATCTTTAGCCTCTCAGACTCCAAGTCGACGATGAGATCCTTCTCTAACTGAGTACGGTATTCCTCCAACCAATTTTCAAGCGAGGCTTGTTTTAATTTGGTCAAGGGGTCCTTCTCCAAAACAGAGCTCAGACAACTCTTTTCTTCATACTTTTTGATCAGTGTCACCCCCGTTTTAAACAGGCTTTGGTTTCTGAGTGTGCACTGCGTAATAGACTCTTGGGATGAAGTTAAGGCATTTTCAGTATTGGCCAAGGAGGTCTCGGTGGCTTTTTTCGAATCTAGGGCTTGGCTCAATTGCAGCTGAGTGGACTTGAGCTGCTGCTGTAAGTTATTGATTTTTTCGTCCCTGTCCTTGAGCTTTACTTCAATCATCAAGGCTTGGCGGGCCTGCAAGTCCAACAAAGCTTTTTTCAGTAAATCCACGTCCGCTTGAAGCACCGTCAATTTGCGTGTCGTGCTCACAAGGCTGCGGCTATTTTTCTCCACTTGGTCGTTTGCAGCAGCCAAATCGGCTTCGACTTTGGCCTTGTCGGATGCTATCTGAGACTTTTCTTGTTCCAGATTTTTAGATTTTTGTTGCAGTCGCTTTAATTGTTCTTGCGCTGCCTTGTTGGCGTCCTTGTCATCGGCTGCAAAGCTCAGCGAACAAAACACCACGCACAAAAGCATTAACCCCGTGCGAGAGATCGACCCTGAAAAATTGAACGATGACGTGTGAGGGAAATTCATAGTCCAACTCAAAAGCGGGTGTTGAGGTCAATGAAGATGGAGTCAACTGAGAATTTCGTCTTAGGGTTTGTCGAGTTAACCACTGCAGGGACCATCGAGTCAACCAAGTCCGACGACATCCACTTGAACGACAGCCAGGTGTTTGATGCCACACCCAAGCTGTAGCTGAGGGTCAGGCCCTTGTTGTTGGTGCCGCCCATGCCAAAGTCAGAGTTCGTGAACGCATCTAGCACGGCATCACTGCCGATGTAACGGTAGGCAGCGCCCAAACTCCAATCGCCGCGCTGCTTGATGCTGGTGCTGCCCAGCTTGATGCTGGCCAGGTAACCAAAGGTCTTGAGGTCT
>Ga0114973_10003941_pt1 | contig 10385 bp, 11 predicted proteins | sample M_140807_MF_Meta_FD_87025 | JGI IMG/M metagenome (GOLD analysis project Ga0114973, IMG submission 87025) | Freshwater microbial communities from Lake Montjoie, Canada to study carbon cycling - M_140807_MF_MetaG | ecosystem: Environmental > Aquatic > Freshwater > Lake | place: Lake Montjoie... | reverse complement strand
ATGCTCTGTCACGTCAAACTAAAACTTACTAAAAATTACTAAAACATAAATAAACTTAAATCAAGGAGAAACTAAACATGTCAATGGATTTTAACGGAACTACCCCCTACGATACACTCGTAGAAAAATGGAACCCTCTACTCGATCACGAGGCTATTCCTTCAATTTCAGATTCGTACAAGAAAAAGTGCACTGCCATCCTACTAGAAAACCAAGAGAAGGCTCTTCGTGAACAATACCTCACTGAGGGTCCAGCCAACGTGATGGGTGGCAATCCAACCACCGGTCAAGTAGGCGTTGGTTCAAGCGGCATCGCAGGTTACGACCCAATTCTAATCAGCTTAGTTCGTCGTAGCATGCCAAACCTAATGGCCTACGATCTAGCTGGCGTTCAACCTATGAGCGCACCAACCGGTCTAATCTTTGCTATGCGTAGTCGTTACACCAGCCAAGGCACCCGTGGTTCAGTAGGTGCTTCAGTTTCTGGTAACGGTATGGAAGCTCTCTTCCAAGAAGCTTTTGCTAAGTTTGGCGGTTCAGGTAACACTTCTGGTGGTGCTGCATTCTCTGCTACCGGTGGCATCAACCCTGTCGGTGTTTCAGGTGGTACAAGCGGTGGTTTCGCACAAGGTACCAACTTTGGTATCCGTGACAGCACCTTTGATATCAACAGCTTCCGTGGTCTTCTAACCTCTGCTGGTGAAAACTTAGGTGGTTCAGATACTGGTAACCTTCCATTTAACCAAATGGCATTCAGCATTGAGCGTCTAGCTGTAGAAGCTAAGACTCGCGCTCTAAAGGCTGAGTACACCACTGAGCTAGCTCAAGATCTAAAAGCTGTTCACGGTCTAGACGCTGAGAGCGAACTTGCTAACATTCTTAGCACCGAAATTCTTAACGAAATTAACCGCGAGCTAATGTACACTCTATATCGCACTGCCAAGACTGGTTGCCAACAAACTGATCTAAGCGCCGGTGGCGTTTACGATCTCAACACCGACTCTGACGGTCGTTGGAGTGCAGAGCGTTTCCGTGGTCTCATGTTCCAAATTGAACGCGAAGCCAACGTAATCGCCAAAGAAACTCGTCGTGGTAAGGGTAACTTCATCGTCTGCTCATCAGACGTAGCTTCAGCTCTCGCCATGGGTGGATTCCTAAACCTCACCCCTGCCCTACAATCTCAACTAGAGGTTGATGACACCGGCAACACTTTTGCTGGCGTTCTAAACGGCAAGTTCAAGGTTTATATCGATCCATACGCTGCTCTAGGTGCAAACTTCTGCCTAGTCGGCTATCGTGGTGCAAGCCCATACGACGCTGGTGTGTTCTACTGCCCATACGTTCCGCTACAAATGGTACGTGCAGTCGATCAAAGCACTTTCCAACCAAAGATCGGCTTCAAGACTCGTTACGGCATGGTAGCCAACCCATTCGCTGAGAACACTGACATCAACACCCTCGGTGGTAACCAATACTACCGTATCTTTGCTGTCAATAACCTCCACGGTAACACTGGTTTCGGTCTATGATCTAAACCTTAACTAAAACTAACGCTAAGGGCTCCCCCTAAAAAGGGAGCCCTTTTCGTTTACATAAATAATATCATGGCAACACCTTCTCATAATCCTTTATTAGTAAATTATTTTCAATTTATATTGGATCGAGTTCCTAATATGGTTTATTTTTGTCAAAATGTAAATTTGCCAGGAATTGGATTTGGTACTGCAGATCAACCCACAATACTAGGGCATCCAGTTAAAATACCAACTGGAGCTTTTCGGTTTGAAGAATTAGAACTTTCATTTCGTGTAGATGAAAATTTAACTAATTGGTTGGAATTGCATACATGGATTCGAACAACCGGAAATTATACAGATGATAAAACCACTTTACCATATAATCAAAAAACATCAGATGCCACTCTTTTAATAACAAATAGTTCTTATAAACCAAAATTAAAAGTTCATTTTAAACACGTATTTCCTCAGTATGTAAGTGGAATAAATTTTGCAGTAAATGCTCCATCTTCGACAGAAGCTATTGCTACAGTTAAGTTTGCACACACAGGATATACTATAGAACGACTTGAATCTCCTTAATTATAGTGTATAATAATATTATGAACCTAGATGAATTAAAAGTAATGATTAAAAAAGATTTGGATATTGATCAAACTGCTCTGGATGCAGAGTCTTCCAGAACTCCTCAACTACACAACAAATATTTGGTTATGTTTATGGATGAAAAGCTAAAACTAAAACGAATGAATAGCGAGTTGTCTGTTCTTCGCAAAAACAAATGGCTTTACTATACTGGCCGAATGAGTCAAGAAGAATTGACCCAGTTTGGTTGGGAACCGTTTGAATTAAACATTTTAAAAACTGAAGCCGATGATATGATTGAATCGGATGCAGACTATATTAAGGCTTCTGAGAAAGTTAACTTTCAAGAAGAAAAAGTTAACTATTTAGAAAGTGTAATTAAAATTATACAAAATCGTCAATGGCAAATCCGAGCCATGATTGACTGGTTGAAATTTACTCAAGGAGTTTAATTGGCAGACATACGTATCACACAACCTGATGCTGTCGATTTAAAGATCGAGTGTGATCGTTCTTTAGCCAGAGAACTAAACGGTTATTTTACGTTTACTGTTCCTAATTTTCAATACACCCCAGCTTTCAAAAAACGTCTTTGGGATGGAAAAATTCGTCTTTTTAATTTGTACACCCAGACCATTTACGCAGGTCTGATAGACCTTGTAATCAAGTTTGCCAAAGATCGTGGGTATACTTGGGAGCATGTTCCAGTTCCATACGATACTCCCAAGCCAGAGGAAGTCAAGCAATTCATTCAAAGTTTGCCACTCAGCGCAGGCGGTAAACCCATCCAACCTTACGATTACCAGGTAGAGGCCGTTCAACACGCTCTGAATCGATCCAGGGCCCTCCTAGTGTCTCCTACAGGCTCTGGTAAGTCTATGATGATCTATCTGCTGTGCCGTTGGATGTTGGATAAGAACCCGACAGGTAAGTTGTTGATAATTGTTCCAACCACCAGTCTGGTTGCTCAGATGTTGGCAGATTTCCGAGATTATTCCAAACAAGACTCGTGGAAGGCAGATCGAAACATTCATACAGTAATGTCTGGAAAAGATAAAACTTCCACCAAACGGATAATTATTTCTACTTGGCAAAGTATCTACAATCAGCCGTTTACTTACTTTGACGATTTTATGGGAGTGTTCGGAGATGAGTGTCATTTATTCAAAGCCAAATCTCTTGCGTCTATTATGAGTAAGGCTAAAAAAACCAAATACCGTATAGGCACAACCGGTACTTTGGACGGCACACAAACCCACAAACTGGTTATTGAGGGATTGTTTGGACCAACATACCACACAACCACAACCAAAAAATTAATCGATCAAGACTTACTTTCACAAATTAATATTGATTGTTTACAACTTCAGTACTCTCCAGAAGACATTCAAACAACCAAGAAGATGACATACGTGGACGAGATACGTTGGGTTGTAAGTAATTCTAGACGCAATCAGTTTATTAAAAATTTATGCAGTAAACTGACAGGTAACACTTTAGTTCTTTTTAATTTTGTGGAACTACAAGGAAAACCGTTACACGAAATACTACAAAAAGATTCCACAAAACCGGTTTATTTTATTCACGGTCAGACTGAAGTAGACGAACGCGAACAAATTCGTAAAGCAGTAGATAAAGGATCAGATTCCATACTGTTAGCTTCTTATGGAACTTGCAGTACTGGTATAAATATTAAAAATATTCACAATGTGGTTTTTGCTTCTCCATCTAAATCCATAATTCGTGTTTTACAATCAATTGGTCGTGGATTGCGAAGAAGTGATACCAAACAACAAATGAAATTATTTGATATCGCAGACGATCTGCGTTACAAGAGCTACACTAATCACGGAATGAACCATCTTGGTGCCAGACTAAAAATATATACTAATGAGAGATTTCCGTACAAGTTGATTTCTATTCAGTTACCAAAGGAGTCCAATGAGAAGAACATACAAGATACTCAAAATGAAATCGGGTGAAGACATTATTGCAGACGTTCGTAAAACTAAAGACGGTAAACTTCGTCTTCACCGACCCATGGTTTTCAAAACTATGGTTTCTCCAGACTTGTTTGGAGGCATGCGAGAAATCTTTATGCTCAAGAATTGGTTGATTCTTTCTTCAGAAGTTAAAACTAACATTTCTTTAGACTCAGTTAATACCATACTAGAACCAACTCCAGAAGTTACCAGTTTATATGAAGCAGAAAAATTTAAAGAAGACAAGTACAGCAAAAAACCAAAAGCTGTAAATTTAAACAAACCACCACCGCTTCCACCCCCAGTAAAAGACGAGTTAGATGACGAAATTGCACTAGACAATATGCGTCGTAAACTGGAACAAATGATGGAAGATCTAACCAATATCCCAGAAGAAGAATCCAACTTAAAAGATCTTGCAAAACCCAGATTTGATGATAAAATGGTGTTTATGAACATGATCTTTTCACCAGAAGTTATCGTTGAACTTCTTCGCTCAGGTATACTTGATCGAAAAGAACTTGGTGATATGATTGATGAAATTACCAGCACCAATGGTGAGGGTATGAATCCTACCAAGTATACCGGGAATAAAAAAGATAAGAAGGATCTGGGAAACGAGTGGACAGATTGGAACGCTGATCCCCACTCGGAAGACTATAAGTAAATAGTTCTTTATTAACTCAGACAAAATATTATATCAGGAAATTTATAGCATGTCAAGTGGAAAACCTAAAAAAGATAAATTAAAAATAAAAACAGATAAAACGGCTAAAACAATAGAAAAGAAATTAAAAAAACAATTAAATAATGATCATTATGTTGACAACAAACAGTTTTTAGCAGAAATGATCAAATGGAAAAAAGAGATACGAGAAGCAGAAGATACTGATGATGAGCGTCCACCAATTTCAAATTACATTGGTGAGTGCTTCTTAAAGATAGCCGAACGATTATGTTCAAAATCTAATTTTGCCAATTATCCGTATAAAGATGAGATGATTGGAGACGGAATTGAAAATTGTTTGATGTACGCTCACAATTTCAATCCACGCAAATCAAAAAATCCATTTTCTTATTTTACTCAAATAATATATTACGCTTTCTTGCGTCGTATAGAAAAAGAGAAGAAACAAGGATATGTAAAATTCAAGTTGACAGAAGAGCTAAACGATGGTACACTTCACAAGTGGTTTAAAGAAAATTATTTCGAGAAAACCAATGAACGTGAAGCATTAAGCGAACATTTTAATATTTCTGAACGAGATATTGAAAAGTACGAACCAAAGAAGCGCAAGAAGCGTAGTAAAAATAAATCATGAAAATTGCAGTTATTGGTGATACACACTTTGGGGCCAGAGGAGACTCTCCCCTTTTCTTGAATCACTTTTTAAAGTTCTTTGAGGAACAGTTCTTTCCTTACCTGAAAGAAAACGGTATTACCAAAGTGCTTCATCTTGGTGATCTGTTTGATCGTAGAAAGTTTATTAATTTTAACACACTACATCATACCAAGAAGCGATTTGTTAACTGGTTTGAAACTAATGGAGTAGAACTACACTGTATTCTTGGTAATCACGATGTATTTTATAAAAATACCAATCGTTTAAATTCTCCTAAAGAAGTGCTGGGAGAATGTCATTCTTCTTTTCATCTTTACGAAGAACCAACAGAAGTGTGTTTTAATGGTGCAACTATTCTGATGGTTCCTTGGTTGAATGAAGAAAATAAAGAACAGTTTTTAAAAACAATCAAGGACAGTAAAGCAACTATTCTGGCAGGCCACTTAGAATTAAGTGGTTATGAAGTTATGCCGGGTATAAAATTTAATGAAGGCATGAGTGACAAGTTCTTAGAAAAATTTGATATGGTGCTGTCTGGGCACTTTCATAGCAAGAGTTCTAAAGGTAATGTTCATTATCTGGGCACTCAATACCAGATGACTAGTATTGATACCAATGAAGTAAAAGGATTTCACGTGCTAGACACAGAAACCCGAGAATTACAGTTTATCCAAAACCCCATGAAGATGTTTCATAATGTGGAGTGGAGAAACGGTACACTCATTGAGGGATTTGATCCTGCACGATACAAGGGAACTTACGTCAAGGTTTTGGTGTACGAAAAGAAAAGCGAAACCAAGTTTGATCAATTCTTGGATAGTCTTTACGCAGCAGAACCTGCCAGTGTTAGTATCATTGAAGATTTAAGCGATCGTGTCCGTGAAGAAGGTGAAGTGGATATTTCTGAGGACACATTAAGCTTAATCAACAAAGAGATTGACGGTATGGAAACAGAAAACAAAGAAGAACTAAAAAATATTGTTCGTGAACTTTATATGGAGAGTCTAGATTGATTAATTTTAAGACTGTTCGTTTTAAGAATTTTGGTTCTTTCGGTAATACATTTACTGAAATTGAATTGGGCAAGAACGCAACCACTCTGGTGTGTGGTTCAAACGGTAATGGTAAATCGTTTGCGTTTCTTGATTCTATTTCTTTTGCGCTGTTTGGAAAGCCATTCCGAAACATGAACATTCCACAACTGGTCAATAGCATCAATAAAAAAAATTGTGTTGTTGAATTGGAATTCACTGTTGGAAAGACAGAATACAAGATTGTTCGTGGTCTTGCTCCAAAGATGTTTAAGATATTCAAAGACGGTCAGCTTTTAAACGAAGACGCCAAGAGTAAAGATTATCAAAACATTTTGGAAGAACAGATTGTGAGTATGAACCATAAAACTTTCTCTCAAGTTGTGGTTCTTGGTTCGTCTTCATTCATTCCATTTATGCAGTTAACTCCTGCTGATCGCCGTCAAGTAATTGAGAACATTTTGGATATTGGTATCTTTTCTGAAATGAATGGTGTACTAAAGACCAAGATTGGTACTGCCAAAGGAGTGATGCAGGCTATTGAGTCTGAACTAGTTCTTGTAAATGAAAAGGTGTCTGCCACCAAAGAAATTTTGGAGTCTTATCAAAAGAATACAACAGATCGAGTTTCAGACCGTAAACGTACACTGGAAGAAAATACAGAAACCATAAAGAGTATTTCAAAAGAAATTAAACAACTTCAAAGCGCAATGAAGATCCTGGAAACCGAATTAGAACCAGGAGATCAAATAAATGCTGAACTCAAGAAACAGCAAATTGTGTTGTTCAAATTGGAAAGTACTCTTGAAGGCGCACAAGAAGACATCAAGTTCTTTGAAAAGAGTCAAAGCTGCCCAACCTGTAAGCAGACCATTAGCAAAGAACACAAAGAACATGTGATTGCTGAGAAGACAGAAAAGGTTGAAGAACACAAGAATAGCCTGAACCGGATAAAAGAAGCAATCAACATGTCCAAAAACAATCTGAACAAGATGATAAGTGTTCAGAATAAATTAAATGATTTAATTATCAAGTCGTCTTCCAAAGAACAAACTGTAGAGTCTTTGATTAAATTAAATCAAAGATTGGATGAAGAGATGTTGGCTGTTGTGGAAACTGCTGATACTCAATCTAAAATTCAAGAAAATCAAGATAAACTGTCTGAACTTTTAACCAAACAAAGCGAATTACTAAAAAAGAAACAGAAAGCTCTTGACACCCTTCGTTCTTATGATAAACTGGTATTTCTGTTCAAGGACAGTGGTATTAAAGCAAAGATTGTAAAATACTATATTCCATTAATTAACAAGTACGTGAACAAGTATTTAAACAGTATGGACTTTTACGCAAACTTTCATTTGGATGAGGAGTTTAACGAAGTCATTAAGAGTCGCCATCGTGATGAGTTCTGTTACGAGTCGTTTAGCGAAGGCGAAAAAATGAGAATTGATCTGGCACTGCTTCTGACATGGCGAGAGATCGCAAAGTTGAAGAACAGTGTCAATACTAATCTGCTTATTCTGGATGAAGTATTTGATTCCAGTTTAGACAGTGGTGGAGTGGATGAGCTGATGAAGCTTCTATCTAGTTTTGGGTCCAAAGCAAACGTTTATGTGATCAGCCATAAAACGGACCAACTGCTAGATAGATTTAATAACGTGGTTCAATTCGATAAGAAAAAGAACTTTAGTCGTATTGTATGAAAAAGAAAAAGAAGAAAACTCGTCGTATTGGTCGTGGTGATTCTGTTGATTCCTTGATTATGGGCGACGAACCCACATGGAAAGATGCAGATAAACTAACTCCGGAAGAACATGATTCCCGAGTATTGAAGGCTCTTAACTGGTATAGTTATTCATGTGAGGATACGCTGTGCAAGCCTTGGACAATTGACTGGATGATGAAGAATGAATACTCCAAGAAAGATATCAAGTATGCTATGGCATGTAATATCAACGCTTTGGAGTTTATTCAGATTGGCAGTCGTTGTCGTATTATGACTCTGGGGGCCAAGTTGGATCCTCGTACTATTGAAATGGTACGATCCAAGATTAAAGATATTATCATGCTGGGCCAGACCAGACCAGAAGTAGATAATACTGATAAAGAAAAGGTCAATGTTCAAGAACGTATTCAAAACAAGACAAAGGAATACATGTCTGTTTTGGAAAGCAGAATTGATGAACTGTTTGAACTTGCTGAATCTGATGAACTTAAGAATGTGGATCATGCTGACTGGCTGGTTCTACAAGGCATCAAGCACGTACATTTTAAGAAGCTGGCAAAGAATTTGGATCCGTATATCAAGGAACTCAAGCAGGCGTATAAGGGAGATCCGGATTTAAAGGAAGCGTTTTCGTTCCTTGGTAAGAGAAAAATTAAAACAATTATCACTGCTTTGGAAAATTTCAAAGATATCCTAAATGACTGATAATGTTTTGACTTTTGAAAAAGGTGTGATATACTAATAACATGTTACTTATTGACAACAATCAAATTATCTTGGCCAATATTTTTCAGGCTTCCAAGGATGGCGAACCTCTTAACGAGGATTATATTCGTCACACCGTATTAAACACGTACCGCAAGTACCGAACCGATTTCCGTAAGTACGGAGAACTAGTTATTTGCAGTGACGGTACTGACTACTGGCGACGCAAGTACTTTCCGTACTACAAGCAAAATCGCCGTAAGCAACAGGAAGCCAAGAAGGATGAATGGAAGGCTGCTTTTGCCGTGCTGGACAAGATTCGTAACGAAGTAGCAGAAGTGTTTCCGTATCCCAGTATTCGTCTACAGGGAGCAGAAGCAGACGATATTATTTACGTGCTAACCAAGACGTACTGCCAGTCTGAAAATATCCTTATCATTTCTAATGATAAGGACTTTCAGCAACTACAAATTTTTCCAAACGTACAGCAGTACAGTCCAACCACCAAGGAATTTTTAAAGTGTGAAGATCCTCGTGGGGTTCTTTTTGAACATATTATTGGAGGTGATTCAAGTGATGGTGTGCCTAATATGCTTAGTGACGATGATACTTTTGTTACGGACGGTAAGCGACAGGTCCGAATGACACAGAAGCGAATTGATCAATTAAAGAAGGATTCTGAGAACTCTTCATTTTTTGAGGATCCTAAATACATCAGGAACAGTACTCTTATTGACATGAATAACATTCCACAAGATCTTCAAGACAAGATCCTAGAAAAGTATCAATCACAACAAGGAAAGGGCAGAGAAAAACTGCTTCAATATTTTATGGACCATAAACTTAAGACTCTTATGCCGCATCTAGAGGAATTTTGATGTATACTCCTGAACCTGAATCCGAATACGAACGTTGGAAGCGTGAACAAAAAGAACGAAAGCAAAAGCGAAAGAAGCGTCCACGCAAGCCAGATCAACAACAATGGCTGAACGATTTAAAACACGGTCACTCATCCGATGATGGTGACTTTGAAAATTTTGAACGATTTGAACGATAAAGGAATTTTATATTATGACAAAAGCGACAACAACAATTTCTAAGGACACCCTGAACATTCTTAAGAATTTTAGTGGTATTAACTCTAATCTATATGTAAAGGCAGGATCAAAGATCACAACCATGTCTCCCACCAAGAATATCATGGCGGAAGTTGAGGTTGAGGAGTCGTTTGATACTGAATTTGGTATCTGGGATCTCAACAAGCTGCTGGGTGTGATTTCCCTGTTCCAAGATCCAGAGTTTATCTTTGACGACAAGTACATGACCATTACCGGAGCAAGTGGTTCCAAGGTTAAGTACTTCTATTCAGACCCCAAGCTGCTGTCTTATCCAACTAAGAGTATCAAGAAGATTGATGCAGTGGTTGAATTTGATTTGACCAGTGATGATTTCCGCGAACTGTCTCGTGCAGGTGCGGTTCTACAAAATCCAGATCT
>Ga0114973_10003936_pt1 | contig 10392 bp, 8 predicted proteins | sample M_140807_MF_Meta_FD_87025 | JGI IMG/M metagenome (GOLD analysis project Ga0114973, IMG submission 87025) | Freshwater microbial communities from Lake Montjoie, Canada to study carbon cycling - M_140807_MF_MetaG | ecosystem: Environmental > Aquatic > Freshwater > Lake | place: Lake Montjoie... | reverse complement strand
GGCGGCGCCCGTCGTTGAAGCTGTTGCTCAGCACCGCGCGTCCTCGCAACTCATGCTATATGCCTCGTGGTTGGTGGCGGTCTCCGCGTTGGCCGCATTTTTCCTGCGGAGGATTCCGGTATTCTCGCTGGTGTCGCGCTTGGTGGCGGTCGGATTGTCGCTCCTCATGCTTTGGACCATGCAGGCGTCGCTGCATACCGGCTCCGAGCTGACGCACAAATATTTTTTCGGGCCCAACGCGCCGAAGCCGGCACTGGGGACCGAGGAAGTCGTCCGCTTGCGCGTCGATTAGTTTTTACTTCGAGGCTGTTCCTTCCGGAAGTTGTTGGCGGAGGGTTGCCATGGCGGTCACCAGCAGACCGGCGGCGAAAATTCCAAGTGTGAAACGCATGCCGCACCACTTGGCGACCGATCCTGCGGCGAACGAACCGAGCGCGTAGCTGCCCTGGAAAATCGTGAGGTGCACCGACATAACACGTCCGCGCACTTCGGCCGGCACCGACATTTGCACGGCCACGTTGAGGTTGACCAAAGCGGAGACCCAGGCGAATCCGCAGACAAACAAAGCAGCCGCCGCCGGTGCAAAGCTTCCGGCGACGCAGAGTGCCGCGAGGCCTATTCCCATGAGCCCGGCCCCCGCCGTGACCGTGGGCGAGGCTCCGATGTGGCGGCGTAACGCCGGCACGCCTGCCCCGCCGACTAGCGATCCCAAGCCGAAAAATCCGAGGAGCATGCCGTATTGCGATGCTTGCAGCCCCATCTCCCCGCGCGCGAGCAGCGGGAGCAGTGCGAATGGTGCGCTGGAGCAAAAAGCGAACGACGAAAGGCGCGCCAGCGGGGAGTGGAGATGGACTGCATCGCGCGTGTAGCGCAGGCCGCTGGCGATCGCGTGCCAGAATCCGCTGCCCCGCAGAGCGGGGCCGGTCCCCCGCCAAGCGGAGAGCACGACGACAGTGCCGAGGAAAGATGCCGCATTGAGAAAAAAGACCGGGGATGACCCGAACGTCCCGACAAGCAGTCCGCCGGCCACGGGACCAAGCACGCGCCCGGTATTGAAACTGATCGAGTTCAGCGCGACGGCTGCCGCGACTTGCCCTCGTGGGACGATGTCCTGCACCAGCGATTGCCATGCCGGCAGATTGAGAGCGTTGCCGATGCCGAGCGCAAAAGTGAGGGCCAGTAAGCGCGCGGGTGTGGCCAAGCCGGACATGACAAGCGTCCCCATCGCGCAGGCGCACACCATCATCCATAGTTGCGTGGCGATGAGAAATTTTCTCCGGCTCACCGTGTCGGCCATGGCTCCGCCGGCCAGACCGAAAAACAACACCGGCGCCATCATGCACGCGGGCACCAGTGCGATGATGAGCGGCGACGAGGTGAGGGAAGTCATCACCCAAGCAACCGCGACGGCCTGCATGAGCGTGCCCAGATTGGAAACCACCGACGCAATCCACAAAAAGCGGTAGATGGGCGAGGACAAGGGAGCCAGCAGATCGCGCACGGCGGCCTTTATGCCGCATTGAAGCAGCGGCGGCAAAAACGTCCTGCGAAGTTTTTTCGCGTGCCTGCGCGCGCGGCTTGCGCCGGGTTAGGGGAGACGGTATGAACCTCGTCTGTGAGCAACGATTACATCAAGTCTGTCATCAAGGGTATGACCGTGGCGCATGTTTGCCTCGGTGTGGCCGCGGTGTTCGGGTTCGTCATGGTGGTCGCCGTCGGTTGGACGCAGTTGCCGTTTCTTGTTTCCTGGGTGCCGGTAATCCTCATCGCCCTGTTTCTCATCGTGACCACGATATTGCTTCAGAAGGACGTGGTGGCGCAGCGCCAAGACCCAAACAAAGACCGCTGACGCCCAAGCAGCGCGCGGTCTCTGGTTGCCTGATTTTATTTCGCGCTTTTAGCGCAGAAACTTCACGCCCATGGCGGCGAGACCGCTCATGTGGAATGGGGTAGCGGATTCGCGGCGATTGCCCCGGATGGATCACCTGCTCTTGGGACCGCCCGTGGCTGGAGGGGAAAAGAGGCCTTCGAAGAAGTTCATTGTCATGCACAATTGGCCGCGTCGCGGGTGCGTCCCAACTCGTCTCCAGCGGTTCCACGAAGCGCAGACTTGTTCCGACGCCCGTGCTAGCCTACTCCAAACGGAATGAAGTGGGAAGGGCGGCGCCAAAGCGCCAACGTCGACGATCGCCGCGGCATGAGCCCTGCCGGGCGCACGATTCTGGGAGGAGGTTTCGGCTTGCTGCTGATCCTCGCGCTGACGCTTTTCACCGGGGCCGACCCGCTCCAATTGATGAGCGAGTTGGCCGTCGAAACGGACCGCGTCCAGACGGGGCAATCCGCGCCCGCGCCGGACGACGACGTGCGCAAATTCGTCGGCACCGTGTTGGCCGACACGGAAGACGTCTGGGAAGATTCCTTCGCACGGGCGGGACGCCGTTACATGCCGCCTCGGTTGGTGCTCTACTCGGGCACGACGCGCGTGCCGGGCGGAATGGCGCAGGGGGCTTCCGGCCCGTTTTATTTGCCGGCCGACCAGACGGTCTATCTGGATTTTTCCTTCTTCGAACAGATGCGACGCCAATTCGGCATGAAGGGCGACTTTGCGGCAGCCTACGTCATCGCGCACGAAGTGGGACACCACGTGCAACAGCAACTCGGGTTGACCGATAAGGTCCACCGCTTGGCAGGTCGAGTGCCGGAGGACGAGTACAACCGGATGTCGGTGCGTTTGGAGTTGCAGGCGGATTTCCTGGCCGGTGTATGGGCACACCATGCGCAACAGCGCTGGGATATTCTGGAGGAGGGCGACATCGACGACGCGATCAATGCCGCGGAGATCGTGGGCGATGACAGATTGCAGGAATCCGCTCGGGGCTACGTCGTCCCCGACTCGTTCACACACGGCACGGCGGAGCAACGGCGCCGGTGGTTCCTCAAGGGCTTCCGTTCCGGCCGCGTCTCGGAAGGCGACACCTTCAGTGTTCCCTACAATCAATTGTGAAGCCTGACGCATGTAGCGCGTTGCGTAGTCCGATCGCCATTGCCTGCCTGCCTCGAACGGACCAGACTCCGCGTGATGAAATTTTTCTCTTCGCTATTGTTGGCTTTGCTTTGCCTCGCCGTTCCCGGTCCGGTTCGGGCTTCTGATCAGCCCAAGCCCGTGCTCATGGTCATGACCAGCCACGACAAGCTGGGCAACACGGGCAAGCCGACCGGATTTTTCCTCGGCGAATTGACCCATCCGCTGGAGGTTTTCGAGCAGGCGGGAATTCCGACGGAGTTCGCGTCGATCAAAGGAGGCGAACCGCCGGTCGACGGGCTCGAACTGGAAGATCCGATCAATGCGCGCTACTGGAATGACAAAACTTTCCGCGAAAAGCTGTCCGCGACGAAAGCGCTTTCCGGGATCGACCCCGGGGACTATTCGGCGGTGTTCTTCGTCGGAGGACACGGGACGATGTGGGATTTTCCCGATGATGCTGCGGTGCAAAAAATCACGCGCGAACTTTACGAGGCGGGCTCACCGGTCGGTGCGGTCTGCCACGGTCCGGTCGCGCTGGTGAACGTGAAATTGTCGGACGGCAGCCACTTGATCGCCGGAAAGGAAGTGAGTGCTTTCACCGACAGCGAAGAGCAAAAGGTCGGCCTGGCCGATGTCGTGCCATTCTTGCTGGCTGCAAAAATGGAAGAGCGCGGCGCCAAGCATCTTCCCGCGCCGGATTTCGAAAAGCAGGTCGTGGCCAGCGGAAATCTTGTCACCGGACAGAACCCGGCGTCGGCCGCCGGCGTGGCCCAAAAAATGGTCGAACTGCTGCGCGCAAAAAATTGACCGCCGGCGTTTGACAAGGCGGCGCAGCATCCGGAATTTGCGTTATGTTCCGGGGAGGACGAGCGAAGCCATCCCTTCGGAGTCGGCGGCCAACGATGCTGCGGAAGATGTTTTTTTGCGGGAGCGGCTTCCGGGCGGGCGTGGTTCCCGGCATCGCCGAACGATGACCGACATGACCCTGAGGTGAGCTTGCGCCGCCCGGGTTTGCCTTGAAGCGCGCCTCGGCCCTAGAATGCCAAGCGTGCAGTCCTACACGGTCTTCGACGCCCTGCAGATGGCCATCAGCCCGGTCATCATGATCTCCGCCTACGGCATGCTTATGCTCAGCATGACCAACCGACTCGGGCGCGCGATCGACCGGGCGCGAATGCTGGCAGGCGAGTCTGTGGCGACCCGCCAGATCCAGATCGAGATCCTGAGCAAGAGGGCCCGGCGAATTCGCGCAGCGATCCTCGCTATTTCCCTTGCCATGTTTTTTGCCGCCGTGCTCGTCCTTGTGCTTTTCCTCTCCATCTTCATGCACGTGGACCTGAAGCTGGCCGTCAGTTCGCTCTTCGTGGCCAGCCTCCTCTGTTTGATTATTTCGTTGGTTTGCCTGATCGCCGATGTGCTTGGCTCGCTCAAAGCCATGGATGCCGAGTTGCGGGGAGAAAATCTTGATAGCCAATAAGTTGCGATGCTCCCCGTGGCGCCGTGGGCCTCACTCGGCGCGCCCTTGTCCGACAGAGTAATTCTCGCTTGTTAACCCGAGCTTGAAGGTGTTTCATGTTGCGCTCGGAAATTCTTATCTCCGGTTTTTCGCCCAAAACCTTTCAGCCCAACTCCTAGTGCAGTTTAGAAAACACCAGGCCCTTCTTGCTCTCATCGCGCTATTCTGCGCGTCTTCGTTTGTCGAGGCGCAGGACATCGCGCGCCCCTCCTTGGGCATGCAGCGCGCCGCCTACCCGCTGGCCTCCCCGACGATTCCCGCCTCCCGTTACAACGTGAAACTCGGCCCGGTGAAGATGCTCTTCAACGCCGGCATGGGGGTGCAATACAACTCGAATGTCAACGTATCCCAAGGTAATCCGGAGCCCGATCTCATCCTGCAACCGCGGGTGGGAGCCGGCATCTACTGGCCGATCACCAAGCTGAACAAGCTGCGGCTGAATGTCCAGTTGGGCTACGACTATTACCTTCAGAATCCCGATCTCGGGGGCAATGTCCTGATTGTCGACCCATCCACCGAGTTTCTCTTCAACCTCTTCGTCAACGTGCCGAACCTGAAGATCACCTTCTTCGACCGGCCAAGCGTGAGCGTGAACCCGGTCGACAATTCCACGCTGTCCAACGCGACGAACTACGCGATGTTTTTCAACACCGCCGGTGTGGACGTCACGTGGGACCTCAACGATGTCGAACTCGGTATCGGTTACTCCAATTTCTTTACCTATTCTTTGGGCAACAACGCGGATGAGTTCAACTACATGAACCGCTTCGTCAACCAGCTCTACGGCGACGCCTCCTTCCTGGTGTTGCCCTACCTCAGGCTAGGTATCGAGGGTTCCTACGCCTACACCACCTACCTCGAGGGCTCGAGCCCGGGGGTGAATGCGCTCAATAACAACGACAACGCCACCCTCGGTCTTTTCGTCGAAGGCAAGGTGTCGCAATACCTCGACTACACCGGTGGTGTCGGCTGGCAGCTCGTCACCTTCAACGAAAGCAACAATCCGGAGAACACGGGCAATTCCAGCGCCCCATATTTCTACTTCACGATCGACCATACGCTGAACAAATACTTCAGCCACCGCCTGACATCGGGCTTCGAATCCGCGCCGAGTTCGCAGTCGAACTTTGTCCAGATGTTCTACGCGCAATACGCTTTCAACTGGATGCTTATCCGCGACTGGTCGCTCGGAGGTTCGGCCTACTACCAGAACGGGCAGGAGAGCGCGGGGCCGAATTCCGAGAATTACGACAGAGTTGGAGCCACCATCAGCCTCAACTACCAGTTGACGAAGCATTGGGTCCTCAACATCTATTACGGTATCACCAGTAAGGCGTCCGATGTGCTCTCCGACAGCTACAACCAGCAAATCATCGGGCTCAATGCTACCTACAACTTCTAGCCCATTGCGCCGTCTCCGCCTCGCCGGTTGCATCGTGCTGGTCTGCGCTCTCTCGTTTGCTGGGTCCGTCCGGGCGCAAGGACCTGTCCCTCCCGCCGCCCGCGCAGCGGCGGCCGAGGCGCGGAATCCTCCGACCCCACCCAAAGCTGTTCCTGTTTTGCCCCAACGTCCCGCCGAGAGCCTCGGCACGGCGGCGACTGTCTCGACCACCGTGTCCATGGACGTGCTCGACAGCAACCGCCCTTTGGCCCGCGGCGACGTGCTCAATTTCCGCATTGTCGAGGACAAGGACCCGCCCGTGGCCCTGCGCATCAACGATGCCGGCAATATCGAAGTGCCCTACATCGGCACGGTGTCGGCGAACGGCAAAACCCCGCGCGACCTTGCTTTGGCCATCAAGTCCATGCTCGAGCGGGAATACTACCATAGCGCCACGGTCATCATCAGTATGGACTCCGCGGGAGAGCGTTCGGCCGGACTTTTCTACATGACCGGCGCGGTCAACGGCGGGGGCCCCATGGAGATCCCCTTCAACGAGAAACTCACGGTGAGCAAGGCCATCCTCCGGGCTGGCGGATTTGCGGAATTCGCCAACCAGCGTAAAGTGCTGGTAACCCGCCCAAACCCGGACGGATCCACCGAAACTATCACCGTCAACGTGAAAGAAATCATCGAGAAAGGCCGGCAGGATCTCGATATCGAGGTCCTGCCCAACGACCTCATCCGCGTTCCCGAGCGGATGATCAATTTCTAGCCCATGCCCGGCGCCATAGACACTTCCAACTCCTTCAGCAATTCGCCGCAGCACGAGCGCGCGGAGATCCTGCAGCTCACCTTTCAGCGCTACAAATACATGCTGCAGAACTGGTGGTGGATTCCGCTTCTCACCACCGCGGTCGGGCTCGGCCTGCAGGCTTGGGTTGTGCTGAGCGCGCCGCCGCAATACCAGTCCAGCGGACGCCTCATGGTCTCGGGCAAGATCGCGCTGCCCGAGGGTGCGATTTACAGCGAGGAAGCCGCCAACTTTTTCGGAACGCAACTCGAGTTGCTGCAAAGCGGCGAGGTGGCGCGTCGCGCCGATGCGCGAGTCATGGCGCTCAACCCGAATCTCGAGAAAGTCCCGGTCAGGCTCTTCGCCAACATCATCCCGAAGACCTCGATCTTTTCCGTCACGGCGCAGGGTCTCCAACCGCAGCAGACCAAAGCTTATCTCGATGCGGTGATGGACGAATTTATCGCTTACCGCCGATCCATGCGTTCGGACAAATCGGATGTCACCCTCAGCGCCATCACCGACCAAGTCGTCGACCTCGAGAAGGAGTTGCGCAAGGGCGAGGAGGAACTTTTCGACTGGCAGAAGGCGAACAATGTGGTCTTCCTGCAGGAGGAGGGGAACAGTGCCGGTGCCTACCTGGCCCAACTCAACCGCCAACTCGCCGTCCAGCGCACCGAGGCGCAGCTTCTCGAGACTCTCTCGCTCGAGCAAAATCTCGACCGCCAAAATCAGGTCGAACAGCTGGCTGAAGGCAACAAAGACACGATGGGTGCGCTCATGCGCGGCTACGGGCCTGCGGCGGACTACCTGAAAGCGCGGCAGGAACTCCAGCTTCTCCGCGCCCGCCTCGTCGAACTCGGTATCAATCTCAAGCCCAAGCACCCGAAGATGGCCGAACTCAACCAAGCCATCGTCATGCAGAATCGGCTGATGGAGATTTACCAAAACCAGACCAAGGAACAGTTCGCCTCGCAAATCGAATCGCTCAACGTTCAGATCAAAAGCACCGAAGCAGCCATCAAGGAATGGGAGGTCAAGGCGCTGGACCTCAGCAAGCGCCTCGGCGAATACGAGCGCATCAAGAGCAAGGTCGAGCGTCTCAAGGGCCTCTACGAGCGGTTGCTCGGCAGCGTGCAAAGCGTGGACGTCAACCGCAACATCGACCAAGACACCATCAACGTCATGGAATACGGAACGCCGGCGTCCGTGGTCAGGCCCGATCTTGGCCGCGCATTGCTCATGGGCGGTCTCGGCGGCTTCGCCGTCGGTTTGGGTATCCTGCTTCTCATCGGCAAACTCGATGACCGCTACATCTCCGTGTCCGAACTGGAGGCGCACTCCGAACTCGATGTGGTCGGCCTCATTCCGCGCCTCAAGACTGCGGAAATGCAGATCCTGCAACCGCGTGACAAACGCCACATCCTCGTCGAGTCCTTCCGCAACATCCGCTCGAGTATCCTCTTCATGCCGACCGGCGACTTCAATCCGAAGACCTTCCTCGTCAGCAGTGCCATTCCGGGTGAAGGCAAATCCACCCTGGCCATGGATCTCGCGGTCACCATGGCTCTTGCCGGCTCGAAAACTTTGCTCATCGACGGTGACTTGCGCCGTGGCCGCCTCAACCGCCAGTTCGCCGTCAAAACGGAGCCGGGCTTGGCTGAATTGCTCAAGGAGACCAGCACGCTTGACGAGACCATTACCAAGACGGAGATCGAAAATCTCAGCTTCATGGCACGCGGCAAATGTTTGGCCTCCGGCACCGACCCCTTGCCCGGCAACCGTTTCAGCAAACTGATGACCCAGCTGCATGACCGCTTCGAATACGTGATCATCGACAGCTGCCCCGTGCTTGCCGCCGACGATTCGAGTGCCATGGCGCCGCTCGTCGATGCGGTGTTTTTCGTTGTACGCTCGCGTTTCACTTCGGCCAGGCTCTTCATTCGCTCGCTCAAGTTGCTCGCCGTCCGCGGCGTCATGGTGCGAGGCCTTATTTACAACTGCGCCGAAATGGGTAGCTCCGACTATCCTTACTACCAATACAAGGAATACCACCGCGCAGCCACGTCCGCGGCGGAAACGGCCCCCGAAACCGCGTCCACGACGAGCAAGTCCTAGTCGGCTTGTTCTTGCCTTCGCGTCGCGCGGCGCCTACCAATATCAAGTCATCGCGGCTAGGTAGCTCAGTTGGCAGAGCAGAGGACTGAAAATCCTCGTGTCGGGGGTTCGATTCCCTCCCTAGCCACCTCCTCTGATCACCAGCGGTTTGCAGAGATCTTTAAGGTCGAGTGTAGCAAATGGTGTGGCACATCGCGCCGCGTTCGGAGGTCACATCGATGGCGAGATCGAAGTCTGCGCAACGCAACGATGAGTGCGGAGCAAATCAGTGAGCAGGAGAGGGGAGCCATACTTAGACTTAGTGGTCTCAAAGCCGTTCCCCGCCCCAATGCGCCATGTTATTGGCGCGCCAGCAAATCTCACCGGACACAAGCACCTCAGCGTCAAGACCGGTCAGCAGCCACAGCAGACCCCGTAGGATGCGGCTACAGCGCACATGCAGGCCCGTCCCTCGACTGATCAAGGCCCCAGTAAACTGACCCACGCCACACCCGAATATAGATTGCCTGAGCGACAAGCCATGGGCGGACTTCTCGCCAGAAGAGCCTAGCGACCACTACTAGCTTGGCCCCATTTGCTGCGAGCAGGTTTCGTAGAGGAATGCAGAAGCTTCGAAGCTGACTTAGCTATGGTTTCACGGAAAATTGTGTCGATCCGTTCTTCGAAGTTCAGGCCGGAGAAAAAGGCGTCTGCTCGCTTATTCTCTTCGACGATAACTTCCCGCCCGAAGCGGTTTCTCCACAGAGTTTACTTTGCGAAGGCAAATCTGACTGGTTGCGATGCGTCCGTCCCGCCTACCGGAGCAATTTCTCGCGCAGCGCCGCCGGGAGCAGGGAGGATGACTGGAGGAAAGCCGTAGCGGCGGGCAAATCCGCGCGCTTCCAATCCCGCACGACTTGCGTGAGCGAGTGGTTGCGCGCGGCGGCATCGGTGATTCCAGCCGCCCATTGCGCGGCCGTAGCCGGATCGCTTTTCGCCAGCACCGAGCTGAATGCTGCCGTGGCCGCATCGCGCGCCTTGCTATCCGCCAGACCGCTGATCCATTGCGCGGCCTGCGCGGGATCGGTATTACCCCATGAGCGCGAGACGGCTGCGACCGCGCGGTCGCGCAGTGCGGGATCCGGAATCGACTCGGCCCATCCGGACGCTGCGCCCGGATCGAACGCGGCCCATTGGGAAGTAATGCCGCCGATCGCCGCTTTGACATAGGGTGAGGCCTCGGCACCCGCGAGCCATGCGGCCGCGCTCTGCGGATCGCTCAGCGCGTATCGCTGGAGCGCAGCCTGCACATATTCGCCCCGCGCGGCCGGAGATTCGATCGCGTTGGCGTAGGCGAGGGCGGCGGCCGGATCGCGTTGCGCCCAATCGGAGGCGAGAAGCTTCATTGCTTCGCTCCGCAAGCCGGGAGAGTTTTGTTGCATGGCCCATGCGCCGGCGGCCGCAGGATCTGTGATGGCCCAGCGGGAGAGCACGCCGCGCATCGCGGCGGTCTGCACCGCACCATCGAGGGAGTTCACCCACTGCAGCGCGCCGGACAAATTTGCGTCCGCAAAGTGCTT
>Ga0114973_10003935_pt1 | contig 10392 bp, 8 predicted proteins | sample M_140807_MF_Meta_FD_87025 | JGI IMG/M metagenome (GOLD analysis project Ga0114973, IMG submission 87025) | Freshwater microbial communities from Lake Montjoie, Canada to study carbon cycling - M_140807_MF_MetaG | ecosystem: Environmental > Aquatic > Freshwater > Lake | place: Lake Montjoie... | reverse complement strand
AAGGCTGCGAAATCTGGAAAACTAAATAAGAACGATTTAAAAGCAGTTGAAGATTTTATGAAGGTCAAGCAGGCCGAGCAGGCTGCTAGCGATTTTACAGAATCAATGGGGACTTTGACCGGCCAAATCGGCATGCTTAGAACTAGGATTAACGCTTTCTTTGGATTGCTTAATGGTGTTCTTGGCAAAGGTCTTTATGATATATTCCAAGCTGTAAGTTTTGTGTTAAAACCGATCACTGCTGTGGTCGAGAGGTTAGGAAACCAATTAAGAAAATTTGGCGAAAGCAATGGTGTCACAGCCAAGATGGTCCGGATTTTTGTGGCGGGGCTGGTTCTGGCTGGTGGCGCTCTACTTTCTCTGGTAAGCGTTTTAATTTCAGCTGCGATTAGTGTCTACGCGTTTAAGGCATCTTTGGAGAAGCTAGGATTAACGGAACGTTTAGCTACGATAAGGACAGCTTTGTACAATAGAGCCATCCTCGTTAGAAACGTTATAGTTAGTGCCGCTAGTGCAGTGATGGGTATCTTTACAGGGGCTACAAGTCTGAGTACTATTGCATTGGGTGCTTTTAATGCGGCGTTAGCTTTTGGTAGCGCATTATTAAGCCCATATGTCTTGGTGGTCATAGCGGTGGTTGCTGTTCTTACTATTCTTTATTATAAGTTCGACAGTGTTGGGGATGCAGTTCAGTATCTTTATGACAAGTTAAAAGTGTTCGGGACTTATCTGGTCACGTATGGGCAGGAGGTTTTGGAGCAGGTAAAACTGCTGATCAAATGGGCTGAGAGTCTGACTTTTGTAAGGTTCATTATTGATAAGATCATTCCGGCCATTAAGCAGTTCGTGAGCAACTTGAAGATTATGGATGTTGCTGTGGCTGCGCTTGCTATTTCTCTTGGTATTCTTTTTGGACCTATAGGATGGTTAATTCTTGCTGCTGCTGCTGTTTATAAGCTATATGAGCGGTTTGAGTCGGTGCGCAGTGTGGTTGATTATGTGTATGGTGGGCTAAAGGTACTTGGTGGGTATATTATGGTCGGTTTTAACGCTGCTTGTAAGGTCGTGGATGCTTTATGGACAGCGTTCAAGACTTTGGCTAAGGTTATTATGATTGCACTTACTGTTGTGATTGTCCCAGTGTACTTGATTGTTAAGAGAATGGTTATTGGATTTATGGAGATCGCTAAAGTGATATTTTATTTGGCTAATATCGCTTTTAAAGCTTTTGTGGTTGTTTTAACCAAAGTTTATGAATGGATGTCATGGATAATTGATGAATTGGTCTCTCCTTTTATCGAAGGTCTTGGTCTAATATATGATTGGCTTATGAGTTTTGAGACTGTACAATGGGTGATAAATGGCATAAGTGATGCGTTTGATAGGGTTTATAGGGCTATTTCGAATTTTTTCTCTGACGTCTCAAAACTTTCTTTTGCTGATATCGTTAATTTTTGGTGGAGTTCGATAGAGTACATTGAGAAAAATATTTGGAAGTGGACAACTGACTTGGCATATGGTCTAGGAAAAGCATTCACTGATCTTGGGGTTGCGCTCATTGAAGGGCTCGTTATGGGCATAAAATGGGGATTATCTAAATTAATAGATATAGGATATTGGATATATGATAATACCTTCGGAAGGCTTGTCAGATTATTGGGTGTTGCTTCGCCGTCCACTGTTATGGCTGATCTTGGTATGAATATGATATATGGTCTTATCGAGGGTGTTAAGAGTGTTATCAATGGTCTTGCTGATATTGGCCAGTGGATTTGGGACAATACAGCTGGCAGAATCTTGAGCATGTTTGGTATCGCTTCACCATCAACTAAAATGATGGAAATAGGTGGTAATATCATAAGTGGATTATATGAAGGATTTATGAATAACCCAGTGACAAAGCTAATAGCTAGTGCAGCAAAAACAATAGCTGGATGGTTTGGCCTTGGTGGCGATACTGAACTTGATGTCAATAAGATAAGCGGCGACATGGGTGTCTTGTCAGCGACTAATGTGCCAGTCGAATTCGGAGAGAAATACAGAAAGTTAATGACTGATATATCAGAGGGCAGCAAGATCATGGTCGCTGCTGTTGCTGATATAGCTGGGGCGGCTGAAGCCGTAGTGACGAGCAGGAGCGTACTAACGGCATTGGATGGCTTCCTCAATGCGTTCGACTTGAATGTAATGCTTCAACAGTCTCTTGTGCTGAGTGCTATAGGTGATGCATTAAAGAGTGCCGGTGACTCTATTACTGCCGGATTTGCAGCGTTCACTAGCCTTGGGTCGGTAGACTCCAGCATTATTGGCCAACTATCGCAGGTGTTGGCAGAGGGGAGTACGAGTCTTACTGATTCCGCTAGTTTGATAATAGACCCGATTGACAGGATAACAGCTTCAGTAGAGAGGCTGAACACAGCTATCTTCGACTTGTCGTCAAATCCTTTTAAAGCCATATTAGCTGGCTTCTTATCTCCTAAGTTAGGTGCTGCAGCTGAGCCAATAAAGAATGTTAAGACGACCACCAGAACTGAGGGTGGTACGACAGATTCTCAGAATTCTGGAGAGAAAGACGTTCTAGCTGCTATGCTTTACGAGTTATCAGAGATGAAGAAACAAAGCAGCATCTTAGGTGACAAAATGATCAGTTTAATGGATGAGCAATTAATCGAGCTGAGAAACCGTCAAAGTGTCTCCACCAGTTACAACGCATGGGTGAGCTAACATGGCAATGCGATATGCATCACAAGATCTTGAGCTAGCATCATCTTTTGTATTGAAGTGGCCAGAAGGTCCTCAGCAGGAGTTCCAGTTTCCACCTAAAATCACTGCTAATTCAATGTCTGGTGATTTCAGAGATGAGGGCGCGAAAATTATCGGAATCTATCCTGCCTTTACATATGCTGGGCCAAATGAGAGATATTATTCTATAGAGACTAGCTATATTGTGGACGGTGATTTGTGGACAGTTGGATCTGTTAGGAGAGCTGTGCAATATTTCAGATCATATTACTTTAATTTAAAAGAATTATTTTCTAATGAAAAGGCTGCGATTTTGGCTAAATTTTGGAATATGGGCGGTGATGGCGAAACGACTTTCTTCATGAGAAATCTGAATATAAAGCATAGCGACAGGTATGTCGGGGAAGGTAGTGACGTACATCCACTAAGAACTGACGTGTCCTTCGACTTGGTACTATGGTGGAATTTTTCGCCGCTAACCGGAGGAAACGAACCCAAAAACGGTCTTGAGAATGACGAAGGAACACAAGAAAGCTGGTATTGATGAAATTCAATAGCTATTCACGCTTCAAGCGTACAGAAACGGTCATATTTGACAACGTAGAAACAGTTGATACATGGACACCACCGAGTTTTTTGTCTAAGACTCTCCCTAGTGACTATGTAAAAACATATGTGGTCCAATCCAATCACAATGGAAGGCCGGATCTAATAAGTAATATGCTATACGGCACACCATACTTTGATTGGGTTCTAATCGCATTCAATAACGTGACTGACGTACTTAATTGGCCACCAACGGGTCTGCAATTAAAGTACCCTATACGCTCAGTCGTACAGACTGGCATTGCTGGAGAAAATGACTGATGGACGTAGCAAGCGTGGTCTGGGGTCGATTTTTCGAAGATAGACACAAGCCACTAGGGGTAAGATTCCCAGGCATATATAGAGCACAGGTAGCAGAGACCAACGATCCATTATGCATGAACAGAATAAGATTCAAGTGCCCAGAGCTGCATGACTTTGACTTAAAGCCAGAAGAATGCCCATGGGCTTCATCAGCTTCCAGGCTTGGTGGGGTAAACTCTGGCGAGTTCGCTATGCCTTGTATAGGCGACTGGGTTTGGATCGAATTTGAAAAGCAGCACCCATACGGTCCTGTATGGATCGGACATGCTACACCAACATTAAGAGGCTATTACCCGCTAGCACGGGTCTCAAGTATAACACCATTATCATATGATAGTAGGGGTCAGAGGAAGGCTTTTGAAGACTACGATGTCGACTATCTTCCTAAGGACGGGAGGCCGATGTCGTATGGATACCAAGACAGATATGGTAATATCGATTACTCATCGAGCATCGGATACTTCCCAAAAGAACATGAAATATCCCCGCCGCCAATTGAATTAGACCCAGGCGCAAAATCAATATTAGCGACTTCGACCACAGCACCTATTGAAAACGACCCAGACAAAAAGTATCTTGTGAGAGCCACACGGTACGGTCATATTCATATAATGGGTGACCAGGGTTACACCTGGAAGAAAGACGGAGACTTTGGTGAAATCACCAACGATCAAGATAAAGACAGAATAACTGAGATTAAGCGATATTTGTATCTGCAGAAGCTATTGAATGAAGACCATCCAAAGACTGGGGAGCCGGGAACAGACCAGCGCCGCATAGAGTCTCTAACAAGGTACGGTCACAAGATAGAATGCCGCGATGTTGGTTGGGCTCAACCCGGCCCCATAGACTCTAAATGTAGGCCAGAATATGGTGAAGCTGCCTATGTTTCACGAGAGACCGAGCAGGACCAGCGTTGGATAAAAATAAGAACTAAAGGCGGTATGCTTTTCCAAGCATATGATAAAGGTTTCGATCCTCAAGAAGACAATTATGTGAAAAGATTCTTGCTGGATGAGGTGGGTACTAAGACTGAAAAAGAAGATGAATATTGGAAGGACAAAGACGCTAGATTCATGAGGCTCGTCACAAGACACGGTTATAAAATAGTCCTAGATGACCGTGGCAGCGACTCTAAGGAATCTGAACTAAAGCCAGATCCTACCGGTAATGGCATACTAATGAAGGGCAGAAGATATGCAGGGTGCCAAAGAGGTAATGACGATGCGACAGAGATAGGGTATTATTTCGAATTCAATGAAAACGATAGCACGAATCACAGCACATGGGGTTCTCCACTAGGCCAAACAATTGAGATCAATGATAAACACCAATATATGATGATGTCGACAAGGCTTGGACAGGAATGGCCAATGTCACACCAAGGCATAAAAGAAAATGAATTTATCGGAAAACCGATCATGTCCACCGATGCTGAGACTGGATCGCACCATCTAAAATTAGATCTTGACAATGAGTATATTAGGCTTAAAACTAGAGCTGGTAAGGGAAATGCTCCGTACAAGCCCGTGGAGATCTCTGGCGTTGATGCTGGTGAAGCGAATCAGGGTCTTGAGGCTAGGGATGGTAGTAGTGGTGATGGTCCGTGGGTTGAGTTGGTGGATTGTCAGGAGCGTGGTTTTTGGTTTAGCAAGAAGCTATCTCTCGGTGTTTGGCGATCTGGTAGGTCCAGCAGTATGTTTCAGATTTTGGATGATACTTCTCATAAGATAGTCATACAAAACAATGAGGTAGATGGTACCGTCGAGATTTTTTGCGCTAATACTATCAATATTATTGCCGGTGGTGATTTAAATCTTCAGGCTGGTGGTAATCTAAATTTGAAGTCAGGAGCCGCTATTAATCTGTCTTCTAGCAGCGCCAGGGTTACTATACAGGATTTTGTAAGAACTGATTCTGAGGTTCATGCCGAGTTGTTTCGAAGAGATCCCGGTGCGAACAATGTCTTTGGTCTGGGTAAATCAGAGTATACTAAATTATCCCCTGGTGATCGTGCTAAAACATACAATAGTCCTTTTGATACAGCACCAAGGGAAGATATAGAGCACCCAATATGATCATCAAGTATCCAACAGGATTATATTATGATCAGTTGCCGACATTTTTGGCTAGCACTAATATAACGTATAATATTAGCAACAATGCGCCATCTAGATCAAGTATCTTTTTTATAACCATACCAACTGGCGAAGAAATCAGGCAAATCGATGGTTTAGAAATCAATAGGACCAAATTGGGTGATCTGGTTTACACTATTTCAACTGCCAAAGGTAATAATGTTCAGTCTGGTCAGAAGATATACGAAGTTGGGCAGATACTAGAATTTGGCGATATTGACACGGCGATTTACGCTGATAAAATTACGTCAGATGTCTCAGATCTCAGCCACAATCTGTATTATCTTGATTTTATAAAACTTGGCCTAGAAGAAACAGACGTTACTGTTATCAATCAAGCGATTCAATCAAGCTTTGATCTTAAGACCACAGCTATCAATGATCTGAAAAGACAAGCAGCAAACAAAAACGTTGCACTCTTGAATTTGACTAAACAAAATAGCGATACTACCAAGGCTATAGCCGCCTTGGAGCTGGCAAATAGCACCGGTGCACTGACCAGTTACATCGATAAACTGAAATCAGATCTGTCTGCTAATATAATCATTGCGGGAAATCTAAACAGCGAGATTGCTGCTCTTCAGTTACAAGTGTCTTCCGAAACCGATGCTTTGAGATCATTAGGAGCGTTATTAAAATGAGTGCGATACTCTACGGGTTTAACCCAGCGTTCTATGGTGGTCCTAGTGGTATTCTATCAAGGCAAGAAGATCAGCAGCTAATTAAGAATGACTTGCTTCAATTGTTACTGACTGTGCCTGGCGAGAGGGTTTTCAGGCCAACATTCGGTACGATATTGAGGTCTTCGATTTTTGAGCAGCTAGATAGTCGTCAGATTTTAGCCATTAGAGATAGTATCAGTGAGTCCATTAAGACTCATGAACCTCGTGTCAATGTGGTTAAGCTAAATCTGACCGCCACCGATAATACAAACGAACTCAGGATTTTTTTGGTGGCTCAGATTAAGGTTAGCCCGAATCTGTACATCACAATTGATAGACTTGTTTCTGGGGGATGATAGATGGCTGATATGACTTACTTTGATCTTCCCACAAATCCAGAGCAGTTTGGCGTTGCTTTAACACCAGCGTCGCTTCGGAAGATCGATTTTAGTGGCTTAGATTTCGATACTTCTCGCAAAGCGATATATGAGTATATTGCTACGTATTTTCCTGATCAGTTTAATGACTTTGTCGCTAGTAACGGCATTGTGATGATAACTGAAATCGTGGCGTCTATAGTGGCTAAGCTTTCACTTCGGGCGGATTTGCTAGCAAATGAATCGACTTTACCAACTGCAAGGACAGAACAGGCAGTTATAAACCATCTTGCTCTGATAAACCAAAAGATTAGAAATGCCACTCCTGCTATAACTGATGTTGAAGTATCTATAGACAACCCGTCTTTCACTGATATTCAGATTCAGGGTGGTCTGATGTTAAGCATCAACGGCCCTAATAATACACTGCTTAATTATGAGGTCTTCAAATCGCCTTTTGATTTTACTGGTGATATTGTTATACCAGCTGGCAAACGTGGTGTGATAGCTTATGGTATCGAGGGTGTAACTGGCACTAGTGATTCGGTTATTAGTGCTGGCGGCCCAAATCAGGTTTTAAACATTGCTGATACTAACATTCTTGATAGCCCTATCACTATCAAGGTGGTTTATGGTAATGTCGCTTCTTTTTACACCCCGATTTTTGATCCTATTGAGAGATATGGTCCGAATGATTCTGTCGCTGAGGTTACTGTTAGTTCGACGGGTATAACCATTCAGTTCGGTGATGACATTACTGGTCGTTCTCCAAAGATTGGCTCTGTTATTACTGTGACTTATCGTAAAGGCGGTGGTGTGAGAGGTCGGATTGGTGCTTTTGTGCTTGATACTATGAAGCAGATGAGAGCTAATCCTCCAGCTAGCGCGCCGGTATCCGTAAGATTCAGGAACATTACGGCAGCTGTCGGTGGTACTGATCGCGAGAGTTTAGCTGACGCAAAGAGAAGGGCACCAAAAGACTATGCTTTACAAAGATCTATCGTGACAGCTGCGGATTACGCTCAAGCTGCCAAGTCTTTTTCGCACCCTGCATTTGGAACGGTTGCTAAAGCTGTTGCTGGAGCCAGGATTGGTTTAAGAGCTAGCATTGTTGATCTTTATATTCTGGCTCTTGGTTCAAATGGCTTATCAAGCCCCAGTGCTGGTCTTAAGAAGGGTCTTGAGACCTATGTGAATACTCTAAATGTGATGACCGATACTGTTGTTATTCATGATGGTAGCATGAAAAAGGTGTCTTTAAAAGCTAATGTCATTTTAAATAGGGGCGCTGAGGCGTCGGTAGTGAAGGAAAAAACAGAGGCAATGATTACTGCGTATTTTGATATCGCTAATTGGGAGATGGGCCAGTCATTTTACATTAGTAGCTTGGTCGAGGCTATTCAGAGTGTGGATGGTGTGTTGTATGTAGATGTGTTCAGTCCAGCCAATAATATCTTGTCGGAGCCTACCATTGCTTCGGAAAGCAGTCCTACTGCTGTTAATAGAATTGGCACCAATGAGATCGTAGTTTTAGATTCCAGAGAGACCAATTACTATTACGAGAAGTGATAATCCTTGCATTAGCTCTTTTTTGATATGGTTGGCGACTTTTGTCACTAAATGCCCAACGTCATATAGATGGCCTCGTACAAAAACCTTAGGTTTGCCATCTGTTGGGTCTTGTATAATGGCTATTGATGTGTTAATGTTAACTTGTTCGCACATACTGCCAAATACCTCTAAGACATCTGGATGATTTTCATCAAAAATGCCAGTGTGTTGTTGAACTGTCGATTCTTCAGGATTTTCAGACATAGGTGGTGCCCAATGATATGCGAAATTGTTCTGTCAGAACAGGAAGTATGGCAATACTGTTTCGAATCATATCTACGGCAAGGCATAAAGTTAAAGCTGCCAAATGCAAAAGACCACACAAAGACATACCAGTGGAGATTCATAAAATCAATAACCAAAAAATTCAAAGAATGGGATTTCGACCCAGACACATGCCAAAGGTTTATCGATATCGCGATAAATCATGCTAAAGAGCTAGGAGTGATTAATAAAGGTTTAGCAGTTCTTCACCAGCAGAATATGATGACCATATGTTATAAGAAACTGAAGAATGAAGCAGATAATAGCATTCATATGATTAAAAGGCTTGAGTCAACTATTGAATTTTTGGATTCATTGAATCTTACGGATGTCAAGGTCTATCTCTTAAAGAGGCCCACCAAACAGGCTTTTACAAATTTAACGTCCCTATTTTTTGCGAAGAAAATATCATTAGAATTCCTATCCATAAATAAGTCGGCTATTTCGATTTTGAATTCATTAGAGATCACTCACCCGCATGAGCGAGACATGCTCCCTACGGATGCTGCGATGTATTTGTGTCGGAGACGGATATTCGAGCTATATAATAGCTCAGAGGTAGTGATCAGAGCGCTCGAGGGATGATAGGAATTATGTCGTCGCATATAACGATTCTCCTCAAAATTTTAATTGGCGCTGGCCCAGTAGCTACACTGTCGATGCTTTCAAGCATCCCAGGATGGTATCCTAGAGCACACACAAAAAAACCAGTCTTAGACTGGTCAGGAGCAGTTCTATGTCGATAGTGGTTGAACCCAACATGCCAGAATCAAAATCAAGCACCCGCAGTAAACTACTAAAACCAACGCCCAAAATAGTCAACATAGGTGAAACCTACTTTGGTTCAGCCCACAAAGAATGTAAACCATTTAAGCTCGCAAGCACATTTTTAGAACAATATAATAACAAAAAACCAAACTTCGGATTCAACGGGTTAGGTGAATTCGTATTCTACCGCACATACTCCAGAGATAAAGCAGAAGGCGGGAAAGAATCCTTCTTAGACGTAGCAAAAAGAGTAGTAGAAGGATGCTATGAAATACAGCGACGACACTGCCTCTCAATACACATCCCATGGGACTATGAGCGAGCACAAGATAGTGCCCAAGAAATGTTCGAAAGAATTTGGTCATTCAAATTCCTTCCACCTGGTCGCGGCCTATGGATGATGGGCACAGATTTCATGTTTGCCAGAGGTTCAGCCGCTCTAAACAACTGTGGGATGACATCCACAGACATGAAACGCCATACAGACCCAGCCGAACCGTACTGCTTCATGATGGACATGAGTATGCTTGGTGTCGGTATCGGTTTCGACACCAAAGGCGCTGGCCAAGTAGAGATACAACGGCCAAATCCAGCCAAATATGTGGAATATGAAGTACACGATAGCCGTGAAGGCTGGGTCGACTCACTGAGAACCTTGCTGCATTCTTACACCAAGAAGGCGGGCAATGGTGAAGTGGTCTTTAATTATGAGAAGATCAGACCAGCTGGTTCACAAATCGGCGGGTTTGGTGGAACTGCTGCTGGAGCTAATATCCTATCTGATATGCACCAAATGTTCAGAAGTCATTTGGATAGGAAGATCGGCAAGACACTGAGCAGTGGTGATATTGTCGATCTGATGAATTATATCGGAAAGTGCGTTGTAGCTGGGAATGTGAGGCGGACAGCGCAGATAGCCTT
>Ga0114973_10003934_pt1 | contig 10394 bp, 12 predicted proteins | sample M_140807_MF_Meta_FD_87025 | JGI IMG/M metagenome (GOLD analysis project Ga0114973, IMG submission 87025) | Freshwater microbial communities from Lake Montjoie, Canada to study carbon cycling - M_140807_MF_MetaG | ecosystem: Environmental > Aquatic > Freshwater > Lake | place: Lake Montjoie... | reverse complement strand
GTTTTATTGAAAAATGATTTTGTTAGTTCTGTATCATCTAACTTATTATGTAGTTTAAAATCGCAATTCATTTTAATAGGTTTCAATTCTATTTTAGGATGCTGTTTAATTGCTATTTTCATGTATATTATGTGTGTCTATAATATTTTGTTTCTTTTTTAAATAATCGTGTTGATATTGTAATCTCTTCTCTCTATTTGCTTGATAATATTCTTTTTTTTGTGTTTTGCGTTTCTCATCATAATCATTTCGCAGTTTGTCTTTGTAATTATTATCATAATACCATTCCTTCGTGGTTCTTAATGGAATATTTTTATTGACACACTCGTTATTGAGTATGTAATATTTCTCTCTGTTTAATAGTTCTGTTTTGTTTTGGAACTCTAATTCTTCTAAAACTTCTATTTTATAATCTCCGTTTTTAATGATTTGTTGGGATGCAGTCGTAGGGTTATTTTTGTGTCCGTATAATCGCACTTCTACTGGGTTCGTTGTAGATCCGTAATATGCTAAACCACTTGTCAAACAATAGAGTTTGTATATATATCCTTTCATATATATATACTAAATATTAAAAATTCGCATCAAAATCAAAAATACCTTCTTCTTTGGTTTTGGTTGCTAATGCATACTCCGCCACTCTACTCTCAAAAAAGTTGGTCTTCGTTTCTATACTGATCGCTTCCATGAAATCAAATGGATTGGTTGCATCTTCATACAACTTGTCTGTACCTAATTGTAGACATAACCGATTGGCTACAAATTTTATATATTGTGTCATTAGTATTGAATTCATACCGATTAATCTACATGGTATAGCATCACAAATAAATTCTATTTCAATATCTACTGCCTCTTGAATTATTTCATGCACTTTTTTTTGCGTTAATTTCTCTTTCAACTTTTTATATAAACACACAGCAAATTCCGCGTGGAGTGCTTCATCTCTGCTAATCAATTGATTACTAAATGTGAGACCTTGTAATATATTTCTTTTTTTGAGCCAGAAGATCGCACAAAACGCACCGCTGAATTGGATTGCCTCCACACATGCAAACGCAACTAATCTTATCGCAAATGGGCATGGGCAACTCATATACTTTTTAGCAAAATCCGCCTTTTTAGTAATGCATGGAAACGCATTCATCGCAAAAAAAAGCGTCTCTTTCTCTTCCTTGTTTTTAATATAAGTATCAATTAGATTGCTATATGTTTCCTGATGTATACCCTCCATAGCAATTTGGAAACCATAGAATAATCGTGCTTCTGCTATTTTTACATCATTATAGAATCTACTGGCTAAATTCTCACTTACGATTCCATCCGCACCTGCAAAGAACGCTAATATCATATTTACAAAATGTTTCTCGTCGTGGGTTAATTTAGCATAATCTTCTAAATCTTTGGATAGATCTACTTCTTCCACAGTCCAGAAACACGCTACTTGTTTTTTATATAAATCATAAATATCCTTATAGTTAATAGGGTATAAAACAAATCGCTCGTCTTCTCCATGAATCAAAGGATCGTATTTTATTGAAAACATCTTATTATTTTATATAGTGATATTTTATAAAGATGCCTTATACGATTTTTAAAACCGACGGCAAATTTGGCGTTAAAAATACCATGACTGGTACAATCCACTCTTACCATACTACGCTTGAAAAAGCAAAGAAACAAATGCGTCTTTTGTATGCAATTGATCACGGATTTAAACCATCTAAAAATTATAAAAAGTAATTAATTACCAGATACATCTATGTACTCATAATCTATAAATGTATCAATATCAAATTTAGTATTATTAATATAATTGCTAAATGCTATGCAACCTTTTTTAAAAGCATCTGCCGATCTCATCAATAGTATACGATTGCCTGCTATATCGTAAGCATAATGACATATTACTTGGTTGCCTCTACTATCTTCCTGTAATTCAATATAACGACATCGTGGATTTTCACACATTATATATTCTATGGATATTTTATTTTTGGGGGAAGTTAAAGTAGGTTAAAAGATATAATCTACTTTAAAATTATGCTTTGAAGAAATAAATATATTTGCTTTATTGTATTATCTAAAAAGGTAATATAATAATATAGGTTAAGGAGAATTTAAAATTACAGGCAGAAGGTTAAAGGTTAAGGAGATTTTGAAAAGTGTTTTGAAAAATAAATTTTTTTTTTTTTATTTTTTTTTTTTTTATTTTTTGTATACAAAGTTTCAAAACACCCTAACCTGACTAACCTATCCAGACAACACGATATAATCTATATATTAAATAAATCATCAAATTCTTCACCTGAATTATCCTGTGAAATATCAATAATATCATCATCACTTCTGTCTATCCATGCCTTCTCTTTAAAGAATGTCAATAATTCATGAGTATTAAAATGGTAGGTTTTTATATTCTGTGGAATAGTCATTTTAAAAGGTAATTCTAATTCAATAATTCTACTATAAAAGGATTTAATATTTCGTTCGCCAGTTCTATTGAATTTATATTTACTGCAAAATTCATTAAATAATTTATAAAGTTCTGTCCCAGTTTCAACGCATTCAATTTTGTCAATGTATACATTACTGCTTAAAAATTGTGGCTGTATTTTATGATTAATACAATAATCTTCAAAGAATAAAACCTCAACAGGAACATATAATTTACACATGTCCATATATGCTTGTGTAATAGGTCTTGATCCTTTCCAGTCCATTTTTGAAATATCTTGACTCATTAAATCGTCATATAAACAAGCAATAAAATCTGGTCTATTAAAATGACTAATTAATTTAGTCCAGAATAAAGTACCATATTTTTTATCTAAAAAGTAATCTGTGGTTTGATAAACTACAAACCGACGATCCTTACTTCTTACATCAATAGGTATAGGATTTGCTTTATTTGTATAAATAATTGTTCTGGCTAAATTAGCAATAGGTATAGGTCGTAAATATTTTTGATTTAAAGTAATAGAATCTTCACTAATAAATCCTTTAATTTTACCCTCAAAATCAAATGTATCTTTCCCTTCACATTCATTCATATTGACTAATAGTTGATTCACGAACCCCTCTGCATAATCACCGAAGAAATCTTTTGGATTGCAACTACTTTTATAATGATTTCTACCTAATACATTACCGATTGCTTCTAAACCGACATTTTTACCTGTTCCTTGTTTACCTTTAATAATAAACGCAACAGGAATACGCTTATTTGGTTCTTGGAACATCTGTGCTATAAACTTATAGAAGTAGTCAAAATTTTTCTGTTCTCCACCGCATAATTGCAACCATAGATCTTTGAATGGTTTTAATAATGCTTCTTTTTTAGTTGCATCATATTTGGTTTTGCGTAATGGATTAAATCCACGAAAAGTATTAAATATTCTATCTTTATCTTTAATAGGTTTGTTTTCATTATAAGGCACAAAATCCAGTTTATTATATTCTAAAAGGTGCTCGTCTTCTATCCACTCCATAATAAAACTTTTTTTAACTTCAACTATATTATCACCCTTTTCAACATAGTCAATAAAATTCAAATGTTTAAATGTTTCAATAATTTTATTTTGACTATATATACATAAGTCATTAGACATATTTGTTTCTGTTTCGCAATATATATAAACTGGTTCTGGTCGTAAAACCTTGCAAACAAACTTTTCAAAATACTTCTTTTTTAATTCATAAGATCCTAATGTCATAAAATAATTAGTATTAAATCTATCTAATTTTGTATTATCAAATTCATAATTATCTGCTTCTTCTTTTTGTTCTATTAATTTATCTTCTAATTGTTTTTTAAGAGATTCATGTAGTTCGCCTTTTTGTAATTCTTTTTGTAATCCTTTTTGTTGCTTTTTCAAACCTTTAAAATATTCATTAATGAGTTCATACGATTCATTATCAACTTCTTTGTATAATTTTTTAAGAGTAGCAATGGTAAGTGGTTTATCTGGTTTTGGATATTCACTTAATTTTTTATATATATCTCTAACTTTATCTTCATCAAATTTGTCATGAGTTTTTGATAAATCTACAAACATATTTTCTCCATGTTCACCTACATCATCTTTTAGTAAGAATGCTAAACGAAACCATACTTGTCTGCCTGCACCTTCACATTTTTTAATCATTTTATCAAATAGATCATATTCTAATCCTTTCTTAAACCATGAATAAATTTCTGTTGTTGGTTCATTATCACATAGTACCATCTGGTTTGTAATAATAGTATTTGTTGTTGGTTTTGGTTTTGGTTTTGTTTCTTTTTTAGTATTAAACTTATTAATAATATCAATCCCTTTGTTTTTAATTAAAACAGCATTACCAGCTTCACGAACAACTAATTTTAAAAACAACTCCTTTGTCATCGTTTTATCGTGTTGTTCTTCCATCATAAACTCATTATCATTATGGTCTAATTCCATATTGAAAATGTATGTTAATTTATATGCATCGTGTAATGGTTTTTTAGAACCGAACAATTGACAATTAGTAGTGCCTTTGGAAATTCCTTCATCAAATACGCTCTCCCAGTTATTTATTAATGGTAGTTCAACTACACCATAATTATCACATTTTTTAATCATTCTTTCACGAATGGTACTATGTAATGGTCTTGGTATTTCAACATCAAATAATATATGTATACCATCTTTGGTAAGTGTTTGATCTACTAAACGATTTACATTATCCTTTTCCATTACATAGACATCAAACGGATCACAAAAATCAACAAATTCTTTCATGATGTCTGCATAAGCACCTACTAATGAAATAATATCGTCTTTTGTGTGTTGTCTCGTCTCCACATGATAATTATAACGAAAATCTAAATCCACATAAAATTTACTATTCTCGTTTTGTTTTTCTGTTAAGTATTCTTCGCCCTTACCATTAATGATTTCATTATAATAGAGTTGATAAAATAATTTAGTTTTCTCGTCTGGTATATGAAAAGAACCGCCATAGATTCCAGCGTCCATATTTCCTATGCGTGTATGGGTTGGTTTTGTTTTTTTATCGTCTTTTGGGATAGAGCATTTGCGTAAGAAGTCGTTAAGAGTAGTCATTATAGTATACTAATATATAATATAATAAGATTATTTCTTTAAGTCGTTTGTTAGATATAATCTAATTATATCTCAATTTAATTTTCAATTTTTTCTAATTTGCTAAAATTTCTTTGATTTCTTCTAAATATTCTGGGTTCGTGGTTTTCAATCCTTCTAAAAGTTCATAAGCTTTGAGAAGATCATTTTTAGGTTTTTTTACATTATGATAATGCTTTTGCTGTTTCTTTCGTGTGAGTTCTCTTGATTCTTCTAAATTATTATAATATTTCTTCTTTGCATATTCACGCATGTATTCCTTTCTTGCTTCTTTTTTAGCGTTTTCTTTATTAGCATCTTCCAGTTGTTTTTGTAATTCTAAAATTTGATTTTGTAATGCAATAGTGTCAATCATATCTAAATCTAACTATATATTATAATGAGATAATCTTTTTAAGTAGATTAAAATATTAATATATAGTATATGTTAAAGGTTATAGAAGATTTAGCACAGCATACCACAGCAGATTTAAAAAAAGCATTTGAAGATATAAAGAGCAAAGACACAGAGGAAGCAAAAAAAAAACATTACAGCAAAGCATATTATCAACAGAACAAAGCAAAGTATAAAAAGTATTATAATGATAATAAAGAACAAATAAAAGAATATGCTAAAAATTATAAGAAACAAAAGAAGAAGAAGAAACCACGAGTAAATGGTTTCTCCATAGTACACAAACCAGTCATCATATCATTTGGATTTAAAAAAACTGAATGTCCAGAGGAGGTGGAGCATAAATCACTCGCTCAACTACTTTCTCCACAACCACAGGAGGTTTAGGTTCACGAGGTTTATATTGTTTCTTTGGTTTGACAACAGGGGTTTCAACAGGAGGCGGTGGCGGTGGTTCTGGTTTAGGAGGATCTATTTTAGGAGTTTCAACAATAGGGGGTTCTGCAACACTAACCTTTTTAATTCTTGGTTTTTTAGCAGGTTTAGGAGTTTCATCTAATTCACTCATCTCATCTACAACTGGTTCTTTCTTTTCTGCTAATTTTTTAGCACGGAGTTCTCGTCCCCTTTTAAGATTTTCTAACGCCTTTTGTTTGCGTGCTTCTTTGGATGCTTCTAACGACATGTATATATTTAGTAGATATAAAAAAATAAAATATATTTACTTATTATATAATGGAATCTAATCCCCTTGTGTTTAAGTTTATTAAGACCGCTGACAAGCTAAATGAAGAACATCCACTATACGATGTAGCAGTAGAAGATACTATTACTAAATTAGGTTTACCTTTTGCTATGGCTCACGCTTATCGTATTGCTATGAAGAAGAATATGAGTGAAGAAGAGAAGATGTTTCATATAGAAGAATTAAAAGAACATCAAAAGAGTATTATAGCAGAACAAGAAGAACTACAAAGAAGATTTATAGAACACATGCAACTTCAAGAGAAGATAGAGAGAGAAAAAGAAAACTATCCAGAAATAGTGCAAATAGAACCTCCTAAATTAGAAGGTGAAGGGGTAGAATAGATATAATCTACAAATGGATTAAGTTATTATAAGTTAGTTGAGATATAACTTATAATATATTGATACAAAATACATTATAAAAATTTTTATAATGCCTAAATGGTTAATATTTTGTATATTATATATCAACTAATCTATAACTGGATTAGTTTATATTAGATTATATCGCATCACCCTCCCTACACCTTCGCATATTGTATTGCTTCTTGTAATGAATGTCCCATGTCCTTTGCATTTTGCTTTATCTTTTTAATATCTACATAATGACTTATGTATATATGTCTCAACATGGATGTACCTATGTTATTACCGAAAAATTTATTGAGAAATGATTTACCGATTACATTAGAAACAAATTTACCATTATCTTTGAATTTTGGAGAATATAGTAAGTAATCACCTTCATACTTCTTACGATGTCTTAAATATGAATTAATAAATGGTTTCAATTCTTTTGGAATCTCTATCTTTTCTTCTCCATAAAATTTTGCGGTCTTGTATACATTAAATACAAAATGAGTTTTTGTTATGTAGTTGTCCTTATCTGTATAGTTTCTAAACTTCATTTCATTCCAGTCCATATTTCTTCTTGGCGGTAAACCTTCATAATATCCTGTTGTTAATTGTACTATCAAAGTCATTAATATTTCTAAATATTGCTTTTCATTTAGATCTTCTTTTGATGAGAATAATGGTCTTGTATTTTTTATTTGTTGTTCTACCTTCTTCTTAATCTCATCGTATTCCATCCAGTTCTCTTTTTGTAATTCACTTTTTTCATGTGTAGCAATTTCATCTTTGACACTATTCCAGTCCTGACTCATTAATTTTTTTATTTCTTCGTTATTATTGTGTAGTGTTAATATGGCTGCGTATGTTGTTTTTCGTGTATTGACATTTGCATCTTTTAATTCTTCCTTCATCGCTTCTACATTATCAAACCATTTCATATTGATTGGTTCTTTTGCTAAATGTGCCTTGTAGAATAAATGCCTTAAACAATTCGCATAACTATTAATACTACTATCACTTACATTTGGTTTGTTCTCTCTAATCTTCTTTTTGAGTTCGTCCATTATATATATTATATACTTATATAATATTTATTTTTTTTAAATGATTTTTAATTTATATTGAAATGACTAAATTAAGTTGAAGCTATTAATTGACCTGTCATAAAATCTAATTCGTATATAATATCGTGTTGTAAGTGGAAGATGCATGAAATAGCAGCACCAGTAGTTCCTGATATGTTGTATCTTACGAATAATGGAGAGTTTAATGAGTTAATACCTGATAGTATACCTTCACGAGCACATGCTTCTAAATCAATAGCAAGGATACATTCCGCAGGATTTAATGGTGTAGATCCGTTGGTTGAAGAAGTGGCTACAACTGCGTAATCCATAGCACTATCACTAGGGGTGTGAGTTGATTTAGCAAAGTTTAGTGGAGATAAAGCAGTATTGAATGAAGTAAGATTTAAAGCGGAGAATGCTTTTTGTAATTCTGCTAATGCTGCGGCTGGTGATTGATTGAATTGAATTGGTTTGTTTGGATAAAGATTACCTGATAATTGAACTTGGTAGTTTGTTAATGCTGGATTGAATGAGTCAAATTTATCATTAGCAGCAGAAGTGGATACAGCAGAGAAATAGTTTCTCATCATGATTGCTTTACATGAGGCAGCACGAGCACCGCAGAGAACATCAAGAGTTCCACCTGATCCTGATGGGATAGTTGCAGTAGCACTTCTGTATCCTACTGATTTCCAATATTGTTTACCTCCTACGACGGATGCTTGTTCTAATATCTTCTCTGCTTCCATACCGAAATCAATGACAGTTAAGACAAGTTCCCAGTCGCTTACTGTGTATGAGATAGTACCAGCCGAAGTACCTGCGACCGTAGTCGCATATATACTCAATGGAAGGATTGTATCTAAATTCAATTGAAGTTGTAATGAAGGTAATTTGCCGATAGGGCAAAAATTCGTAGCTAATGAACCGATTAAACTATCCATTAGCGGTAGGGCGTAAGTATGTACCTCACTAGCGACAGCAGTATTAGCAGCGGAAGTTGTCATAATAGAAACAGCGTGTCCTGCATTACCGATTTTACTAGTGTTGGTTGATGATTTAGCATAAGGAACATCGTATAATCCCATCATAATAGCACCGACACCTGAAACTCTATCACTTTGATTTAATGCAATTTTCAACAGAGAATCGTACAGTACACCGTATTCCCCACACTCGTAAATTTGGTTTCCGCCACTAATAAGATTGTATCTTTGGATAATGGAAGCACCTGATCCTCTTAAATTAGTTATTATGGTTGGAGCTGTTCCTGTGGAGGCGGCAACATTAGCAAAAGTGGCTTTATAACGGAGGTAAGAATTTCTACAATCAATATAGCTTGATCTTGATTGTGATGTAGGGATGTCAAATAAAATTTGTCCGCCGACAAATGACAGGTTAGATGCTGTGTTGGCTGTGTTAGGCATGGTTAAAGTGCCTGATGCAAATGAATTTTGACCTGTTGGTAATACGGCAATTTGGTAAGAGCGTGTACCATTTGGTAATGCTTTACCGATATTAGCAAAATCAATTTCACTTGGTAAACCGACCTTTGCGTTTGGTGGAAGAATAGCGTTAGATACTGGGAGAGCCATTATATATACTATAAGTTGCTAAATAAATAAAAAGTTTTTTAATTTAAATATATGCGTTCTTTCTCTAAACTTCTTAAAGAATTATAGTGTTCTAATTCTAATGCCCTATTAAATACTTTATCAAATGTAGGTGGTTTTATTACTTCTTTGCGTAATGTCATATTGATTGTAAAGAATACAGGAACGCCGTTGAAATCTATTTCATTACGATCATCATCACTAATGAATATATCAAAATTACTTAAATTTTGTAATTCTACTAAATGCTTTATACCATTAAAATTTGTATAATGAATAACGCCATTAATACATGCCGTATTGGGTATTACTGCTAAAACATCTTGACTTTCTGTTTCATCACTATAATTACCTGCATCTATGGCGGATGATCGTATAAATATTCTTGGAATGTTTAATAGGTTTACACAATTAGGAGATGTAGAACTGGTTAAAGTAGTTAATGTGATTGTATATTGTCTTTCAAATCCTAATACCCATAATAGAGATGATGCTGATAATGTAATCACTTGACTTGTACCACCATTATTGGTAATCGTTGTTTTGTTGGTAATAGAATTATATGCTAAACTTACTAACAAGGCGGTATTTGTTTGTGTGTTGATTGCTGTTATTAAATCATTAATATTGTAATTACCTTCTGTTATTGTGAATATAGTAGAACCTATTTTAATTTTATTATTATTTGAATTGATATTATAAAAACTTGCTGGTATGACTGCACTATTAATGCTAAACCATATATCCGTTATGTTTGGTGTCATGTGTATCATATTTGGAATATTAAATTGTAATCTGGAATTTTTAGAACCATTATATTTTACTACTGCTGATGTGGAACTCATACTAAATAAAATGTTGTCTTCTATGATATGGAAACTTTCTACTTCTGTTGTCATAATACTATATACTAATATAATATTATATTTATTTTATGTAGGTTAATGAGGTTAAGGTGTTTTGAAACTTTCTATACAAAAAAATTATTTTTTTTTTTTTTAAATTTTTTTTTTATTAAAATTTTTATTATTTTTTTTTATATTTTTTTTATTTTTATTTTTTTATTATATTTTTTTTATTAATTTTTATTTTT
>Ga0114973_10003932_pt1 | contig 10395 bp, 7 predicted proteins | sample M_140807_MF_Meta_FD_87025 | JGI IMG/M metagenome (GOLD analysis project Ga0114973, IMG submission 87025) | Freshwater microbial communities from Lake Montjoie, Canada to study carbon cycling - M_140807_MF_MetaG | ecosystem: Environmental > Aquatic > Freshwater > Lake | place: Lake Montjoie... | reverse complement strand
TTATTTTATGAAAATGAATATATTAATATTGATTATAAAAATAAAAAAAGTAATGAATTACTTAATGAAAAAAATAAATTAATTAAAAAAGATGATAAATTAATTGAAAAAAAAAATGAATTAATTGGAGAAAAAAATGAATTAATTCATAAAGGAAATAAATTAATTGATAAACGAAAAGAATTATCAGAAAAAGAACATACTTTGGCTAATCTAAAATTAAAAGGTTTATCAGGTAAACAAAATGAAATAAATGAAATTATGAATAGAAATTACAAAAACTTTCCTGATTTAAATCAAATTAGAAATAATATAGATGAAGTAGATAAAGAAAAAGCTAAAATAGAAGAAGAAAAAGTTAAAATAGAAAAAGAAAAAGCTAAAATAGAAAAAGAAGAAACAATAATAGAAAATGAAAGAGCTAAAATAGAAGATGAAAGAGCTAAAATAAAAAATGACCCGTCGAAAAATGATGTTGGAAAATTTTTTTATAAACTAAAAGAAAATATTATTAATTTTAAACAAATAGATAAAAATATTCAAATGGAAATTAATAGTATTATTTTACCTAATATTATAGTTATATCTTATGAAATAATTGAAACATCAAATAAAAATATATTAAATGTTCAATCAAATGCACCGGATAAAATAATTTTAAATAATACAAGTTATATAATTAGTTCTGCTGGATTAAATTTATCTGGACCTTCTGCAGGTCATGCAATAGCTGGATTAAAATGTAATAATAGTTTATATGTTTATGATTCAAATAATTATCTAGCATATACAAACTGGAATAAATATGATGAAAATGATAAAACGAATGATCAATATCGTGAATTATTAAATTCACTAGATACATCAGGACAAGGTAAACATTATGGTAATTATCCAAGTGATACTAAAAGTTTACCTCCTTATACTTTATCATATGTTATTTATACTAAAGAAGAAATTTAAAAAAAAATAAAAAAGTATAAAAATTAAAAAATAAGATATATAAATGAATACTAAATTAGATTTTGTTATTCCAGTATGTAATTATAATATAATATTAAGAGTTACATTGGAATCTATAATAATAAATTATGAACCTAGTAATATTTATATAGTAATTAATAAAAATGATAAATATATTTTAGAAAAAGAATGTTTAATTTGGAATTTATCTTATACAAAAAGAAAATTTATTGATGAAGATGAATATTTTATTAATAATTATGGTTTAACAAAAATAAATATTAATGAATGGTATACATGGAAAGATGAACAATCAAGAGAATATGGTTGGTGGTATCAACAATTAATAAAAATAGGTGCATATAAACAGATCGAAAATTTATCAGATCCCTATGTTGTATGGGATTCTGATTTAATAGTATTAAAAAAATGGAATTTATATGATGAAGAAAATGATATATATAAATTTGCTATTTTACAAGAACATGCAAAAAATGAATTTAATAAAAACGAATATTATAAATCAATTCAAGAAGTTATAGGAATACCTCCAATTGAACCTTCTATTGAAGGTACTTTTGTTCCACATCATTTTATAATGCATCATAGAGTATTAAATAATTTAGTAAAATATATTGAACATAAAAATCAATGCAATTGGATAAAAACAATTATGCTTTTATCAAATACTTATTATAGATTCAGTGAATATAAATGTATTGCAACATTCATGAGTATTTACTATCCAGAGCTATTAAATTTTTATCCTTTTCATGAGTATGGTAAAAAAGGATTAAGATATAGAGAATCTAGTACAATAATAAAAGAAATAAAAAACTTTTGTAAAGAAAATAAATTAACATATGAAATATTTAAAAGTTTTATTTGCAACACATTTGATGAAGAATATACTTATATTCAGTTAGAACAAGTTATTTAATAGATAAAAAATTTATATTAGAATATATTATAATATATTCTAATATAATGGTAAATAAAAATGAGAAGATTGAAGCCGGTATAATGTTAGCTTCATATTTAGATACAATTGGATTTAAAAATTCACAATGGGAATTTAACTACATGAGAAGTATGAGAAATGTTCCCGAGGCAATTATTGCTAATTTTACAATGGTTCATCATTACATGTCATTAGGAGGATTTAATAATTTAGATATTAAAAACTGGAGGGCTAGTGATGATACATTATTAATTATGGCAACAATTAAAGCATTAAATGATGATGCGACAGAAATAAATTTTATAAAAAGATATATTGAAATTTACGATGAATTAGTAAAAGAAGAACGTGTTTCAGGCGGATGCACTCTTAAATCAATTGATTTTTTAAAAAAAGCTACTAGAAGTGAAAAAAAAAATTCGTATTTGGAAATGATACCATATGATAAAAATATGGGTGGTAATGGTGCTGCAATTAGAACTGGACCAATAGGAGTATTTTACGCAAATAATTTTGATAAATTAATTGATGTATCTATTATGGCATCGCGTTTGACTCATAATATTCCTATTGGATATTTAGGTGGATTTATTAGTGCTCTTTTTACATCATATGCTTTTAATAATATAGAACCGTGGTTATGGATTGATAAATTACTTGATCTTGTAAAATCAAAAAAAATTTTAAATTATATTCATAATACAGATATTGGTACTGATCATGATAAAGAAATTCAAAAGTACTTTTTATATTGGTTCCAATATAAAGAAACGCGATTTAATGACTTAATTAACCATAGAGGCAAATCTCAGTTTATTTTCCCAAGTGAAAGATTTGTTGCATTATCAGAATATGTAAGTAAGTATAAACAAGAAGAACCAAAATTTAATTTTGGTTCCTCTGGACTAGATTCGGTAATTTTTGCGTATGATTCATTATTAATGTCAATTACGCCAAATGAAAGGTTTATAATTGACTTTGATAATCCAAAGTATAATGCTGAATCATTTTTATTTTTCTCTACATTACATTGTGGTGATTCTGATTCAACCGGAGCAATTGCTGGTTATTGGTATGGTACGTTACTTGGTTATAATGGTTTTGATCCAAATAAAATGAAAAAACTAGAATTTTATAATCAATTAAAAAAATTATCTGATAATTTTTCTAAAAAATAGTTTAATTTTTAATAAAGTCTAAAAGACCTTCAACAGTTCTAGGTCCATTATAGTTAATTACTTCACCAGATGGGTTAACTTTGAGAACACTTGGATAACCTGGAACATCGTATTTCTTACATAATTCTGCATTTTCATCACTATCGCATTTAACATCTAAAACTTCAACACTAGGATCATTTACTTGATTACTAAATTGATCCCAAATTGGTTGGAATCTAACAGAATATCCACACCATGATGTATTAAAATTAAAAATTTTTGTTTTACCTTCATTTGGTTTTTGATGAGGTCCACCACAATGATGTTGTGTACCTGCTACCCTATTATCACTAATTATAGGTAAATTTAATGCTTTTCTTAAACCATTTACTGATCGTTCCCCTGAATATTTAATAAATGTATTACCCTGATCTATTATTACAGTAGGAAATCCTTCTACATCATATTTTTTAACTAATTTATCGTTAATGTTGGTATCGCATTTGGCATCAATTGCAGTAACATTATCAGTAGTATTAATAGATTCTACAAATTTATCCCAAACTGGTTGGAAATTCTTAGAGTGTCCACACCAAGTAGTATTAAAGTTATAAACAGTTATTTTATTTTCTTGAATATTTTTAAATGTTTCGTTTGTATTTTTAGATGTATCATTTTGTTTAGCAAATAATTCATTTAAAAAAAGGAAGATGAGAAATGTCCAAAAAATTAATACTAATATATTCGAAATAGAATATGTTTTCATTAAAATAATATAGAAAAAATATTTAAAAATATATAAGATTTTTTTTTCTAAATAATTATATATACTAATTATGTCCGGAAAAGATAGATACGATACTATGATACCTTTTTTTGGTAAACCAAATGATAAACGTGTAAGATTATACTTACATGCTCTTGAAGCAGAATTAAGAGGAGATAATCATGCAGTTGCATTAAGTCAAAATTGGAATGGTGGAGCTTCTGGAATAAGACCTGAATTACAAAATAAATTTTTTATTACCAAAGATGCTGGTAAATCCGATGATGCTGTTCACAGCGAATGGAATACTTTTGTAAATAATTTAGAATGTAGACTTAGTGATTTAGATGAATCTGGTTCTCGTTCTGGTTTGGGTTCTGGTTCTGGTTTGGGTTCTGGTTTGGGTTCTGGTTCTGGTTTGGGTTCTGGTTTGGGTTCTGGTTTGGGTTCTGGTTCTGGCTTTGGTTCTGGTTTTAGTCCAACTAAGATTGATACAAAAGCAATCTTAGAAGTTATTAAAAGTAAAGCCGGTGTAGCACAACCTAACACTCAACTAGAATTTTTCCAAAAGGTAATTCAAGCGCATTTAGCAATTGTTAATGATGCTAATGGAAATGATTTAACTAATAGTCCTTCTGAATGGGCTAATGCCACTAAATTTAAATTTAAAAATCAAGCTGGGCTTAGTGCAATTTATAACGGTGCTAACCGTGCTGGACTTGTTGCTGATTCAGGATGTAAAATTGACAATAATTTAAGATTTAACTATAATTTGTCAAAATACCTAATAGCTGCATTTTTAGAAAATACTCCTTTAATTACTAGTTTAGGAAATGATGATTTTTGGTCAACTACTGATTCAAATAATGATACATATTTTCGTGTTACAAATGATCCTAAAAAATTATTTACTATTGATCCAAAAACTGGTAATATGGTTGATGTTTCACGTGGATCAGCTGCATTTCAAGATAAATTAAAAGATGACGTATGTGTAGGTACTAAAGTTAGTGAAACTGCTACCTCTAAATGTGTTGATTATATTGAGAAATGTATTATTTCCGGTAAGCCCGAAGATATTACAGCATGTAAAGATTTCATGCTTGATTCTAATTTCTGGGATGTTACCCCAAAAGAAATTGAAGACATGTTACCATCAATTGCAGTAAAAACTCTTCAAAACTTTGGTTTCCAATTTGATAGAAAAAATAAAGATTTTAAATCTTTTGAAACCGTTGGTTCTTGGTTAAGAGGATTACAAGCTAGAATTCAAATTGGACAATTATCAGCAATCGATTTTTCAAATATTTCAAAAAATTTTAAATTAACACAATATCTTACAAAGTTAGTAAATAAAGTTAATTCAAGCCCTGCTATTTTAAATGACAATTATTTTGATACTAAAAATTTTAATCCTAATGATATACGCTTTAATAATTGGACTCCTTATGGTTTAACTCCTAGAATTATGTTGAATTCTAATTTTTCAACAGAACTTGCCAGAAGATCTGATCTTATGAGTAACAACTTAGCACGTTTTCGTAGCAATATTCTACGTAGAATAAATATCTTACCTAACAACGGCGGGATATTACTTAATGGTCAACCTTTTAGGGTATTACCAGCTGCAATTTATATGACAGGTGGTGGAAGAGCAATAATGACTGAAGATGATGTATTTACTAAACAAGGTAACGAATTAGAAAATTTAGTAACAGGAACACTAATTAAATTAAAATCAATGGGTAAAATTATAGATAGTAATACTGAAATGGAATTTAAAAGTCATATTGAAAAATATAAAGATGCTGAAAACAAACTTGTTAAAGCAATTACATATGCTGATAAATATGTTGATTTGATTACATTATTTAATGAAGTTGATACTCAGAATGTATTAAGTATTGATCATCTTAAAGCATTCGTTGAAGCTCGTAATAACTATTTTGATAAAACTGAATCAAGACAAAATTCTATTATTTTAGCCATTAGAAAAATAGCTGATGATGTTCTTGAAAAATTAGATGATGATTCAAGTCTTACTAGATCTTTTAAAGGTCCAATAATTACATCAAATAATTAATTTGAAATTAAATAAATAAATATTTTCTTTAATAGAATAATGGGTCTTGGATTACTCCTATTAGTTTCTGTAGGTAAAGAAAATATTTATTTATCAACACAACCAGAAATAACATATTTTAAAATTGCATATAAAAGATATACAAATTTTTCAACTGAAACTGTTGCACAATATTTTATGAATAGCCCTGATTTTGGAAGACATGTTACAGTAAATATCTCAAAAAATGCAGATTTATTAAATCGTATTTATATTTATGTTAATTTGCCAGATATTATAAGATCTAATTCAGTAATGTTACCTCCCAATGTTAAAACATTTGCATGGGTTAAAAAAATAGGTTTCGCATTAATAAAATATGTTGATTTAGAAATAGGTGGAATATTAATAGAACGAAATTTTAATGATTGGTTAAATATTTGGTATGAATTGACCACTCCAATTGGTAAATATGATGCATATAATAAAATGATTGGTAATGTTGATATTTTAACTAGTTTTACTAATGGCAAGCAATCTTATGCATTAACAATACCTTTAAATTTTTGGTTTTGTCAAGATTCTGGTTTGGCATTACCACTTGTTGCAATGATACATAATGATATTAAATTACAAATTGAATTTAATGATTTTGAAAATGTTTTTAGAGAATCTCCAACAAATTATATAAATGTTATTGAACCTTTTTGTTTATTTAAAAAAGGAGAATTGATTAAACAAAATGTAAATGGAATTTTAGCTATTGGAGAATTTGTATATTATGATATTGTAAATCAATATCTTTACTATAATAAATTAATTGGTGATTTTTTAGTACCAACTACTGGTAACGATCCAAAATATGTAATTGTAGGATCGACAACATTATTTGTTACTAATATAGTTGCGTCATCTCTTGTTATTATTGATCAACCATATTTTAGATTTAATATTCCATCTATTTTAGAATCTTATTTATTAGTAAATTATATTTATTTGGATAATGAGGAAAGATTTGCTTTTTTAAATAAATCACATGAATATTTAATTCCAATAGTTACAAATATTTCTAAGGTAACACATTCATATTCAAATAGTAGTTTTAAAATTCCATTTACAAATCCTAATAAAATAATTTTTTGGATTGCACAATTGAATTCAAATATTAATATAAATGATATATTTAACTATACACTTTATCCAATATCAGATAATTATGACAATATTATTGAACAAAATACAATTTTAATAAATTCTATTCCTAGAATGGAGTCTACAGATGTAGAATTTTATACTAATTTACAAATATATTTAAATAACTTTGTTTCAAGTTCACCAGGAATTAATATGTTCTCATTTTCATTAAATCCAAATGATTATCAACCTTCAGGATCATTAAATTTTTCAAAAATAGATGATGCGTATATTCAAATTAAAGTTAATAAAAATATTAATTATAATAATAGTATTGTTACAGGTTGTTATGGTTTACAAAATAATATTTTTAAAGTAAGTAATGGTTTAGGAGGATTGGGATACTTTTTATAATTAATGCGTCAAATTAAATATTTTATAATATTTAATTTAATGGATTTAATATTAGGAATTGATTTTGGAACAACAAATACAGTAGTAAGTTATTTTGAAAATAATAAAGCAAATATTTTGATTGATGGAGTTTTTAAAACAATTAAATCTAAAATTGGAATAAAAGATAATATTTATACATGTGGTAATTATGTTACCTTAAATAATGACGAATTAATTTATAATTTTAAAACCAAAATAGGTATTGAATCAATGGACAAAAATTTAATAATTTTTTTTTCACATCTAAAAAAATTAATTAATAAAAAATTTCCTAACTATAATTTAAAGACAGTAATAACTGTACCTTCTAACTTTAATGATTTACAAAGAGAAATTATAAAAAAAAATTATATAAATGCTGGTTTTAATTTGTTACGTATAATTAATGAACCAAGTGCAGCTGCACTAGCATATGGTTTATCAATAAGTGGATCAGATGAAGAAAAAATTTTAGTACTTGATTTAGGTGGAGGAACTTTTGATATTACTTTATTATTAAAGGATAATGGATTTTTTGAAGTAATACATAGTGTTGGATTAAATGATTTAGGCGGTAATGATTTCACCCAAATAATATATGATTTTATATTAAAACAATATCCAAATATTAATGATTTAAATAAATTATGGTTTGCATGTCAAAATGCAAAAGAAAAATTATCTTGGATTGATAATTATGAAATAAAAGTAAATGATTTTTCTTATAATTTGAATATACGTAAATTTGAAAATCTTTGTAATAATTTAATAGAGAGAATAAGCAAAATATTAAATAAACTAAAAGATGAGCATGAAGATATAAAATATATTATTATGGTTGGTAATTCTTCAAAGATACCTCAAATAAAACAACTAGTACAAAGTATTTTTAATATATCGCCATGGTTACATCCAAATTTAGAATCAGTAGTAGCAGAAGGTGCATGTTTATATGGAGCTATTTTAGAAAATATTTATAAAAGTAATGAAAAAGTTACATTAATGGATGTTTTACCATTATCTCTAGGTGTAGAAACTATTGATGGTAATTTTTCAGTAATTATTCCTAAAGATACTCCATTACCTATAAAAAGAACTCAAAAATATACAACAGATACACCATCTGAAAATAGTGTAAATATTAAAGTTTACCAAGGTGAAAGATTAATTGCAAAAAAAAATACATTAATAGGTGAATTTATTTTTGATAAAATATCAACTGGTGGTACTCCACAAATTGATATTACATTTAAAGTAGATACTAATTCAATAATTACAGTAATTGTAACCGATAAAAAATCTGGCAAAGAGAAAAATATTTTATTAAAAGATATTCCAAAATTAAATAATGATGAAATTGAAAATATTATTAATTTAGCTAATTCAAATAATAAAGTTGATGAAGAAGAAATGAATAGGTGTAATAGAATATATTTACTTAATACTAAAATTGAAATTGCCATGAATAATATTAAATTGAACAATTTAATTGATGATAAAAATAGAAATGAATTATTAGATGAATTATATAAAATAGAATTGCAAATAGAAAATTCAGATAATATTACATTATTAAATCTTTTAAATAAAATTGATAATGATTTTATTAATTGGACGCAAACCACAGTAGAATCTATTAATGAAAAAAATAATATTGAATTAGAAAAAATAATGATTTTTGAATTAAAAGATGATTTATATAATAGAATCATCTATTTAATAAATAAAAATCCTGAATATGAAGAATATTTAAATCCTATTTTAGAGAAACTATCATTAACTAACTTGAGCTTAGAATATTTGCAAGATAAATTAGATATTATTAGAGAACTAGAGAATGATGAAACAAAAAATTATTATGAAGAATTTAAAAATATATGTTTATTTATAAAAAATCAACTTGAAGAAAATAAAATAGAATTAAGTAAAAATAAAATTAATGAATTATCAGAATTAATTAATAAATCTATTATTCTGATTGAATCAAATGATGAAAATATTAATTGGGAAAATGAATTAAATACTTTCAATCAAAAATGTGAAGATATTAATAATTTTTAATTTATTTATTTTAAATTAAAAAATATAATTAAGCAGATGCAACTGGTTGTACAACAACAGGAGCTACGCCTTTTTTAACTTTAATAAGTTGATTTTTATATTGTTTTGTAATAACACGTTCTTCACCTGATGCTGATTTAATAGTATATGTAATTGCTTGATCAAGTTTAACACGTAGACCTTTGTAGGTATAAGTGTGACGTTTTGATCCACGGGTTGATTCTTTAATTGAGAAAACAACTGGTTCAGAACTAATGTTATTATTTTCATTGTTTCTAAAAAATTTAGAAAGTGCTTTATTGGCTGCTTGATAAGGAGTCAAACCAGTGAAACGACCAGTGAATTCTTCATCAGTACTTCCTGGAAGTTTAACTTTGAAAGATCTGGTTTTTCCATCATCAACATCTTCAACTAAATCAGCTTCTTTCTCTACTTGAGGAGCAGCTTTTTTTGCAATAGTTTTTTTAACAACAACTTGTTGTTCTGGTTGTTCTGCTACAGCTTTTTTAGGAGCATCTGCTTTTTTAGGAGCATCTGCTTTTTTAGGAGCATCTGCTTTTTTAGGAGCATCTGCTTTTTTAGGAGCATCTGCTTTTTTAGATACAACCTTTTTGGCTCCTCCTTTTTGTTCAACAACTGGAGGTTCAACAACCTGAGTTTCTACAACAGGAGTATTTTCTTGGACAGAGGATTTTGTTTTCTTTTGAGCTACCATATATACAATTATATAAGATTATTTTTTTAAATCAAACACACTAATTTTTTTTATATGCGTCTAAACTTGTTTTAAATAGCTTTCTCTTTAATTTTAATTTTTAAAAATTTTTGTTAATTTTAATTATATAATTATTCT
>Ga0114973_10003927_pt1 | contig 10399 bp, 18 predicted proteins | sample M_140807_MF_Meta_FD_87025 | JGI IMG/M metagenome (GOLD analysis project Ga0114973, IMG submission 87025) | Freshwater microbial communities from Lake Montjoie, Canada to study carbon cycling - M_140807_MF_MetaG | ecosystem: Environmental > Aquatic > Freshwater > Lake | place: Lake Montjoie... | reverse complement strand
GAGGGTAAAATTATACAATTATTGGGAAACACCGAACACTCGGAATACTTCAAAGACCCCAATATAAATCGTAATTCAATTATCATATCATTAGAAAATTTAGGGTGGTTACAAAAAGAACCGCTAACAGACCATTACATTAACTGGATTGGGGATATTTATAAAGGTAATGTGTTTGAAAAAAAGTGGAGAGATTACTTTTTTTGGCAACCATATACGGAAGAACAACTACAAAGTGTTAATTCTTTATGTGATAAATTATTAAAAGAACTAAAAATTAAACCACAAATAGTGGAACACAATACAAAAATTGCTGGTGTTGAAAAATATGTTGGGATAGTGTCTAAAAGTAATTTTGACACAAATTATACAGATTTAAGTCCGGCGTTTAACTTTAATGAACTATTAAAAAATATAGAAAATGAATAATTCACACGATGAAATTAAAAAATTATTAGAAGCCTCAAGAAAATTATTAAATAATGAGACTATTAATGAAGATATCCGTAGACAATATGGGTTATTAACAGAACAGGGTGTTGATTTAACCGGTGATAATGTTACACAAAAAATTAACATTGCTAAATCTGTTGATGATACAATTGATTATGAAACCGCAGATGATGAATATGGTAACGAAGAAGAAGAATCAAAAGATGATAAAACACAAGGGTATAGAATCTCAGGTGGTATTTTAGTATTACACGGAAAAGAACAAACCGATTTAGAATTAACTACAGACGAAAAAATTGCCTTCCAAGAAACTATGGATGAATTTGTTTCAGAAGTTTCTGATATGGTGGACTTTAATAAATTGAATGTTTATACAAACAATGTTGAGTGGTCAGGAAAACTTATAGAGTTAGATATTGAATTTTTCTTTTCGATTGGGGAAGAAAATGGTATTTATATTGAAGGTGAAATGATAAAAGCTGACGATGAATTTATTGGTCTTTTAACTAAGTTAAACACTTATTATCAAAAATTTAAATCAAAATGGGCTAAAATATTAGCTTCAAGAAAAAAAACTGAAAAATAATGAAAGATATTGTAAGTAATAATAAACAGAATATATTATTGATTATTGTTATTGTATTGGCGGGATGGAATATTTTCACAACCAATGGAATTAAAACTGATGTTAATAGTTATAAAAAGAAAATTGAATCAATTCAAACTGAAATTGATTCTGCTAAAGCGGTTAATGAAGGAATTGATGTTAAGATTGATTCAGTGAAAGGTAATGTGGTTAAAATTACAAAAGAAATTCATCACATAGATAATAACATAACAATAATTAAAAAACAAACAAATGAAAAAGTTAATAGTGTTGACACTCTTACTGCTAACGAGCTTGAGCAGTTTTTCACAAACAGATATAACAAAGGTAACAACTAAAAGTGATACAACAAAAGTTAGATTAAAAGTCCCGGTAGCTAAATTAGTAATAAAGGATATTATTAAAGGTGATGGATGTCAGTTGGAATTGAAAGAAACTCAGGAAAAACTTATTAAAACAGAAGAAAGAGAAAAAGAAAAAGATTCTCATATTGTTCTTCTTGAAGAAAAAGATAAAAACAATAACTTTATGTTAGGTAAAAAAGACGAACAATTAAAAGTATCTGAAGAATTAACTAACAGTTTACATAAAGAATTAAAAGGTCAGCGAACTAAAACTTTCTTATGGAAAGTTGGAACCTACGCTGGTATTATCGCATCAACATATCTTATTATAATAAAATAATGGCATTAACTGCGACAGAAAAAAACGAAATTGAAGTTATGGTTCGTAAAGAAATTAAAGATTTCTTTGGTAGTTCAACTATGCAACAATATGAGAATAAGTTAATTGATACAATATCTAAAGAACTTAAACGAGGAAAACTTGAAGGTGACGTTAAAGATATTACCCTAAGAATGTTCCGAGAATTTTACCAATTTATGTGGATGAATAGAAGTTATTGGGAACCAAAACTTAAAAATGCTTAATTATGATAAAACCTGAAATGATTGCGGCTAAATTAAAGAGTGAAATTGATACTAATTCCGCGGCTCTTGGTGGTATGGATGCGGTGTTAGCTAAAAATGAATTTAAAAATTCTGTCCCAAGTAATGGTATTGCTAATGAAGAAACAATTAAAAAAACCATTAAAAAAAGTAACATAGATAAATTAGTTGGTAAAAGTAAACTTAAAACACCAATAGGTAAATTAACGACGGGACTTCCAATTATGGGTGAAGATGGAGAAACAAGTGAATCCACCGGAGCAGGTTCCGCTGGAGGATTTGAAACTTCATTATTCTCAACAACAAAAAAAGAAATGGAAGAAGATTGTTGGAGAGGTTATGACCAAAAGGGTATGAAAAAGAAAGGTAAAAGGATGGTTCCTAATTGTATAAAAGAAGGAGAAGAAGGAGAAGAAGGTGATGTTAAAAAAGTTGAGGCGACTGAATCAACAGGTTCAGGTTCTTCCGGTTCTTATGAAACAACTGCCGCTTGGGCTAAATCTCAAAGTAAAAAAGATTGGAGAGGAAAGTCTAAGACACAAATACCCGGAGGTAACTTCGTTCAAGTAAAAAAGAAATGTCAAAAATTTCCATATTGTAATCAAGGGGATATAAAGGCTTTAAAAATATTTGAGAATGAAAAAGTTAAGAAAGCAATTCAAAATATTAGTGAGAGACACAATATAAGTGAAAATGTTATTAAAACAATTATAGCTTACGAGTATGAAAATACCTTTTCAAAGTAATAAAGTTAAAAACTAATATATTTATAATAAAAAACTAAAAATGAAAAAATTAAATACAACTTATTTAGATAATTTAGTGTCTAAAATTCTAAAAGAAACGTTAGAAGAAAAGGCGGATAGTCTTGTTTCTAAAATTAAAGGTAATGTATGTGAATGCGGTGGTACAATGTATGAAGGTGAATGTAACGAATGTGGTAATATGTATGAGGATATGAGTGAAGGAATTTACGATGTTGATGATACATTAAATGATAAATTTGACTATGTTGGAGAAAGTGAAGATTTTGTGGATGATGAAGAAAATACTGACGAAGATAAAGAAAAAACTTGTAAATACCATATTGAAAATTTTGGTGAAAACGACCCCGTAACAAAGGAGATGTGTCAAGGTGTTAATATTAATGAAGCGTTGAAAGGTCGTCAAAGAAAATTAGACAGAAACAAAAATAATAAGATTGATGCTGAAGATTTCAAGATGTTAAGAAAAGGTGAAACTAAAGAAGATAAAACATTTCCTGATTTAACTGGTGATGGTAAAGTTACCCGTAAAGATGTATTAGTTGGTAGAGGAGTTAAACTTAAAAACTTAAAAACTGATAAAGCTATTAAAAAAGTAAATAAGATGTCTAAAACACACGGAATGGAAGAAAATCTTAAAAAATCTTATAAATTAACTGAAAGTGAAATGATTAGTTTAATTGAAAAAATTGTAAAAGAAGATAAAGATAAAACAAACATTAAGGTTGTAGGTGGTTCACCAAAAGGCTTAGAAAAATACAAACAAGTTCACGCCTTAGATGGTAAAGAAAATGATGATTACATTAAAGATGTTACCAAAAAAATGAAAGATTACCTTAAAGATGGTTCTAAAGGTGAATATAGTGTAAACCCTAAAATATTCCCAAAAGGAAACGGTGAGTTAGAAAAAATGAGTAAAAAAGCGTATGAAGTGTCAAAAGATGGTGAAGAGTTTATTGATGATTATTTGAGACCTGGAATGGAAACTTTAGATTATGATGAAATGCACCCTAATGAGGAATGGATGGATAATAATATTGAAGGTTCATCTAAAACGGGTAATAACCCTGAGTGGGCTAACACCGGTGAATCTGATGTAAATAAAAAAATAAATAAAACTCGTAAGAAAGGTGCGTTCAATAAAGCTAAACGAGCGGCATATAACAAAGCCCCTCAACCAGTTATAAGTGATAAACCTGGTCAAGAATCAGGTAAAGGGTTAGATATTAAAACTGAAAGTACGGATAAAAAAACAAAACAAATTAATGAGGAATTTGACAGAATGAAATCATTAATTGGTTACAGTAGAAAAACTCAATAATTTACAAACAAATATTATAACTTATAATTTCTCCATAGACAACTCTATGGAGAATTTTTTTAACTACATATCAAAACCTTTATTACCGGAAGATGTAGACCTTTGGTTTAAGAGTAATAATATGATTCCTGAAAAAATGGAATTGTATTCTGATTTGACGCATTCCCTTAATTTATTAATTTTAGAAACGTATTTGGGGGAAATGAATATGTCAAATGAGACTAAAATTAAATTAACTGATGGTGACAATCAAAATCATTTTGAATGGTGTTGGGATAAGGTAATATCTAACTTTAGTCGGGAAAACATTAGATTTGAGGTTAGAGGGGGACATTTTGATTATTTTGAATCATTCTTTGATGAGACATTTTATAATCAAAGTAATTATAATGTTAAAACTTCAATTGGACACTTTTTTACTGACCTATTTAATGATAGGAAAACTTTTACAAAATCTGATTTAGATATGATTACTACAATATATAAAATTCTCGATAAACATTTAAAATATTAAAAAAAGGTTGATAGTATTTACAATAGGGTAAATAAATTTACTATTACCTATATAAAAATAAATTTATTAAAAACAATTCAAATGGAAACATTAGAACAAATTAAAGCTTTAACTGAGGAATTATCAGTGGATACTACAAAATTTTTTGGTGGTAACAACAGCGCAGGAACAAGAGCTAGAAAATCTGCACAAGATTTAAAAAAATTATTGGATACTCTAAGAAAAGAGATTTTATCTGAAAGAAAAAAAGACGAGTAATGGATAATCTTAATACAATATTTTTATTTGTATTTATCTTTTCAGTTTTGACTGTTCTTAGAACGGTTGCTAGAATATTAAGTTCCCTATTCTCAAATCCACCTAAAAAAATTGAGTGGTATAGAGGGGAACTTGTATATCTAGGGTTAGCAATAACGTATTGTTTAACATATTTTATTAAAAATTAATTATGAGTTTATATAAAGAATTTTCCGCATTATTGCCTTATCTACAATCAGTTAGAAAATTGGAGACTTATTTGAGTTTTGACGTTAGTTTTCCGACAACTTGGAAATTACCAAAAAGATTTGTTGATGAAGATAAAGTAATGGAACAAACAAGTAAAATTAACGGTGAAAGATTCTTTTCATTTGTTTCTGAAATAAGTGAAGAGTCTGTTGAAAAGATGTCCCAAAATTTAAAAAATATTATTAAATATAATCACGATAGGGAAGAAAAAGAAAGGTTATTTCAAAACAAAGTTGAGGAGTTAAAAAACATTTTTGAGAAACAAGATTTGAATAGTTTAAAAGGTCTTAATTTTGAATTAAAAACAGGTAAAATAGAATTAGTAGATGAAGAAGAAAGCATCGAGGGAGTTGGAGTTACTGGGGAATGATATTATTAACACCCCAAAACAACTTGAGAAAGAAAAAAATAAAATTATAGGTAAATTAAAGGGGTTAACAAAAGAAGATATTCTTCCAAAACCACCTGAACCACCTAAACAACTAACATTATGGGAGAGAATCAAAAAAGTATTGATGGGATAATTGAAAAATTGGCACTTGTTGCTGATGGATTACAAACATTATTTCCGGATGGGACTATGGCGATTGCGATGGAACTTAAGTATGATGATTATAAAAAAATTCAAAAAAACTTTAGAGACGTTGATAGAGATTTTAAACAATTTAAAATTGATATGTCCGGTGTTGAATTTATGTTCTTATTGAAGGATGGGTCGTCGTCTGACGTTGTAAGTAACTCTTAGAAAATCCATTTTCAATTAATAAATTGTATAAGTATTTCCTCTGAGCGTTTGAATAATCTTTAACAAACATACAATCAAAACGTTTTTGTTCCATAAAAAATTCTGATATTGAATCAATAAATCTACTTGAATCGTAATCATTCTTTAATGTAAATAAATTAAATTTGTCATCATTCTGAACAACAATTTTATTATTCAACTTTGATACTAATTTAAATCCAGTAGGGTCTAAATATAATTTAATAAACTCCTTAGAGTTTATTTTTTTGTTTAAGGAAGTGTCTAAAATTAATTCCTCAATGTGATAAGGGTTAATTTTTTTTATAGAAAAATCGTCATCTTCTAAATTAACTTTAATGTTTCTACCTAGTTCGTCTTTTAAGAATACAGGTAAAAAAGTTCCCGACACTTTTTCAAGTATTGAGATTTCATAATTAAATGAAAACCCATTTTCATATTGTTTATCAAAAATAACAGTATCACTTTCAATCAATAAAGATTCGTAAAATTTATTAGCTCTATTTGAGGTCTTAAATTTCTTGATTATTTTCTTTTTTACTTTATTTTTGAATAGAACAATTAAATAATTCATATAGATAATTTAACTTTAAATATAAAATAAGTAAAGAATGGAAGATTTTTATCAAATATTAGGTGTTAACGAAAATACACCACAGGACGAAATAAAAAAAGCTTATAGAAAATTAGCTGTAGAACACCATCCGGATAAAGGAGGGGATGAAAACAAATTTAAAAAGATTTCAGAAGCTTATGATACAATAGGTGACGAAAATAAACGAAGTCAATACGATAATCAAAGAAGAAACCCTTTTACTAATATGGGTGGTGGAGGATTCAATCCTTTTGAAGATATGTTTAATCAAATGCACACTCAAAGAAGACGAGCAGTACCTGATAAAGTAATTGAAGTTATTATTGGTGCTTTAGAATCATTTAATGGGTCTGATAAAACAATTAATTATGTTAGGGAATCTAAGTGTGGTGGATGTAATGGAAATGGTGGGGAAAGAATTAATTGTGGTGATTGTAATGGCGAGGGTTTTATCATTCAAAGAATAGGTACTGGATTATTTGTACAGATGATAAGACAAGCTTGTGGTAGTTGTGGGGGTAATGGTTTTACATATAAAACAACTTGTGGTACTTGTCACGGAAAAACAACTATTAAAACAAACGAATCAGTTTCAGTCAAATTACCTCACGGAGTTGATGACGGTCAATTTTTAAGATTACAAGATAAAGGTGATTATAAAGATAAAATGTACGGTAATTTAGTGCTAAGAATTAAAGTTCAAGAACAAGATAATTTTGATAAATCCGGAGATGATTTAATATATAATGCTTATTTTAAATTAGGGGATTTGTCTAAAGACACTTTAGATATTTTACACCCACAAGGAAATTTATCAATAAAATTACCAAAAACTTTTGATACATCAAAACCCCTTAGAGTTAAATCTAAAGGGTTTCATAATAGAGGTGATTTGTTTATTAAATTATTTGTTAAATTTGACCGAAGTTAATAACCAAAATAACTTGAGATGTCTCTAATTAATTTAATTGTCCCGTAAACTGATGCAAATATAAGGTACATTCCTAACAGAGCGATACCCCACTGACCAGATGTTAAAGTTTTTTGTTTACAAGATTTGCATTCTTTTTGTGGTGTTTCGATTGATTCGACATCAACACTATTAATGTCTCTTTCCTCAATAATTTGTCCTTTGATTGTTTCCATAGTAATAAATATTAATTTACACCAAATATAGTGAAAAATATTTGAAATAGAAACTTGCTTTTTCACTTTTTATTTCTTATCTTTATAAAAAAGAAAAATTATGGCATTATCATACATCGGGGGTAAATCAAAAATAGGTAAATGGATTGTTCCATTCATACCTCAAGACATTGAAACATACATAGAACCATTTTCAGGTATGTTTTGGGTATTTTTTAATATGGACTTAACCAAATACCCCAATTTAAAAGAAGTCGTTTATAACGACTTTAATCCACTTAACTACAATTTATTCCAGTGTCTTCAGAATCCTGAGAGATTATTGGAAGAAGTGAATAACATTCCTTGTCAACAAAGGAATGAGTTTCCAACACCGGAAATCTATAAAGAACAATTCATCAGGTTCCAAGCTGAAATATTTGAAACCAATTTCAGCGTACAGGCTTACGATTATGTAGTTGCTGCAAAATATGCTTATGTGTTGGCTCAGGTATTCTCTGGGTCTAAACCTGAAACAAGTTCATTTATAGACTTGAAAGGAAAATATAAATCGAAGTATCTTACATTCCGAGATAAGTTATCTAAACCGGATTGGGTGGAACATTTCTTAAAGATTACTAAAGTAGAAAATATGGACTTTGAAGAAGTTATTCAAAAGTATGATAGTCCATCTACCTATGTTTATGCGGACCCACCATATTGGAAGACAGAGAACTATTACAACAATCACGACTTTGATAGTAAAGACCACGAAAGATTGGCGGATTGTTTAAAAGGTATTCAAGGGAAGTTCTCATTATCTTATTATGATTTCCCTCAATTACATACTTGGTTTCCACCACTTCAATATGTATGGGAGAAGAAAGAGTTTGCTAAAGCGGCTGCGGCTAAAAAGGGTAAGACTCAAAATATGGGGGAAGAACTTCTAATTATGAATTACGTAAAATAGTTTGAGTACTAAAAAAAATGTTTTATCTTTGTCCCGTTAAAGAAAAGTAAATGAGTTTAACGAATTATTTACAAAAATCAAATATTTATAATAAAAACAATTAAAATGAAGATTACAAAAGTATTATCGAACTTAATTACGGAAGACGCTCGTTTTCAAATTTTATACAAAAAATATGTGTTACCTACCGGTGATAGAAAAAAAGGTCTATTACCATTTGAGGTTGTTAAGCAAATAGTTTTTGCTGACCCCACAACAAGAGTACCTGAAAACTATGATAAAGATGCTGCGTCTATTCAAGATATGACAAGTGACAAAGTTAAAGTTGGTAAATATACTCAATGGTTATTGAACTTATTTGTTAAACCATATTTAACTAGAGAAGGTTCTAACGAACCAATCGAAGTTGGTACTGATGAGTATAAATCAAAGGCAAATGAATACAGACGACTTTTCTTAGAAGATTTATCTCAATTTACGGAATTATTGGTAAAATATGATAGATTTAAAGGTAGTTTAGAGGATGCTGCTAAAAAAGACATTAACAATGTTAAATCACTTAATGATTTATCTCACTTGAAAGTTAAAGTGGGTGATGAAACTGTTGATTTAAATATGTATCGTGGTAAAAAAATTAAGAAGGAAGAAGGGGTTGCCGCTAACACAAACTTTAATATTCCCGGGGCTGAAATTTTAAAAGTAGGTTCTGAATACACACTAATTAAAATTGCTGACAAAGGTGCTTTAGGTTCTAAAGCGGCATCTTATTTCGGTGGTTATAGTGGAGGACTTGATAGAGGTGAAACTAACTGGTGTACGGCAGCTGAAAACTCAAGTTATTCAAACACTTATAGAAATCAAGGTCCGTTATATATTTTCATTGCTAATGATGATAAAGGTAAAGTTGGTCAAGTTACGGGATTACCATCTGAAAGATATCAATTCCACTTCCCATCTAACCAATTTAAATTTGCTAACCAACACGGAGGTAACATTCCGGTTGTTGAGTATTTAAACGGAAAATGGGCTGAGTTCAAAGAAATTTTTAAACCTGAGTTTGCTGCGGGATTTGTTAAACCAAATTCTGATAATGTTGAAATTAAATATCCGGATTCTGCTACAGGTAAGTTTGTAGCTTTATATGGTTTTGAAGAATTATTTACATCACTACCGGCAACAATTAAAAGATTGAACATTATTAACACTTCAAATGAAGTTGTTAATATTGATGTTCCGGATTCAATTAATAGATTCCAATCATTAACAGCAATATTGTTTGAGAATATGATTAGTCAACTTCCAAACTCAATCTGTGAATTAAAGAACTTGGTGTTCTTAGCTTGTCCTAACAACAGAGAATTGAAATCAATTCCGGAATGTGTTATGAATTTACCAAACCTTACATTTGTAAATGTAAGTAGATGTCCGAATGTTCAAGTGCCAAAGGCTTTAGAACAATACAATACGGGTGAAGGTTTCTACCATATGGAAGAATAACTTAAAAAAAAACTACTATGAAAAATGTTGACGTTGAAATCTACATTAATCAATTTATAACTTTCTTTAACAACAACCCCAATGACTTACTTGAGTTAATTGGGGATGTTTTAAAGGATGACTTCTACGACAGAGTAAAACAACAATCATTAGATAATATTGAGAACGGAGAGGATGTTTCCTTAACCCAAAAACAAATTATATCTATTGTTGTGGCTCTTAAACAATCTCAGAACGATGAGGTTGATATGGATAAGATTAAGTCCATAATTTATCACACACAATTTGCTCACTTTTCCCTTAATTAATTTGTATATTCAAATTTAATGTCTTACT
>Ga0114973_10003923_pt1 | contig 10404 bp, 9 predicted proteins | sample M_140807_MF_Meta_FD_87025 | JGI IMG/M metagenome (GOLD analysis project Ga0114973, IMG submission 87025) | Freshwater microbial communities from Lake Montjoie, Canada to study carbon cycling - M_140807_MF_MetaG | ecosystem: Environmental > Aquatic > Freshwater > Lake | place: Lake Montjoie... | reverse complement strand
TTTCTTCTTTAGATTGGATTATCAAGGATATTGATATGGTAGTTTTAATGGCAATTAATCCAGGAATAGTTGGGCATAAATTAATTCCTAACATGCTAAACAAAATTAAAAACTTAAGAGCAATTGCGAATCAAGCTGGAAATATAAGTTTGAAAATACAAATTGACGGAGGTGTTACATTTGACAGTGCAAATCTAATGATGAAAAATGGAGCAGATACTTTGGTTTGCGGAACTGGTACAATATTTAGGCCGCATGAGGATACAATTTCAAATAAACTAAATCAATTACGTGAAAAAATAAACCAACAATGAGTTATAAAGTTTTAATTACAACATCCGGGGTAGGTTCGAGACTCGGTGATTTTACTAAGTATACTAATAAGTCTTTATTACGTATTGGTAACAAACCAGCAATTTCATATATAGTTGAAAGCTATCCCATTGAAACCAAATATGTAATAACTTTAGGTTATTTTGGTACTCAGGTTAAGGATTTTTTGGAAATAGCTTATCCAGAAAGAAAATTTGAATTTGTTTGGGTAGAAAAATTTGAGGGAGAGGGTAGTAGCTTATTATATTCAATCTCTCATGCTAAGAAATCATTACAAGAGCCCTTTATTTTTCATGCCTCTGATACTATTGTTACAGAAGAAATTACAGCTCCAACAGAAAATTGGAATGCAGGATATAAGGGCTCAGGCTCATCTAGTTATGCATCATTTGACGTTCTTGGTGAAAATATAAGTATTTTATATGAAAAGGGTAATCTAAATCCTGATTTTTTGCATATTGGACTTGTTGGAATTAATGATTATAAAATATTTTGGGATTTAGTAGAAGTTACCCTAAAAGAGCAAAACTTTGCATTTCATCTAGGGGATGTTGATGTATTAAAGAAAATGATTGCTAAGGTCAACTTTAAAGTTTATCATACCAAAAATTGGTATGATATAGGCAATGTTGACAAACTCTCTGAAGCTAAATCTGCATTGGATAATGGAGATCTTCATGTGTTAGATAAATTAGGCGAGTCTATTTTCAAAGTAAACAATCATGTTATTAAATTTTTTTATGATGAAACCATTTGTGCAAATAGAGTTAAACGAAATGGTTATTTAGGTAATATTGTGCCTGAAATTAATGCCTCTTCAAGTAATTTTTATAAATATCCATTTGTAAAAGGAGAGCTATTCGCAAATGTGGCAAATCGTTCAAACTTTATTCAACTATTAGATTGGGCAAACTTAAATCTTTGGGTAAATCAAGATATAATTTCTAATGAAGAAATTTCTTCATTGTGCTTAGATTTTTATTTTACAAAAACAGAGAAACGCCTACAACAATTATTTACATCTAGAGGAATTGAAGACAAGGAAGAAGTTATTAACGGGGAAATAGTTCCTAGTATTTCATCAATGTTGAAAGGAATTGATAAATCATATTTATGTACAACTAATCCAACAATGTTTCATGGTGATTTTATATTAGACAATATCCTTAAAACTGGTGAAAATGAGTTCATACTAATAGACTGGCGCCAAGATTTTGCAGGTGTTTTAACCTTTGGTGATAAATATTATGACTTAGGTAAACTCGCTCATAATCTTGTAGTAAATCACGAACTTATTGATAACAATCATTTTTCTGTCAAAAAGGAACCTAATGGTGATATAAATCTGAATATTCATCGTTTGCAAACATTGGTAGAATGTGAAACACTTTTTTTCGAATGGGTTAAAGAAAATAATTTAGAAGTTGACAAAATAAAAATACTAAGATCAATTATTTGGTTAAATATGTCACCACTACATCATCATCCATTTGACTTGTTCTTATATTATTTTGGAAAATATAATTTATTTCAATCTTTGAAAAATGCAAAATAAATTTAAAAATTTCATTCTTGATGTTGATGGAGTTTTCACAGACGGTAAATTTCATTATACAGAAAATGGTAAAGTAATGAAAATTTTTGGCGATGCCGATAATGATGCACTTTCTTTATTAAAAGGTAAGATTCACATAGAAATGGTAACTGGAGATAAACGTGGTTTTTCAATATCAAAAAAAAGAATTCAAGAAGATATGGGGTATCCTATAAATCTTGTAAGTACATTTCAAAGGGTAGATTGGATCGCTGAAAGATTTAATTTAGAAGAAACTATCTATATGGGAGATGGTATTTATGATCCTATTGTATTCAATTCTGTAGGCTTTAGTATAGCTCCAGCAAATGCATTTTTTAATACAAAAAAATATGCAAATCACATAACCGAATCAAAGGGAGGTGAGGGTGCAGTTGCTGAAGCTGTAATTTATATATATGAGAATATTTTGAAATTAAACTTTGATATTTTAAATCTTAATATTGAATCAGGTTCAGGAAACTGGAAAAAGTATTAAAAATTATTAAGACATCTTAAAAAGAATAAAGAATAAGTTAAGGAAAGACTACCTTAATAAAAAATGGAAAAATTTTAATTTTTTGATGACTCAATTTAATAAGTTTGAGAAGAGCATCTTAATTGAGAATAATGACATTCCTGAATTAGAACACCAGATTGGTCCTTTTTTAAATATGAAGGCTGTAAAAGACGAAATAGAAAGTAGTGGTTTAAAAGGAGACATGTTAGAATTCGGAACTTATCAGGGACTTGGAATGATATATTTATCTAATATTTTCGAAAATGACAATATGAAATATATTGGTGTTGATTCTTTTGAAGGGTTGCCAGATTCTTCGACAATTTGGAAGAAGGGTAGCTTCAATGATACTAGTCAGCAAAATGCGAAAGAAAATATCTTAAAATTTGGGAAAGTAAATCCAGAAAACCTTTATCTTATCAAAGGTTGGTTTAATGACCCATATGTTAAAAAAAGATTATCAGATGTCTCTGATGATATTTTGTTAGTACATCTAGATGCTGATCTTGGATCATCTACGAAAGTTGCATTAGAATTATTAGAAAGTTTTCTTTTAAATAGAACAAAACCATTATTTCTGTTATTTGATGATTGGGGATGTCATCCAGATGAAGTCCCAGATGCTTTTTGGAATTGGGTATTGACAAATCATGAAAAATACAAGTTTAACCTAAAAAAACTTTGTTCAACAAATCTAACGAGGTATTATAAATTAGATTTCGTACAATAATTTACTTAAATGAGAATAGTTTTTTATAATCCACACACGAATATCTGGTTTAAAAAACCGCTTTACTTTTTTTTAACGAAAAGGAAGAGCGTTAATAAATACGAGTACTTGTTGGATTATATATTTGAAAATAAAATTGAATTTTCGTTTTTGGTTGATGGAAGAGACTTTTCCTTTGGCAGAAAATACTTTAATTCAATTTTGTTAGCCAAATTAGAAATATATATATGGTCAATTTTAAACAAGATAAATCCATTTAAAATAAAGGTTTTATCTAAAATTAGTAAATTACAAAGCGACGATGTCCTTTTTATGTTTTTATATGGTAGTCTAATGTCAACTGGTAGGAGTGAAGCAGGAGAAAAAGTTGTAAAGGAGTTGATAGAAGAACTTAAGTCGAGCAAGGCATTCAAGGTTGGACATTTAACACATTTCATGTATGATGCAAAAATTGCAGGTAGTAATACTAAAGATGCAGAAATTGATATTTTTATAGCAGAGAACAATCTAAAGAAAAATAGCCCATTTTTTTATAAGTTTTTTACATGGTATAACAAAGACGTTTCTGTACTACCTTTTGTTGCTCAAAAAAGATTTAAAAATAATACACAATTCTCAAAAAGAGTAAACATGGCTGTGGCTACGGGAACTCTACCATTCCCGATTAAAAATATTGAATTTATTGATTTTTTTAAAACAAGCGATATACACCCAATGAGAAGACAAATCTATGAAAATAGAAATAGTCTACAATCATCAATAAAATCATACATTTTTGAAATGGGTGAGAATAAAAAAAGTAAACATTTTAAATTTAGTATCATAAATAAGGCTAATAATTTTTTATTCTCACATTTCCATAATAAGCAAACAAGTTATTTCGCTTTTGATATAGTTGAATTATATAATACACATACAATGTTTGTTGTTCCTGAAGAAATAAATGGTTTGCCTGGTATAGGTTTTATTGAAGGGTTAATGTGTGGATGTGTTTTAATTGGAAAGTCTGAAGGTTATTATGAAGATCTTGGTTTTATTGATGGCGAAAACTACATATCATATGATGGCACTCTAAATGATCTTGTTAATAAAATTACTTTTTATCAAGAAAATTCAAAATTATTAGAAGGTATTGCATTTAAGAGTTATGAATTTGTAAAAAGTAATTTTAATGAGAATATGGTTGCTTCAATCTTTATTGATAAAATGAAAGCCTTAGTCTCTCCAAAGATTTATTAAAGTAAAATTGAGCCAAACTCTTAGAAAAGATTTATTATCTAATACAGTATTAAATGTCCTTACTAAGGCCATTTCGTATTGTAGCTATGCTGTTATTGCTTATATATGGGGTGCTAAATTAATGACAGATATATATTATGTAGGTATTTCTTACGTAACTGCCGTAAGTGGTATTTTCATAATAATTATAAGTAGTATTTTTCCTACGATCTTTATTAAAATTAGATTAAATAATTCATTAATTGAAGCTAGGAAGTTTGCTGGCACTTTCATATTATTTATTATAGTCCCCGTATTTCTTATTAGTTTTTTTGGTTTTTTTTATTCTACAGCTATATTTTCAATCGTTACAAAATTTAACGTTGAACAAATTAAAAATAATAACTCAACACTATCAATTTTTTCTATAGTAATATTAATGACAGTTGTTATTGAGTTTTATAAATCTTATTTACAATCTTTAGGTCATTTTACTATTGTTGCTTCTGGTTATTTAGTGCAATCAATTACATTTTTATTGATTTTATTTTCTTCAAAAACAATACTTGTGACTAATGCATTAATTATAAGTTTAATTTCCTCAATGATTCTCCAAATTATTATAATTAATTTTTATATAATAAAAAAAAATATATGGCCTTTAATTTCTTTTAAAGTAACTAGTATACATAAATCAATGATTTCAGTTGCTTTTCCATTATTTATAGCACATTCATTGACGCTATTTGTAAATTTTTTTATAGTTTACTTAGTTAGTGGGTATCCTTCAGGGTTTGTTACTATGTATAATTATGGCCAATTAATTTCTTTTTTGCCAGGGCTACTTTTTTTTACACCTTTATTAGAAGTTATTACCGTTAGATTATCTGAATTATATCATACTGATCTTACAAAAATGGTAGATAAATTAATAGATTTCCAATCAGTAATAATTTTAATATTAGTTCCTTTTATGTGTTTTTTTATTTATAATAGGTATGATATTACAAAAGTATTCTTTTTTAGAGGCTCTTTTAGTATTGAAAATGTAATTCAGACTTCAAATATTTTATTGATATATTCAATGATAATAGTTTCAACAGCTTTAGTGCAAATTATTTCTAGAGTATATTATATTATGCAAAAAACATTTATGACTTCAATATTTGCAATAATGTTCCAATTATTTACTCTAATATCTTCTTTTTTATTATCAAAATATTTTGGTTTTTGGGGATTACCTATAGGTAAAGTATTTGTTGATATACTTATAGTTATGCCTATTTCATTCTGGCTATTAAAAAAATATTTAATCTCATTTAATATAAAAATAATAGTATTTGATTTTATGAAAATATTAATTTTATGTTTAATATTAATATTTATTTCAAATCTAATTGTTAATAATATATTTATAAAATTATTTTCAACTACATCAAATAATTTATCTTTTTTGTTTACTATTTTAAAAATATCTATTTCATCTATTCTATTTACATTTTTATATTTTTACTCATTAATTTATATTAAAAATAAACATGCACTTAATTTATATATTTTTATTAAATATTTCTTTCTTTCTATAAAAGGATTAAATAAGTCTAATGAATAGATTTATAATTTTTTTTTTAAAATTATTTATACTACAAATATTTATATATAGTTTCTTCACGGAATGGATTTCCTCATATATCAATAATGCTAATATAAATTTTACTGAAGAATCATTTGTTTTCTTTTTTTTCTTTATACCTATATTTTTATTTTTCATTTATTTTAAAACCTATAAGTCAAAATATATTTATCAAATAAAGGTTATAAATCCATTATTGGTTTCGATAATATTTTTTATTTTACCAATAATTTATTTTTTTATACTACTTAAATATGACATTCTTTCAAGAAGAATAGGTACAGAAAACATTGCCGTTATTTATGGTGATATGGCATTTATTGATAAGTCTATTATGAAACTTTATGATCAATCCCAATATATTTATTTAATAATATGTTTTTTTTCATTGCGTTTAAATAAAAATTTTAAGTATAGATCATTTTTTAAATTAATTTTCATTTTCAATTTATTTATTTTAGCAGGTTTTTCTCTTTTTAATAGCAGAACTGCAATTTTATTTTTTGTTTTATTAATTTTATTATTCGATAAGCTCTTTAATACAATTTCGAAAAAAGTAAAATATAAATCTATTTTAATTGCGTCTACATTTTTTCTACTAGTTAGTATTATTCGATATGCTCCAACCTTATATTTAAAAGGTAATTCTAGTATAAATGAAATTGCAACAACTGAAATTTTAAATAGAGTTAATTGCTCGACATTTTTTACAGAAGTTGTAAATGCAACTGATAAAAAAGGCTTTCTTTATGGTAAGTCATTTCCCAATCCTTTTTTATCAATTGCTGCATTATTAGGAGATGAAAAATCGAAGGAAAAAATAAGAGTTGCCGAAACTGGTTCAAAACAATATTTACTTAATAATTATTTACAAAATAATAATAAAGATGACTGTTCATGTATGGTAGTTGATTCTTACGCAAATTTTGGGATTTTTGGTATATTTTATTCAGCACTAACAATTATCTTCTTACTTTTAGTTATTTATTTTATTGGTTCTAGTAATATTATTTCTTCATCTCAATTTTCAATGTTAATAATCTTAATTTTTTCAATATTTTTTTACGAATCGGATGGTATGTCAGTTATATTAAGTTTTATTAAATACTTACCCGCTGTATTACTATTTTGGTTACTTAAGCCTATTTTAATTTTTAAAAATTTAAATGAGCACTAATAAAAAAGTTTTATTTTATTCTAGTGTTACAGATATTAATAGTTTTTTGATATCTAGCTTTTATGTTGAAGATATTAAAGCTTTAAAATTGGCAGGCTATGATGTACTTGTTACAAATAGTATAATTCCCTTTTTTAAATTTACGAACTATCAACTAACATTTTGTTACTTTTATAAAAAAAGCCTACTACCTGCAATATTATCTCGTTTATTTTTTAAAAAAGTATATTTTACAGGCGGTATTGATGACCTTGATGCTAATTCTAATATAAATAAAAAGAAGTTAACTTTTAATATCTTTTTATTTATATTATGTTACATTTTTTCTTCAAAATGTAATATAGTATCCCAATCAGATTTTAACAGAGTTTCTGGTATTTTAGATTTCTTTTTCATACATAAAAATAAATTAAGTTTACATCCTCACTCAATAGATGTTAATTACTATATTGATGAGAATGAAATTAAAACTAAATTAGATTTCACATTTGTTACAATTTGCTGGATGGGTACAATGGGAAATATCAAAAGAAAAGGTGTAGATCGCGCTTTATATATTATGTCTATATTAATTAAGTTTATACCTAACCTAAAATTTACAATAATTGGTCAACTAGGTGATGGAAGTATTAGTTTGCAGAATTTAATTAAAGATTTAAAACTTGAAAATAATGTTTTTCTCACGGGAGCGATTACTGATTCAGAGAAAAGCAAACATCTTCTTAAAAGTAAATATTATATACAATTATCAAAATATGAAGGCTTCGGTTTAGCAGTTTTAGAAGCTATGGCAGCTAAATGTTTAATTTTCCATTCTAATGTTGGTGGTTTAAAAGATACAATAGGAAATAATGGAATTATACTTGATAATGATCTAGACTATTTTAAATGTTCTGATATTATAATTTCTAACATATTTGAGATTAATAATACAATTTATAATTTACAAGAAAATAGAAATAAAGTTTTTAGTTTATATACCATTGAGTCTCGAACCCTTTATTTCAAACAAATACTAAAACAATAATATGAATACTTTACTAATAACAGGCGGAACTGGTTCTTTTGGGAATGCTGTTTTACATAGGTTTCTTAATACTAAAAATTATTCAGAGATTAGAATATTTAGTAGAGATGAAAAAAAACAAGATGACCTTCGTAAGAGAGTTAAGGACAAAAAAATTAAATTTTATATTGGAGATGTACGTGATAGAGATAGTTTAAAGTCTGCTATTGAAGGAGTTGACTATATATTTCATGCAGCAGCTTTAAAGCAAGTTCCATCCTGTGAATTTTTCCCACTAGAAGCAGTAAAAACTAATATTTTAGGTACTGATAATGTTTTATCAATAGCGCAAGAATTCGAAGTTAAAAAAGTCGTTGTGTTAAGTACAGATAAAGCTGCGTATCCAATTAATGCAATGGGTATGTCAAAAGCATTGATGGAAAAAGTTATGGTTGCTAAATCAAGGATATTAGATAGTAATAAGACTATATTTTGCGGAACTAGATATGGGAATGTAATGGCTTCTAGAGGTTCAGTAATTCCTTTGTTTATAGATCAAATAAAAGAAAATAAAGCTTTGACATTGACTGATCCTAACATGACTCGTTTTATGATGACATTAGAAGATGCAGTTGATTTAGTATTATATGCTTTTGAGAACGCTAACCAGGGTGATTTATTTGTTCAAAAAGCACCTTCAACTACAGTAGGTTCATTAGCTCAAGCTCTAATTGAATTATATAAATCCACAAGTGAAATTAAAGTAATCGGGACTAGACATGGCGAAAAGTTATATGAGACATTAGTTAACAGAGAAGATATGATTAAGGCCGAAGATTTAGGGGATTATTATAGAATTCCAGCTGACAACAGAGATTTAAACTATGATCAGTACTTTTCAGAAGGAATACCTGATATTGCCACCCTAGATGAGTATCATTCACATAACACATCAATATTAGATGTCGAAGGAATGAAAAAGCTTTTACTAAAACTACCTATTATCAGGAAGGACATTCTAGGCGAAGTTGACGCAATTCAATATCCTTATTAATTATGATTAAAGTTGGTGTTACAGGATCAAATGGATTTATAGGATGGCATTTGTGTCGTACTTTAGAATTAAATAATATAAAATTTGAATTAATTGAATTCAATAGGCAATGGTTTAATGAGAGTTCTAAACTTGACTATTTTATTTTAAAATGTGATATTATAGTCCATTTAGCAGGACTAAATCGTCATAGTGATGATACTGCTATATACAACACAAATGTCGGTCTAGCTGAAAAATTGATTGAATCTTTTAAAAGAACAGATTTTAAAGGTCAAATAATATTTTCTTCATCAATCCAAGAAGAACGAAACAACACCTTTGGAAATTCTAAAAAAGTTGCAAGAGAATTATTTACTAATTGGTCAAGTCTATCAGAAGGAAGATTTCAAGGACTAATCATTCCAAATGTGTTTGGCGCCTTTGGTGTTCCATATTATAATTCAGTTATATCTACATTTTGTCATCAATTAGTTAATAATGAGAATCCTAATATTCAAAACGACACTACTCTTAATCTAATTTATATAAATGATCTTGTAAAAAGAATTATAGATTTATTCGGCACAGATTCTTTTGAAAGTATAAATGTAGAACATACAAATAGTTATAAAGTTTCTGAAATACTTGATATATTAATTAAGTTTAAAACCAAGTATGTTGAAAATAGCCAAATACCAAATTTCAATAACTCATTTGAAATAGACTTATTTAACACTTTCAGAACATATTATAATTTTAACAATCATTATCCAATTAAGTATAAAAATAATATTGATGAAAGGGGTAATTTTGTTGAAATTATAAGATTAGAAACTGGCGGGCAAGTTTCTTTTTCAACAACTAAGCCAAGTATTACAAGGGGCAATCACTTCCATACTAGAAAAATTGAAAGATTTTCAGTCATTAAAGGAAAAGCTTTGATTCAACTAAGAAAAATTGGAACAACTGAAGTATTTAATTATTATTTGTCAGGAGCAGAGCCTGCATATGTAGATATGCCTATTTGGTATACTCATAATATTAAAAATATAGGGGAAGAGGAGTTATTTACAATATTTTGGATTAATGAATTTTATGATGAAAAAGATCCAGATACTTATTTTGAAACAGTATAAATAAATTTATAATGAATGAAAGACTAAAAGTCATGACTGTTG
>Ga0114973_10003922_pt1 | contig 10406 bp, 12 predicted proteins | sample M_140807_MF_Meta_FD_87025 | JGI IMG/M metagenome (GOLD analysis project Ga0114973, IMG submission 87025) | Freshwater microbial communities from Lake Montjoie, Canada to study carbon cycling - M_140807_MF_MetaG | ecosystem: Environmental > Aquatic > Freshwater > Lake | place: Lake Montjoie... | reverse complement strand
CATCAAAGGGCTGGTGCTGAAAACCGCCTTTTTGAAGCGGGTGAATTCATAGGCTATCGGGATAGGCCGTCACCAGCCGCTGGTTGGTGCGGTACCCCTCTGCACTGCGGATCACTGATCTGATCCATACCGTTGTGAGACATGGTTGCGTTCCATCAGGGGCCGCAATCATACATTTATAAATCAGCTTTTCACCGTCGGGATGGGGGATTTGCTGCACCAATGTTGCGGTCACCGGATAGCGTTGCAGCGCCTCGCGCAACTGTTGCGGATTGTGAAAAGCAAACCCGCGATTGATCAAAAAGCGGGCTTTGGAGCGGCCCTGCGGATGATCTAAATTCAATAAATATTTCAATATTTTACTATCGGAAACATCATAAATAATCATCAAGCTCTCACGAATTGATCCCTCGTCATGGTCAATACGCAGCACATGGGTTCGGTAAATTCGATTTCATACGCATCGCTGGTATGGCTGATATCCACCACGGTGCCGAGCGAGCCTGACTGGATGACACGGCCTTCGGCCTCGACCGCAACAAGTGTGCGGACAAGATCATAATCATGGATCAAACTCGGGTGATCGCTGTGTTGCGCCAAGCCAAATGGTAATTTTGCACCCATCGCAATCTCCATCATGAAAAAGCGTGACAATCTATTCTAACCTCAACCCCGCTTGGCTTCAATCCGGTCCCAGATGGCCTTGGACAGATCGGGTCCGCCCAGCCGCTTGATCGCGCGCAGGCCGGTTGGCGAGGTGACGTTGATTTCGGTCAGGTGGCCGTCGATCACGTCGATGCCGACAAACAGCAGACCGCGTTCTTTCAGGGTCGGGCCGATGCGGTCGCAGATTTCTTTTTCGCGCGGGGTCAGTTGGGTGGTTTCGGCCGCGCCGCCTCGCACCATGTTGGAGCGGATGTCGTTTTCGGCCGGAACGCGGTTGACGCCGCCCAAAGGTTCGCCGTCGACCAGAATGATCCGCTTGTCGCCCTTCACCACCGCAGGCAGGAAGCGTTGCACCACCCATGGTTCGCGGAACATGGTCGAGAACAGATCGAACAGCGAGCCGAAATTCGGATCTTTCGCGCCGGTCTTGAACACCGCCGCACCGCCATTGCCGTAAAGCGGTTTCATCACGATCTCGCCGTGCTCGTCACGGAATTCTTCGATCGCCTCGCGGTCACGGGTGATCAGGGTCGGCGGCATCAGATCGGGGAACAGTGTCACCATGATTTTTTCGGGCGCGTTGCGCACATGCGCCGGATCATTGACCACAAGTGTCTGCGGATGCACGCGTTCGAGCAGATGGGTCGAGGTGACATAAGCCATGTCGAAGGGCGGATCCTGACGCAGCAGCACGACATCGACATCGGCAAGATCGGTGCGGACCGGCTCGCCCAGACTGCAATGGTCGCCCACCACATCGTGCACCACCAGATCCTGCATGGGGGCAAAGACGCGGGAATCACGCATCGAGAGTTTGTCGGGCGTGTAGAATTTGAGTTTGTGGCCGCGCGCTTGCGCTTCGAGCAGCAAAGCGAAGGTGGAATCACCAGCGATTTTAATGGCTTGGATGGGGTCCATCTGCACGGCAACGGTGAGTGATTTCACGTCGGTGATCCTTGTCTTGTTCTGAAAAACCTGTTCTCCGCCCAGTCTAGCCGCTTATTCTGCGAGCGTGAAGGCATCTTCGATATGGCGCGGCCAGCGCCACGGCACCACCAGCACCGCATCGCCGCGCAGCACATGGTCCTGCGCCCAGCCATTGCGCATCAGCCACAGATTGACGGCCTTGTTGAAACGGCTTTGTTTGCCCGCATCAATCGCCGCCAAGGCCTGATCGTGACCGGCGCGGTATTTGACCTCGACAAAGGCAATCACCTGTTTGCGCCGCATCACCAGATCGATTTCACCGCCATGTCCGGCATAGCGATAGGCCAGCAGATGATAGCCCTTGCACAAGAGGCTGAACGCCGCCAGCCATTCGGCCCACATCCCGTGGCGCAGAGCCCGCCGCCGTTGTTGTGACGAGCGGCGCGGTCTGGGCAGTTGCGGGGCGGGAATCGGGCTCATCCGTCCTGATTGCCGCCTTCGCGCGCCAGTGCCACCGCGCGGGCATAGATCTGGCGGCGCGGCTGTCCGGTCTCCTGCACGGTGACATCGACCGCGTCCTTGACCGACAAATGGCTCAGATGCTGGCGCAAACGGGCATCGAGATCACTCTCGTCGATCACGAAAGCATCCTCCTGGGGCGGGCCGATCAGCACGACGATCTCGCCCTTGGGCTTGTTTTCGCTGCCATAGAGAGCGGCGAGTTCGGGCAGGGTGCCGCGCCGCACGGTTTCGAAATATTTGGTCAATTCGCGCGCCACAGCCGCCGGACGCGGACCGAGCGTGGCATGGGCATCGTTGAGCATATCGACCAGACGATGGGGTGATTCAAAAAACACCAGAGTGCCCGGAATGACCGACAAGACCTGCAACCGCTCCTTGCGGGCCGTGGTTTTGGAGGGCAAAAACCCTTCGAAAAAGAAACGGTCGGTAGGCAATCCGGCCACGACCAAGGCGGTCAGCACCGCCGAGGCCCCCGGAATCGGGGTTACCGACAGGCCCTCGGCCACCACGCTTTCGACCAGCTTGTAACCGGGGTCCGACACCAACGGCGTGCCCGCATCCGACACCAGCGCCAAAGCCTGCCCGCGCGCCAGCCGCTCCATGATTTTGGGCCGCATTTCGGCGGCATTGTGCTCGTGATAGGCCATCAGAGGCGTGGTGATGCCGTAATGGGCCAACAGCACTTTGGTGACGCGGGTATCTTCCGCCAGAATCAGATCGGCCGCCGACAGGGTCGACAAAGCACGCAAGGAAATATCGCGCAAATTGCCGATCGGTGTCGCCACCACATGCAAACCGGGGGCAATAGGCTCCGCTTCGGCCTCGAGGCCCAGCAGAGTGTAGGAGGAACGCGACGCACCGCTTCCCGCATTGGATGAATATGTTGTCATGCCCCACCATGCCACAGCGCGAACCCGCCGAAAAGCACAGAGCGGTTTCGGATCGGCCAATTCCGGCATTTTGGAAGAATTCTTCTTTTTTTCTCCTTGTTTCAGCTCTATTTTTTTACCATCTGCCGCGTTAACAATAATAGGCAAGGCAACAGGGAGACCAACTGCGGATGCAAGGACATGATGGCAGGAAGCGTGTCAGGGCGATCATTGCGCTGCTGACGTCGGTGGCACTGGTGTCCGCACTGGCCGGCTGCATGGGATCAAGCCGCTTCGGCTCGCCCCGCGAGACCGCCCCCACCCTGTCCGCTCCCGTCGAGACGGTGACCGAACAACCACTCGACCTGCCTCCGGCAAATGACGCCGCAACAGCACCCGCCAGCACGCTTGCCGCGACCGACGGCATCACCGTGGCCCTGCTGCTGCCGCTGGGTGCAAGCGGCAATACCGCCGCGGTTGCAACCGCCTTGCGCAATGCCGGTGAATTGGCGCAATCCGAATATAAGGGTGCCAGAATCAAGCTGGTGATCAAGGATGATCTGGGCACGCCCGAGGGCGCACGCAATATGGCCCGCAATGCGCTGGCCGAAGGCGCGCAAGTGGTGCTCGGCCCGCTGCTCGCCTCCTCGGTCAAAGCCGCTGGCGAAGTGACGCGCGGCGCCCGCAAGCCGATGATCGCCTTTTCCACCGACCAGACCGTGGGCGGGCGCGGAGTCTATTTGCTGAGCTTCCTGCCCGATAACGATGTCGACCAGATCATCGGCTTTGCTGCGTCCAGGGGTAAAACCTCCTTTGCCGCCATGATCCCCGAAGGGGCCTATGGCAATGTCGTGGCCGCAGCCTTTCAGGAAGCCTGTGCGCGCCGCGGTTTGAGAATTGCGACCCTTGAGCGTTACAACGCCTCGAACGCCGATCAGGCCGCCAAGGCGATTGCCGCCGTCACCGTGCCGGTCGATGCCCTGTTCGTGCCCGAAAACGGCGATGGTGCCGCCAGTACCGGTGCGGCCCTGCAAGCCGCCGGTATCGAAACCAAAAAATGGCAGTTGCTCGGCACCAGCGCGTGGGATGATCCCCGCCTGACCAAAACCCCCGCTTTTCAGGGCGGATGGTTTGCCTCGCCCGACCGCAACGGCTTTGCCGCTTTTGCCAAGCGTTATCAGGCCAAATATGGCGAAGAGCCGCCGCGTCTGGCCAGTTTGAGCTATGATGCGGTGTTTCTGGTCAATGCCCTGCTCAACCAATATGGCCAGCAGGCCTTTGCCGAATCGACCCTGCTCAACACAGACGGCATGATCGGCACCGATGGACTGTTCCGGTTCAAAGCCGGTGGCGGCACCGAGCGGCCCCTGTCGATTTTTCAAGTCTCGTCCAACGCGACAACAGTGATCCAGTCTGCCAAGCAGAATTTTTGATATGCCCAATATGACAAATTCAAATTGACCATTTCAGTGATTGATTTGTATTTTGTTTGAATTATAGTTTTACATAATCGTGTTGTTGAATTTTTTTAAGCGTTTTCTCTTCGAGAATTTTCAGCATGCTTTTACACGAAACCGCGATCAAAGCGCTTGGTCGATGCAAGAGCATCGAGCATATCAGCCGTTTGTGTCAGGCGCATTTGCTGGATTTCGGCTTCCGCCATGTTGCCTATCTGACCCTGCGCTCGCCGGTATTGGCCCCGCGGGATTGGGTCGTGTCCACCACCTATCCGCGGGAATGGCAAAACCGTTATATCGCCCGCTCCTATGCCAAGCTTGATCCGGTCCTCAATGCCTGTTCGCATGCGCTGCTGCCCGTTCTTTGGGATACGGTACCCATCACCAGCAGGGAAGTACGCAATCTGGTTGGCGAGGCTGTCGATTTCGGCATCGGCAAAACCGGCATCAGCGTGCCGTTACGCAGTCCCGATGGCAGTTTCGGGCTGGTTTCTTTTACCGCCGACCAGCAAACCGATGATTGGGGACCTTATTCGGCGACCATGGCCTCGCTGACCCTGCTGGCGATGCATTGCCACGCCCGCGCCAACCAGTTGCTGCGCTCGCAGGATATAGACCTCGGACTGAGCGCGCGCGAGATCGAATGCATCAGCTGGTCATCTGCGGGCAAATCCATTGCCGAAACGGCCCGATTGATGGGAATCACAGAGCGTACCGTGCGGTTCCACCGCGAAAATATACGCGTCAAGCTCGGCACCCAGACCACGATGGAAAGCGTCAGCAAGGCGGTATTGCTCGGTTTGATCGTCCGCAATAAAAATTGGGACCCTGTCAGAACGGACAGGTCCGCAAATCATCAAGCTGTCATATGGTCGGATCAATGAGTAACGACCACTTGGGAGGCCCCAGAACCTCCGTTGTGTCATGAAGCCCTGACTGGTCCTTCCGACACCCGCCAAGCGGCCCTACTCATCCTTATCGGTCGCTTCCGACCCCAGACGGAAGAACCGTTGCGGTGTTCGATCCCTGTCCGCGCATGGATCGAACACCGCTTTTTTTTGCCCGAAACCGGCATGGAAAAAAGCCGCAAGCCATCTCAGCTCAAAGCGGCAATCACCGCATCCAGCACCGGCACACCGGCAATGGTGGCCCGCAACCGGCCGTCGGGCAGGCGTTCAAGCACGCCATCGGACACCAGATCGGCAATTCTGGCGGGATCAAGCTCGCGCCCCGACAAGGCGGCATAGCGTTGCGGCGCAATGCCTTCGCGCAGGCGCAGGCCCATCAGCAACATTTCGTCGCCTTCCTGCTCGCGCGTCAGCCGTTCTTCCTCCGCCACGGCCGCGCCCGATTGTTCAACCTGCTCCAGCCAGTGTTCGGGATGCTTTTGCGACACCAGCACGCGGCGGGTGCCATCGACCACCAGACGGCCATGCGCCCCCGGCCCGATACCCGCATATTCGCCGTAGCGCCAATAGATCAGATTATGACGGCTTTCGGCTCCCGGACGGGCATGGTTGGAAATTTCGTAGGCGGGCAATCCGGCATCCGCGCAAACCTGCTGGGTGACATCGAACAGGCCGCGCGCCCGCTCCGCATCCAGCGGGATCAATTGGCCCGCCCTGACGCGCTGCTCGAACATTGTGCCCGGCTCGATCGTGAGCTGATAGAGCGAAAGATGTTCTGCCGCATGGGAAATCGCCTGCTTTAATTCCGCACGCCATGCCGATTCGGACTGGTCGGGGCGGGCATAGATCAGATCGAACGAATAGCGGTCGAACACGGCAGCCGCTTTGGCCACCGCATCAAGGGCTTCGGCCACCGAATGTTTGCGTCCCAAGGCTTTCAGATCGGTATCATTGAGCGCCTGCACGCCGATCGACAGGCGATTGACACCGGCGGCGCGGTAATCGGCCAGACGGCCCGCCTCGACACTGGTCGGATTGGCCTCCATCGACACTTCGACATTGTCGGCCACCGCCCAATGGCGGCCGACCGCATCCAGCAAAGCAGCGACGGTTTTAGGCGCCATCAGCGAGGGCGTGCCGCCGCCCAGAAAAATACTGGTGACGATCCGGTCGGGCACCAGTTGCGCCTGTTGCGCTATCGCCCGCACAAAGCCCACGATAAAGCGTTCTTCATCGATTTTATGATGGCGGACATGGCTGTTGAAATCGCAATAGGGGCATTTGGACAGGCAAAACGGCCAGTGCAGATAGACCCCGAAACCGGGATCATCGGGGCCGGAGCGGACCGCTGGCGCGGTTGTTTTCATGTCAGAACCTGATCGACCAGCGCGACAAAGGCGCGTGCCCGATGCGACAGGCCACGGCCCAAAGGCGGCAGACCGTGCTTTTCCTCGCGACTCATTTCACCAAAAGTGCGGGTTTCGCCTTCGGGCAGAAACATCGGATCATAGCCAAAGCCGGCGGGTCCGCGCGGAGGCCAGACAAGGGTGCCGTCGACACGGCCTTCCACCTCGGCCAGATGTCCATCGGGCCAGGCCACCGTGAGGGCGGAGACAAACCACGCTTTGCGCTGATCGGGCGCCACCGCGCCTTTGGCCTGCAACAATTCCTCGATATGGCGCATCGCGCGGTCGAAGTCTTTTTCGGGCCCCGCCCAACGGGCCGAATAGATGCCCGGTTCGCCGCCCAGTGCCTCGATGCAAATGCCGGAATCATCGGCAAAAGCCGGCAAACCCGTCGCCTCGCTGGCCGCACGGGCTTTGATGGCAGCATTTTCGGCAAAACTCACGCCGGTTTCCTCGGGCTCGGGCAGCGACAATTCCGCCGCCGACACCGCCTGAAGCCCGAACGGCGCGAGCAGATCGCGCATTTCAACCAGCTTGCCGTTGTTGTGGGTGGCAATCACCACTTTGCCGTGAAGCCGACGCTGCGCCATGACCGTCAATCCTCAGGCAATCGCCGCTTTTTGCAAAGCCACCAGATCGACAATGCCCTTGCGCGCCAGTGCCATCATCTCCAGCAATTGCGCTTCGGAGAACGGCGCGCCTTCGGCCGTGCCCTGCACTTCGACAATGCCGCCCGAACCGGTCATCACAAAATTGGCGTCGGTTTCGGCACCCGAATCCTCGGCATAATCGAGATCGAGCACCGCCGTGCCATTGCTGATGCCGCATGAAATCGCAGCAACATGATCGCGCAACGGCATTTTGGCAATCATCGACCGGCCGTGCATCCAGGTCAGGCAATCACGCAAAGCCACCCATGCACCGGTGATCGCAGCAGTGCGCGTGCCGCCATCGGCCTGCAAGACATCGCAATCCACCACAATCTGGCGCTCGCCCAGTGCACCCAGATCCACCACCGCGCGCAGGCTGCGGCCGATCAAACGCTGGATTTCCTGTGTGCGGCCGGTCGGGCGGCCTGCTGTCGATTCACGGCGGGTGCGCTCCAGCGTGGCGCGCGGCAGCATCGCATATTCGGCTGTCACCCAGCCCTTGCCGGTGCCGCGCAACCATGACGGCCCGCGCTCCTCCAGCGTCGCACAGCACAGCACATGCGTATTGCCGAATTTCACGAGGCAGGACCCTTCGGCATAACGCGCGACATTGCGCTCGAGCGTGACATCGCGGAGTTGGTCGGCATTGCGTTTGGACGGGCGCATCAAAAAACCTTTCTTGCTTCAATCAGCCTTTCTAGGCCGAGTGCGGCTGGACGGCAAGTTTAACTGATGTGGATGCAACATCATTGGGTGCGTACTCCCTCGAAAGGAGGATTTGCCAAGACATCAAGCAGGCCTGACTGGCTTCGCACCATCGCCGCCGTATCGGCACAAACATAGTGGATCAATGATATTGTCTGTTCAAATTTTTTTGCAGGATCTTTATCAAAAATCGCACGGTGATGTGCAATTCTGTTTCGCCACTGGCGAACAGTCTGGATCAGCGCACTGACATCTCCCAGCCTGAGATTTCGTTTATATGCATTCGGAAAATTATGTTTTATCCCTTTACTCCATAACAAGCGTGCAAACCGCTTGGTCGTTAAATGATCCCAGAAACCAAAATCCAAATCCGAGATCAGATAATCGTCACTCATGCTATGATGACGCCGGTCTTTTTCTTGTTCAAGAATTAAGATTAGATGTGATCGCTGTTTTGTATCGAGCAGTTTTAAAAAAGTTTGATCATTGTACCAAACGTCCGACAGTCTGTTGTGAAGTGCTTTTTGAATTGCATTTCTTATTGAAATTTCAGCAAAATGAAGAGGCATTAAAAATTCAGCACTCAATCGGCAATTCCAAAGATATATTTCTAGTGATTGCTCTGAATTATAAAGTCCCTTCATTGAAAATCTAGCAAGCCGCGGCTTAGATATGGTTGTCTCTACGGCTAAAACAATGACCGATTTTGTTGACATTTTATCTTGCCTTTTTAGCCCGCCGACAGCATACTGACTTGGTGAGTTACGGATAGGTTGTGCTTGCACCCCTACCGTGGCCAATGAACTAGAGGGCAGCATCTCGGGTGCTGCCCTTAATTTTTTAATCAATACCGAATATTTTATATCATTATCTAAATCCGTCCATCCTCCCCGCCCCGTCCCATCATTGCCTGCTTGATTATTCCCCCCGCCATCCTCATCTTGGATGGGTGCATCCGCACGCGAGGGACCCAACTTGCCGATTCATCCGTCTTTGACTGGCGTTGCCAATGCCCAGCTGTCTGATCTCAATCAGCGGTCGCGCGATATATTCAAGCGGATTGTCGAGAGCTATCTGGATTCGGGGGAGCCTGTCGGCTCGCGGCATCTGTCGAAATTGCTGCAAGTGTCGCTGTCACCCGCCTCGATCCGCAATGTCATGTCGGATCTGGAAGCGGCGGGGCTGATTTATGCGCCCCATACCAGCGCGGGACGGCTGCCGACCGAACAGGGCTTGCGGTTTTTCGTCGATGCGATGATGGAAACCGGCGATGTCTCGCAAGCCGACCGCACCCGCATCGAGAGCGAAATCCGCGCCACAGGCAATGCCGGGTCGCTTGAAACCATGCTGACCGAGGCTTCGCAGATGCTGTCGGGTCTGACGCGCAGTGCGGGAGTGGTGGTGACCCAGAAAGTCACGACAACCCTGCGCCATATCGAATTTGTCCGGCTCGATCACGGCCGCGCGCTGACCATTCTGGTCGGCGAGGACGGATCGGTGGAAAACCGCATCATCGACCTGCCCGCAGGACTTCCCGCTTCGGCGATGATGCAGGCGAGCAATTATCTGTCGGAAAAGATCCGCGGCCGCACCCTCATCGATCTGCGCTCGGAAATCGAGGCCTCGCGCACCAGTGCCGAACAGCAGCTCGATACGCTGACAGCCAAGCTGGTTTCAACCGGATTGGCCGTCTGGGCGGGCGAGGACAGCTCGCGCCAGCTGATCGTGCGCGGGCAGGCGCATCTGCTCGATGACCTGACAGCGATGAGCGATCTGGAACGGATCAGGCTGCTGTTTGCCGATATCGAGACCCAGAAAGAGCTGATCGACCTGATCGGCCGCGCCGAAACCGGCGACGGGGTGCGGATCTATATCGGATCGGAGAACAAATTGTTTTCGCTGTCCGGCTCCTCGGTGATTGCCGCGCCGTTCCGCGATGGCTCGCAAAAAATCATCGGCGTGTTGGGGGTGATCGGCCCGACGCGGCTCAATTATGCGCGGATCGTGCCGATGGTCGATTTTACCGCGCGGGTCATTTCAAAAATGCTGACGCAGACCCCGCGCTGATCAGACCAGCCGGATGATCACCATGCCTACACAGGTCAGCCCCACTGCCAGCCAGCGCAGACGGCCGATGGTTTCGCCCAGCAACAGCGCAGCAAAGGCGGTAGCGAACACCACGCTGGTTTCGCGGATGGCCGACGAGGGCGCAACCGGCCCGTTCTGATAGGCCAGCAAAATCAACAGATAGGACACCATCGACACGCTGGCACCCATCATGCCGAACCGCTTGTTG
>Ga0114973_10003914_pt1 | contig 10414 bp, 7 predicted proteins | sample M_140807_MF_Meta_FD_87025 | JGI IMG/M metagenome (GOLD analysis project Ga0114973, IMG submission 87025) | Freshwater microbial communities from Lake Montjoie, Canada to study carbon cycling - M_140807_MF_MetaG | ecosystem: Environmental > Aquatic > Freshwater > Lake | place: Lake Montjoie... | reverse complement strand
AGATAAATTGGATAAAGTATGAAGGTATTAACGAAGGCATGGAAATGCATACAAAAATTAGATACAAGGATAAAGGCGCATTCAGCAATCTTTACACCACAGACAACGGTTTGTCTGTTCGTTTTTTTGAAAAAGTAAAAGGGATTGCACCAGGACAAAGTGCTGTATTTTATGAAGGAGATGACGTTGTTGGCGGCGGAATAATTCAACGGAGTGAATCTTCTACCCTTTCTTAAAAATAGCTACAAACATACTATCTGACTGCTGCTGGTAGCCTTTTAGCAGTTGTTGATCAAGTAATTTACATTCTAAAGATTCTGTTACAAAATTCACTACCATTTCATTTTCAGCTTTGAAAACAGAACAGGTAATATAGACCAATAAACCTCCTGGCTTTAAATGAGTGATCGCATTGGCAACAATTTTCCTTTGCAAGTCGGCATAATATTGTAAGGATGTTTTTTTAAAAAAAACAAGTTGATCAGGCGTCCTTCCCCATGTACCACTGCCACTACAAGGTGCATCACAAATAATTAGATCAAAATCTTTGTTGATTATTTTATTGTCTGCGCCACCAAGGTCTGTCACAAATGTTTCATAATTAATTATCCCAGCCGATTTAAAACGCTGGTGAAGATTTGTTAAAATACTTTCTCGGATATCTGAAACTGTAAGATCAATTTTACAATCTAGCACATCCATCAGCAAAATAGATTTCCCTCCGCTTGCTGCACAACAATCCCACACTGACAAAGTATTATTTGTAACAGAAGTTTCCAATAAACCCGGCTGCTTCAAATAATTAAGTACTTGCTGTGAATTTGCATCTTGTACCACAACTTCTTTATCGAGTTTAAAAAAATCGGCGACTTTATCTGAATTTTTTAACCGAACACATTGGTCATTCATTAGTTGCCAATGAAAATTAGATTGTTGTAATTGGTTGATTACAGCATCTTTTGATTGCGGACGAATACGAATAAAAAGATCAGGTTGAGTTAACATTGAAAGGCTATAAGCCTCCATTTCGATACCTGAACTGAGTAAATCACAGAACGGAAAAAAATCCAAAAGTGAAATATTTTGTCTAACTAGGTTTATCTTTTCCCTTACTGGGATTGAAATTTTTTCATTCCACTCTGGCCTAAACTCTTTTAATAATAAAGAGTCAGTTGTTTCGCATAAAAAAGTAGCGACAAGCAATTTTTCATCAATAGCAATATCAGTAAAAGCCATTCCCATTCTAAAATAATGGAAACAAAGAGATGCAATTGACTTTCTATCCTTAGCGCCGTATTTTTTATTAGAAGAAAAAAAAAGTTTTAAAAAAATAGAAAAGGGCTTATCTCCCTGATAAGTATCAAGTATTTTTTTAGCGCTATTAATATGAGAGTGAAATCGACTCATGGTATTTAAAAATAAACGGCTGGATAAAATCCAGCCGCAAAATTATTTTTATTTAAATCCTATAATTCCAATAAACTTTTTACTGGATCTTTTCCAAACAAAAGCAATGCGGGGTTTTCAAGTAATTCTTTCAGCCTTACTAAAAAACTTACTGACTCTCTTCCATCAATTAAGCGGTGGTCGTAGCTCAGCGCCAGGTACATCATTGGTTTAATAACCACCTGTCCGCCAATAGCCATGGGCCTTTCCTGAATTTTATGCATTCCTAAAATTGCACTTTGAGGAATATTTATTATTGGAGTACTCATCAATGATCCAAAAACACCCCCGTTGGTAATGGTAAATGTACCTCCACTCATTTCCTCAATGGTCAACTTATTTTCTTTTGCCTTATTTGCTAGCGCAACTACTGTTTTTTCAATATCCGCCATACTCATACTTTCTGCATTTCTAATTACCGGCACCACCAAGCCCTTAGGAGCAGAAACCGCAATTGATATGTCGCAATATTCGTGGTAGACAATATTTTCTCCGTCGATCTTAGCATTCACTGCTGGCCATTCTTGTAGTGCAAAACAACAAGCCTTGGTAAAGAAACTCATGAAGCCCAAATTAACACCATGTGCTTCCTTGAACTTATCTTTATTTTTAGCCCTTATTTCCATTATAGCACTCATATCTACTTCATTAAAAGTAGTGAGCATGGCGGTGGTATTTTTTGCTTCTACTAAACGACGACTGATTGTTTTACGGAGATTGCTCATTTTTTGCGAATTCTCCTTTCTACTGAATAGATCGATTCCCGGTATTCTTCCTGGATTAGTAATAGCTTCTAATACATCCTGCTTTATAATTTTTCCATTACTTCCGCTGGCTGTAACTGATTTTACATCTACCTTTTTATCGGCAATGATGGCAGCTGCTACTGGCGTAGCTTTTAAGTCACTGCTAACTTTAGAGGCAGTTGATTTAGTATTCGTTTCTTCTTTTTTAACTACTAGAACTTCAGCAACCGACCCCGCTGGACGGGCAGCCTTATTATCAATACTACAGGCGATATCCCCTATTTTTAAAGAATCTCCTTCTATGGCTACTGTCTTCAAAATACCCGCCTGCTCAGCGTTTATTTCAAAAGTCGCTTTTTCACTTTCCAATTCTGCAACCACCTCATCACGCTCAACCCATTCTCCATCCTTTTTTAGCCACTTAACCAATGTTACTTCTGTGATGCTCTCGCCAACGGAAGGTACTTTAATCTCTATTGCCATTGTAATTGAATATTTATGTATAATTCGGTTAAAATTAAATTTAAATTGAAAAAGCCTTTTCAATAATTTCCAATTGTTCCTTGATATGGATTTTAGCATACCCAGTGGCAGTAGAAGCACTAGCCGACCTACTGATAACGCTGAAATTTATAGTCTGCAAATTCATTTTTAAAAAAGTTGCAGCTCCCATATTCAATGGTTCCTCTTGAATCCAAAACCATTTAGCCTTTTTATATTTAGCATGAAGCAAGTCTAATTGATTTTGAGGTAAAGGATGAATCTGTTCTAACCTGATCAATGCAATATCTTTTCGATTGTCTTTCAATTGCTTTTCTGCCAAATCAAAATACATTTTTCCAGAACATAGTATTACTTTTTTTACTTCCCCAGCATTGTTTACTAATTCATCATCGATCACTTCTTTAAAACCTCCCTTTGTAAAGTCAGCTTCCAAGCTGTAGCTTCCTGGATGGCGTAAATTTGCTTTCGGAGAAAAATTAATCAATGGCTTTCTAAACTGCCAAGTTAATTGCCTGCGGAGCACATGGAAAAAATTAGCTGCAGTGGTTACATTGGTGATTACCATATTTGATTCGGCACACATTTGTAAAAACCTTTCCATCCTTGCACTACTGTGCTCAGGACCTTGACCTTCATAACCATGAGGAAGTAACATTACCAATCCATTCATCCTTTGCCACTTTGTTTCAGCAGCAGCAATAAATTGATCAATCATCGTTTGGGCACCGTTACAAAAATCACCAAACTGTGCTTCCCATATTACCAAGGCATTCGGATTAGCCATAGAATATCCATATTCAAAACCAAGTACTGCATATTCACTCAATAAAGAATTATATATACGAAACAAATTCTGTGTATCACTTAAATGATTTAAACGATTGTATTCTACATTGGTTGACTCATCATACAAAACCGCATGCCTATGACTGAATGTACCTCTCTTAACATCTTGCCCACTCATGCGAACATCCTTGCCCTCTAATAACAAGCTACCATAAGCCATTAGTTCAGCAGTAGCCCAATCAACTTTTTGATGGTCGGTATACAACTTTACTTTATCCTGTAATAATTTTTCAATCTTTTTCAGTGGTTTAAAATCCACTGGCCATTTCATTAATTGGTCGAACAATAAACTGAAATCTTTTTTACTTATTGCTGTGACTGGTGAAGACTCAAAATCTGCTGGAACGGCTCTTTTGAGACTATTCCACCAAAGCTCTGGCTTTTGAAGGATGTAAGGCAATGGGTTTTGTTTTACCCCATCTAATCTCTCTTGTAAATCAGCAAGAAACTTCTGTTCCATTTCTTTAGCCAATGCTTTTGCATCGGGTTCCCCATTGTCCATAAGATACTGGGTATAAACTTCTCTTGGATTGGGATGCTTTTCAATTAACGCATACAATTGAGGCTGAGTAAACTTCGGCTCATCCCCTTCATTGTGACCATGCTTACGGTAGCAAACCATATCAATAAATATATCACTATTAAATTCCTGCCTGTATCTAGTCGCTATTTCAACTGCTTTTACCACTGCTTCTGGATCATCGCCATTTACGTGTAGCACAGGAGCCTTTACCATCGCCGCAATAGAAGTGCAATAGTCAGCGCTTCGAGCATCATCAAAATCTGTTGTAAATCCTATTTGATTATTAATGATAAAATGAATGGTGCCACCAGTATAATAACCCTTCAAATTAGACATTTGCAATACTTCATACACAACACCCTGACCTGCCACTGAAGCATCTCCATGAATAAGAATAGGCAATATTTTATCGAAATCACTATCGTATAGTACATCCGCTTTACACCTTGAAAACCCTACTACCACCGGATCTACCGCCTCCAAATGCGAGGGATTAGGACAAAGTTTTAGGTTGACTTTATTTCCTGATGCACTAATAATTTCACTACTGTAGCCTAAATGATATTTCACATCACCACTTCCCATCGTTGTATCTGGAGTAGCAGTACCTTCAAACTCACTAAAGATTTGCTCATAGGTTTTACCCATAATATTGGCTAAAATATTAAGCCTTCCTCTGTGAGCCATCCCTATCACTACTTCCTGTACATTGTTTTGAGAAGCAATGTCAATGATTGCATCCAATGCAGCAATAGTCGTTTCGCCCCCTTCGAGAGAAAACCTCTTTTGACCTATGTATTTAGTATGAAGGAATTTTTCGAACATTACTCCTTCATTCAATTTTTGCAATATCCTTTTTCTTTGCTGTAATGGAACTGGCAGAAGCATGGTATGCTCAACAGCGTGTATCATCCATTCCATTTTTTTAGTACTGGTATCTGCTCTAAATTCTACCCCAAGATTATTGGTATAACATTTTTTTAAATGTGTAATAATAGTTTGAAGGCTTGCCCTTCCCAAACCAATAAATTTCCCTATTTCAAAGTTGGAAGAAAGATCCGCTTCACTTAATCCGAAATTTTCTAGCGTAAGATTAGCACTTCGATCCTTGCGTTGGCGAACGGGATTGGTGGTAGCAATAAGATGCCCTTTTCTTCTATATGCCTGAATTAACTGATAAACGCTTAGTTCCTTTGCAAATTGAACCGTAGTTTGAGAATCAGTATTTCCATCTGCAACAGCTTTTTCCCCGCTACTTGACATGCTGAGAGCAAAATCAAAACCCTCGAAAAATTTCCGCATTTCAATATCAATACTGGATGGGTTTTTTATAAAATCCTGGTAAAGGCTTTCGATGTATGCCGGATGGGGGTTAGTGATGTACTGAAAATCCTTCATTGTAAATTAAAATTTGTATGTCTGCTTTAATTTTAGATTGCAAATATCGGGGATTTATGCATTTAAAAAAGTATGAAATGAGTATTACATCGTTAAAACAGTATCAAATTCTGCTCATTCTAAAATCTAGGTTAAATAATACCCAAAAGGAAAAAAAGTCTGAATAAAGTACTATGATATATTCAAAAAACCACCCAGAGTAGGTTTAAGCTACAAATTAGCTTAGGAAGAGGTTTTTATTAATCAAAATTTAGAAGCCCATTTCAACTTATTTTGGGTAGAAGAATATGAAAAAGGCTTTTTAATAAGTCATATTGGTAATTTAATTGGCAAAAAGATGCTTAAAATCTATTTTTTAGCTTAAAAAATAGATTTTAAAAATTCCTTTCTTAATAATATCAATTTATTATTTGAAATCCCTATCTTTGCAGCCCTAAATTAAGATTTAAATGGCAAACCATTCAGCAACTAAGAAAGATGTGCGTCAGAGCAGCAAGCGCAACGAACGTAACCGTTATTATGGTAAAACAACCCGTAATGCAATTCGTGACATTAAAGCGATAGATGATAAATCAAGTGCTACTGAAAAGCAACCGATTGTTGCATCTATGATTGATAAATTAGCAAAGCGTGGAACAATCCACAAAAACAAAGCGTCTAATTTAAAAAGTAAACTAGCTAAGAAAATCAATTCTCTAGCTAAGTAAGTTTTACTTTTTGTTATATAATTACAACCCGTTAGGTGATACCTAATGGGTTGTTTGTTTTTTAGAGATTTATTTTAATGCCAATATCTTATCCGATTTTTTCACAAAATATCATTTTCAACTATTAGAAATTGATTTATAAAATTTTGGTAGATTGTGAAAAACCAACGCTACAATATGAAACTAAGTCCCTTTGTCTTGTCAATTTTATTTTTGTTAGGCGGATCTCCCTTATTATCGCAGCAAACCCGTTTTGAAAAAACAAATGGAAAAGAATCGGCTACCTATCATGAAGCGATTGCTTTCTACGAGCAACTCAGTAAAATCTCTCCTTTGGTCTCGGTTAGAAAAATGGGAACCACGGACGCAGGACTTCCACTTCACTTAGTACTGGTGAATTCAAATGCAAATTTTTCAATCAAACAATGGGATCGAAAAAAAAATATAGTGCTGTTAATAAATAATGGAATTCACCCTGGTGAGCCTGATGGCATAGATGCAAGCATGCTGTTAGTCAGAGATATTGCAGCAAAAAAAATAATAATCCCTAAGAATGTTTTTTTAGCATTTATTCCAGTCTACAATATTGGAGGGTGTTTAAACCGAGGAGGTGCTACAAGAGTAAATCAAAATGGTCCACTTGAATATGGCTTTCGGGGTAATTCGCAAAACCTAGATCTAAATCGCGACTTCACAAAATGTGATAGTAGAGAAGCAAAGTCATTTGCAGAAATTTTTCATTTATTAGATCCTGATATTCTGATTGACAATCATGTGAGTGATGGTGCCGATTATCAACCAACAATGACTTTACTTACCACTCAATATAACAAGTTGGGTGAAAGACTTGGTGGTTGGTTGAAGAATGTTTTTGAACCTCAACTTTATGCAGACATGCGTAAAAAAGGACATGACATGATTCCTTATGTGAATTTTGAATCTGCCCGACCCGAAATTGGAATGGAAATGTTTTATGATCCACCAAGATATTCTTCAGGCTATGCCGCCTTGTTTCAAACCATTGCTTTTATGCCTGAAACACATATGCTTAAACCTTTTAAAGATAGAGTGCTTTGCACTTACTCATTAATGCAAACAATGATTGAAAAAGCAAGTGGAAATGCAGAATCGATTATACAGGAAAGGAAAATTGCTAGAGCGGCAGTAAAAGATGCAACCTCATTTGCCCTAGGCTGGAAGTCAGACTCTAGCCGTTACTCATTGGTAAGCTTTAACGGTTAAGAACAAGCTTTTAAAAAAAGTACTGCTACTGGTTTACAAAAAATGTATTACGATCATCAGTTGCCATTCACTAAAAATGTTAAGCTATTTGATGTGTTTCTACCTAATAAAATAATCAACAAACCAATCGCCTATATTATTCCTAGTGGATGGAACTCAGTAATAGATCTACTTCGCCTAAATGGAGTAGGTATTCAGCTATTAAATAAAGACAGTTTGATGGAGGTAGAAGTATGTCACATTGTAGACTATAAATCTAGTGTGCAACCTTATGAAAAGCATCATAAAAACAGTCAAGTAAAGACAACTGTTTCCAAAAAATTTATTCCCTTTCGCAAGGGTGATTGGTATATTCCTATGAACCAGTTTACCAATCGATATGTTGCAGAGATGCTAGAACCCCAAGGTGATGACAGTTTTTTTGCCTGGAATTTTTTTGATGCTATCCTTCAACAAAAAGAAGGTTACAGCGATTACCGATGGGAAGATGTTGCCGGTGAAGTCTTGAAAAATGATTCTATTTTGCAACAAAAATTAACTGATAAAAAACAGGCAGATCCAATTTTTGCAAACAATGCGCATGCTCAGTTAGATTTTATTTATAAAAATTCTACCTATTACGAACAGACTCACCTGCGATACCCAGTGTATAGGTTGGTACAATAAAAATATTTTTTACTTAAAGTTTCATTCATGAAAAATGAAGAATATTCTATCCCGATTCGGTTTAGAAAAATGGAAAATTTGCACATTGTGTTTTGGCTATTTAAAGACATCAGCTGGTGTATGATTTGGCGACCGCTAGGAATTGCCATGATCTTTCCCACCTTGATTATTGCTATCATTATCACTGCTCGCACTAGAGAATTCATGAGTGAGGTGTGCCATAATTCTGCAATGGTTCTTTGGATTTCAGCAAATTCTTACTGGATGATCAGTGAATTTTTACAATTTGATGCCTTGCTTGTCTATGGTGATGTAACTTATAAGCACTTAGCTATCATCCCTTTTACATTGGGTATAGGTATTCTTGGCTACTATTATTTATGGTGGAAACCTCGCCACAAAGAAATACATGAAACCATTTAGTATGCCAAGATAAAAACTTCATAAAACTATGTTAGTCAATAATTTACACCTATCTAAACCTTATTATAAAGTCTAAAATAGATGATATCCCGGTAAGTCACCGCTTATCGAAACTTCGCAGAAGGTTATCAGCCCTTCACTTTCTGTATGTATATTTGCAACCGCTAATTTGCAGTAACTCCATTCGCCGAAGGCCTTTAAAAACCTTCTTAAATCAAGCCTTTGGGTAATAACTACTAGCGAAAATAACTTTCCAACTTAAAATATTTTTCATGTATCGTTCTCATACTTGTGGTGAATTAAGGATTTCCGATGTAAAAAAAGAAGTTACCCTCAGTGGATGGGTACAAACCATCCGAAAATTTGGTAGTATTACATTTGTAGATATCCGTGACCGTTATGGTATCACTCAATTATTATTTTCTGAATCCCTCAATGAGTTGCTTGATGCAAACCCTTTGGGAAGAGAATTTGTAATTCAAGTAAAAGGATTCGTTAACGAAAGAAGTAATAAGAATTCAAATATCCCAACTGGTGATATTGAAATTACCATCTCAGAGTTTACTATTTTAAATAAATCTGCTGTCCCTCCTTTTACTATTCAAGACGATACCGATGGTGGTGATGAGCTAAGAATGAAATACCGTTTTTTAGATTTACGTAGAAATAGTGTAAAAAAGAATTTAGAATTGCGCTATGCTGTTGGTCGCAGTACAAGAAACTATCTACATGAAAATAATTTCATGGATATTGAAACTCCTTTTTTAATCAAATCTACTCCAGAAGGAGCAAGAGATTTTGTAGTGCCTAGCAGAATGAACCCTGGACAGTTTTATGCTTTACCACAAAGTCCACAGACTTTCAAACAGTTGTTGATGGTTTCGGGCTATGATCGCTACTATCAAATAGTAAAATGTTTTCGTGACGAGGATCTTCGCGCTGATAGGCAACCTGAATTCACTCAGATCGATTGTGAAATGAGTTTTGTAGAGCAGGAAGATATTTTAAATATGTTTGAAGGACTTGTAAAACGTATTTTCAAAGATGTAAAAAATATTGATTACACCGATGTAGTAGAACGCATGACTTGGGAAGATGCCATGTGGAACTTTGGAAATGATAAGCCAGATATTCGCTTTGACTTACAAATTGCCAACCTGAAATTTCCACAGCATAGTTTTGTAAATAAAAAAAATGCATTGTATGGATCTGCTTTCGAATTGCAAGGTATCGAAGGCGACTTACTACCCTTCCCTGTGTTTGATGAAGCAGAGACAGTATTAGCGATTTCCATTCCGGGTTGCAGTGAATATACCCGCAAACAAACAGATGAATTGACTGAATGGGTGAAACGTCCTCAGATAGGAATGAAGGGATTAGTTTTTATAAAATGTAATGCCGATGGAACTTACAAAAGCAGTGTAGATAAATTTTATAGTCCAGAAAAATTGAAAGCAATTGCAGATGCAGCAAATGCAAATGCTGGTGACCTTGTTTTGATATTAGCGGGAGCAGAAGAAAAAACAAGAAAGGCAACCAGCGATCTAAGAATGTATCTAGGAGAAAGACTTGGACTGCGCAAAACCGATCATTTTAAATTGTTGTGGGTACTTGATTTTCCATTGTTTGAATATGCAGAAGAAGAAAACAGATGGGTAGCACGTCACCATCCATTTACCTCTCCCAAACCTGATCACATCGATATTATGATCAACAACAATCCAGTGATAGAAAATGCTGCTGAATACTTAGCTCACCCTTATGCAGGAATTAAAGCCAATGCTTACGACATGGTTTTGAATGGCAATGAAATTGGTGGTGGCTCTATTCGAATTTTTCAGAGAAACTTACAGGAAAAAATGTTTGCCGCTTTAGGAATGGATGCAGAAGAACAACAACATAATTTCGGATTT
>Ga0114973_10003912_pt1 | contig 10415 bp, 7 predicted proteins | sample M_140807_MF_Meta_FD_87025 | JGI IMG/M metagenome (GOLD analysis project Ga0114973, IMG submission 87025) | Freshwater microbial communities from Lake Montjoie, Canada to study carbon cycling - M_140807_MF_MetaG | ecosystem: Environmental > Aquatic > Freshwater > Lake | place: Lake Montjoie... | reverse complement strand
TCCAGCGCAAGCAGAGCCTCTTCAAGTGACAGTGGGAGTCCCGGCAAACCCTTGAGCACTTCGGGCCCCAGATCGTAGATATTCCGGTCCAACGGCTCGCCGGGATCGATCCGGTTGATCACGCCATCCAGCATAGCCATCAGCATGGCTGAGAAAGCCAAATAAGGATTTGCTGAACCGTCCGGGCAGCGGTATTCAATTCGGCGCGCCTGAGGTCTGGCAGAATAAACGGGAATTCGCACGGCAGCGGAGCGATTCCGGCTGGAGTAACTGATTGTGGTGGGTGCATCAAACCCTGGAACCAGGCGTTTGTAGCTGTTGGTTGTTGGGTTCGTGATAGCCGACAGGGCGCGGGCATGTTTCAGCAGTCCGCCAATGGCGTGCATGCCAAGTTCGGAAATACCGGCATACGATGACCCGGCAAAAAGGTTGCGCCCATCCTGCCAAAGTGAGGCGTGAACGTGCATACCCGAACCATTGTCCTCGTAGATGGGCTTGGGCATGAACGTGGCCGTTTTGCCATTTTTGTGTGCCACACTTTTGACAATGTATTTGTATTTGAGAACCGCATCCGCCATGCGCACCAAGCTGTCGTAGCGCAGGTCGATTTCGCCTTGTCCACCACTGGCAACTTCATGGTGGTGCCCTTCAACCTGGATGCCGGAGTCGATCATGCAGCGCATCATTTCACTGCGCAAATCGTGGTGGCTATCTGAAGGCGGACAGGGAAAGTAGCCTTCGCGGTATCGAATCTTATGGCCCAAATTCGGTTCTTGAGACTTCCCGGTGTTCCATTGGCCTTCATTGCTGTCGAGGTAATAAAAGGCCGAGTTCCGGGTCTGGTCAAACCGCACGTCGTCAAAAACAAAAAATTCAAGCTCCGGGCCAAAGAACGCGGTGTCAGCGATCCCAGTCGAGCGCATGTACACTTCGGCTTTCCGGGCGACATTGCGCGGATCGCGCGTGTAGTCTTCACGCGTTATTGGATCGAGAATATTGCAAAACATGTTCAGGGTCCGTTCCTGACGGAACGGATCGATAAACGCGCTTTCAGACACTGGCAGCACGAGCATGTCTGATTCATTGATCTGCTGCCAACCACGGACGCTCGATGCGTCGAATCCGAATCCGTCTTCGAAGGAGGCTTCGTCGAGCCTCTCTGAAGGGATCGTGAAATGCTTCCATGAACCGGGAAAATCCATGAATCGCAAGTCAACGGCGCGAACCGCTTCCTGCCTGATCCATGCCAAAACTTCCTTAGGCGTCACGTGCATCCCTCGTTTCTGGAAGCTTTAGGCCCGTACAGTCATCTAAGGCATTATTATAAACGCCGGCTTGTTACTTCTCCAGCCCCTACGGAGCAGGACTTCATGGTTCCACATGGTGAATCGCTGATGCAAGCGATACTCGACTGCCCGCGGGAGTCGGTTCACCGGGAAATCTATGCAGAATGGCTGGAGCAGATTGCGGCACGCACGGGCGACAGGATTGCAATGGCCCATGTGGAATTCATCCGTTTGGGGTGCGCACTGGCAGCAGGTGGACACGACAATCTGTCCCGCATGCGCATGGAGCGAAAACATCGCGAATTGCAACAAAGTTACGGCCCCCGTTGGGCAGGAAAACTTGTCGAGCAAACCGCAAGTTGGTCGTTTGCCCGCGGTTTTGTTCACAGCATCGACATCCGACTCGAAGAGTACCTCAAACTGGCCGAGTCCATTCATTCCACCCACCCGGTGGAGCACCTGAAACTTCTGACGGAGGGCCCGGGTACCATTGCCGTTTGGCGCACATTGGCGACCATTCAACACACCGCACATGTGCGGGATCTCGACATCAGCAATACGGGGCTAGGTTCCAACGGCCTCGAAGCACTGGCTGCGTCTCCCTGGCTTAGCAACCTAGAACGCTTGAATGTCTCCGGTAACGGGATTGGGGAAAAAGGTGTAAGGGCACTGCTCAATGCCGGATTTTTCTCTGGTATTCGCTGGTTGAACCTTGAGCACAACGATATTGGCCCAGGCACGTTGCGGGCTATCTCAGAACATTTGACGAGCATCACCGACAGTGGCGAAGTCGTCCAACTGGAAAACATCAACCTGCATGGAAATCCGTTGACCCGCGCAGGGGCCAACGTCATTCGCGCATGCCGCGCATTTCACGACATCGTGCAGTGGTAAAGCGTTAACCGGGAATACGCTTGACCACCAAGACTGTGGTGTCGTCATCCGATTGAACGCCCCCGGAAAACTCGGAAGCCCCAATAAACACCTGATCAACAACCGTTTGGGCACTTGCATCCGGAATTTTGCGGGCAGCCCGCGCGGCACCATCGAGACCAAAAAATCCGGATGCTTTGCGCATGTCTACAACGCCGTCGGTCACTTGAAGCAGCAAATCACCCGTACGGAGAACGCCGATTTCTTCAGCGTGATAGTCACTGTCCGGGAATATTCCCAGCGGCAAGCCGGTGGAGAAGAATCGCCCCTTTTCAGCTCCATTGGCATCGAGAAGCACCGCAGGCAGGTGCCCGGCAGAGGCATATTTTACGCCGCCGCTGACCGTATCGATTTCAGCCAAGAAAAGTGTGACATTCCATCGTTCACCCAGATCGCGGCAAAGTTCCTTATTGGCCAGACGGAGCGTGTCTTCTAGGGGTGCCCCCTCGCCGCTGAAGGCGCGCAAATAAGCACGGGTTGTCGCCATGAAAAGGCTTGGGCCAACACCATGCCCTGTCACATCGCCAATGGCAACGCGCCAACGACCTTCTTGGGTTGGAAACCAGTCGAGCAGGTCACCGCCGCTGAATCCCACGGGGATACTGGCGCCAGCTATATCCCAACCCGGAATGCGCGGCGCTTCTCTGGGCAACAGATGCCGAGCCACTTGGCTAACCACCATCTGCTCTTCGCGGGTATTGCGTAATGCCCGCTCCACCCGGCTAAGGCGCGCCTGCCTGCCAACAGCATGGTTCAATGCCTGAACAAGCCGCCTCTCGGTAACCTGTCCCTTCACCAAAAACTCCTGCGCTCCCTCCGCAACAGCCTGCAGGGCCAGCACTTCATCATCGAGACCGGTTAGCAACAGTACAGGAAGTCCTGGGTAAACCTGCCTTACACGGCGAAAAGTATCCAGACCACGACTATCGGGCAGTGTCAGGTCAAGAATCACGGCATGAAAACGCCTCGATTCCAACTGTTCAAGCGCGCCTGCCAAGGTGGTAGTCACGGATGTTTCAAAAGGAATGGACCGCGCATCCTCAAGCATGGCCGAGATCAGGAAGGAGTCGGCAGGATTATCTTCCACAAGCAGAATTCGCAAAATTCCCTGTGGTTTGACGGAAGAACTCAAGGGGTATTCTCCAAAGCAGGAACGGCAGCAGGGCTAACTGTTTGAGCCAAGGGCAATGTAAAATAAAACGTGGAACCAACACCGGGTTCCGATTCCACCCAGATGCGACCGCCCTCCTGTTCCACAATACGGCGGCACAAGGCCAGACCCACACCCGACCCAGGAAGATCGCGGGCTCGGTCCCCTCGTTCGTAGATCTCGAAGATGCGTTCCTCATGGCCTGCCGGAATGCCTATACCATTGTCGCGTACCCAGAATCGCGCCATGCGCTGGCCATCCCGCCGCCAGCCAACCCTAATCAAAGGCACACGATCGCCCGAAAACTTGAGCGCGTTGTGAAACAGATTCTGAAACAGCTGCAAGACCAGCGTGAATCGAGCCAGCACCTCGGGCATGGGGGCCAGATACACCTGACCGCCACGCGCTTCGAGGTCGACCCGAAGATTGGCCAAGGCCTGAGCGCAAGCAAGCCTACTATCGACAACCTCCGGAGCACGCTCCGCATTGCGAACTCGTGATATCCGCAATAGATCTGAAACCATTCGCCGCATCCGGTCGAGACTGTCCAGCGCATGGGTTAGAGCCTGACGGGAACTGGCGCGTAATTCTGCCAATTCACGCACCAAAACACGATCCACCAGCCCATGAACTGTGCCAAGCGGCGCTTGCAGATCGTGGGAAATCATACCGGCAAACTGGGCAAGCTCCATGTTGCTACGCCTCAGGCCGGTATTGGCCTGCTCAAGCTTCTCGGCAACCTGCCTCGAGCGCCTTTCAGCCTGCTTAAGAGCCGTTATGTTAAAAAATAAACCCTGCAATCCCGTAACAACACCCTCGGGATCACGCAATGGCGCCAAAAAACTCTGAATATATTGGCGATCTTCCTCTTCAGATGAGCCAGTGCCAGGCAATCTGCAACGGCACTGACGGGAACAAGCATGGCTCAAGTGTTCCTCGACATCCTCGTGAACTTCGTTTGTCTGGATAACGCGTTCCTCGCTGGCGCGGTAGCGTGATGCCATATCTGGCGGATAAAGCTCTGCGTCTGTCGCGCCCAGTAGACCGTGGCGCGAACGGCCGAGTGCCACACAAAAAGCATCGTTGGCGTAAAGATATCTGCCACGAAGATCTTTGCGGAACACCGCGAAGCGCAAGCCGTCACCCAGATTGAATTCGCCGCTGTAATGCTCGGTGGTTACGTTGGAATTCCGGTCAAAGCTCCAGCCCGACCGGGAAAGACAGCCTTCAAGTGATTCGGCAAACGCTTCAGCCGTTGGAGGACGACGGCCGGGAACCGTGTCGAGTGCGCTCATGATCAATTCTTCAACGTCGCCTGGAAGAACTCGCCTAAGCGAAGAAGGCAACGGAACAGGCAAAAACACCCAATCGGCCAGCGACCGCGACGCCTCAGGCCTTCCCTGCCGTGGAGGCCTTCCCGTCAACATGTGATACAGAAGGGCACCCAGTCCATGGACGTCGGCAGTAGGCCCCAGATCGCTGCCAGCGATCGCTTGCTCGGGTGCCATGTAACCGGGGGTTCCGGCGGGTTGGTCAACCCATGCCAATCCACGCGCATCCATGATGCGGGCCAAACCAAAATCACCGATACGCGGGGTGCCCGAAACAGTCATGAATATGTTGGATGGCTTTAGATCAAGATGCAGCAATCCCGCATCGTGGATTGCTTGGGTGCCACGCGCCACCTGCAAGACTAATCGCATGGCGTAAGCCAGCGATGGCAATCCCACCCGAAGGCGATCCGCCAGACTGCCGCCTTCGCAATAGTCGTATATCAAAAATGCCGATCCAGGCAACTGGCCGCCTGAATACAAGCGCAAAACCAGAGGGTGATCCACGCGGGCGGCGGCACGCGCTTCTCGTTTGAAGGCTTCGCGCCATGGCTTTTTCTGTCCGGGTATCGGCAGAAACACCTTCACCGCAACGGTGCGATCCAGATCGTAGTGCCGGGTCAGGTAAACTCGTCGGCCGGGTAACGGAACCACAATGGGGCGAGGATCCGAAAAACCCATCAGCTTCAATCGATCACAAAGGTCTTTTTCCCAGTCAACGTCTACTTCGCCATCGGCCTGAACCGGGCGGAGATCCCCTTCGGACCGGGTATGGGTTGGATGGTCTGGTTCCTGAGCAGGATCACCAAATGACGCATCAAAGCTACGCGTCAAATCCTCAAGAAATGGAATAGGCGTTGCGAGGTGGTGGGGTGTGAAATTGTCTTCCGCCATGCCAATCACCACAAACGGGGTACCTGATAGGCCCCCCATGCGATGATTCTAACCGATCACAGACCAATGAACCAAGGTCAGGGCGTGGTGTAGCCACGATGCGCCGCAAGCTGATGATCTGGAACTGCACCCAGTCGGCGTGGCCCGCGCTGCAATTGGGCTTCGTGTGGGCGGATAGAAGGTGCAGGTTCATAGTCACCCGCATCAATCTCGTCATAATTGCTGACATATCCGGGCAGCTTGGCTTTTTCACGTTCTAGTTCATACGCCTTCAGAATTTCGCTCTGAATCGTATCGCGAGCCATGGCATGAATGGGATGGGCGATATCAGCATGCAACTTGACCCGACCGTCGCCGGTACGCAAGGCACGGTCTTCATCGAGCCGACCGCCGCAACCGTTGCAAAATCTGGCGCGCAGGTGATTTTTGCCACTGCAGCGGTTGCATCGGTCAGTCAATTTGCGACTGGGCATGGCAACAAAATGACCGCGCCCGCCTTCAATGATCTTCAGGTCGCGCACAACGAACCAGTTGTCAAACGTGATGGAGCAGAACGCGTGGAGGCGCTCATTCTCGCCTCCCTCTTCAAACAGCTTGATGCGAATTTCGGTAATATCCACACTACAACTCCTAGGCGAGGGTGTTGAGATCGAGTCCTGCGCAGTCGCGACTGACAGGAGCTATTCCGTAGATGCCACGACAAAAATCCGAACCGGACCTGCGGCTGTCCCCAAGTCTCGATAGTGCCGCCCCAACGCTGCCGCGTGGTCGGCACTCGAAGCAAGCGCGACCATCGCACTGCCACTTCCCGTCATGACCACCCCCAATGGCCCTGCCGCCAGCATGCTTGCGCGCAAATCCACCAAAGCCCCCAAGGCTTCGCAAGCAGCCTTCTCCAACCGATTGAAGAGAGCCTTCCCTAGCGCTGGCATATTGCCAGCGGCAAGGGCCCCCCGGACCTCTTCTCCCGATACTGCCTCTTTCTCCATCTTGAAACATGAAAACACAGCGCGCGTTGATAAGCCTTCTAAAGGCTTGACAATCACCAAATGCAATCGTGCCCCCATGGTTGCCGGCACAACCAATTCGCCGCGGCCTGTGCACCACGAAGCCGCTTCTGCCAAAAAGCAGGGCACATCGCTGCCGCACTCTGCCGCTACAGCAGACCGTTGATCCCGTTGCAGGCTGATCCCCCACACGGCTTCCAAACCAAGAATGGTTGCTGCCGCGTTTCCCGATCCGCCGCCCAGTCCGGCTTCGAATGGAATCCGCTTGTTGAGGCTGATAAGCGCGCCTCGTCCGGGCGCATAACGATCTCTCAACCGTGTCGCTGCCTGGACGATCAGGTTTTCCGGCCCCGTAGGCAGCCTCGGTTCGTCGCACTCCAGCCGAATTCCGCCCGTCGGGCAGTCCCACAACTGCAATGTGTCGTATAGGCTGACTGGTACAATCAGTGTTGAAAGCTCGTGGTAACCATCGGGACGCCGGCCGTGCACCTCGAGATGCAGGTTCACCTTGGCTGGCGACCAGACCTGCACACTGTCTTTCAGCCTGACGACAGTGGGCACCGGCATGAGAGTTTCGCTTCCTTGCCATCATCATGGGCATCCTGCCCTTGGTTGTTCCGGGTTGGGCGGAAGTCTACTCAGCAGCCAGAGAGTGAATCAAGCCAGAGACAAATGGTTCGATCCATTGCAGCCTTGAGTTCAGGATTTGGAGTCTCAGCATGTCTGCCGTAAACTGTTATGTCACGCACCTCGAAAGCCCCATCGATGGCACACGGTTTGCGCCGGGCTTGATTCATGGAACCCATCTAGGCCGGCCGTTAGTGGTGGAGTACGATTTGCCGGGAATACGCGCCGCCACCAGCCCGGAAGATTGGCGCACCAGACAACCAGGTATGTGGCGATACCGCGAATTGCTGCCTTTGCCTTTCGACCAGGAAGTTGTTTCACTTGGCGAAACAGCAACGCCCCTTCTGGCTTGTCCGCGACTGGGAAAAACATTGGGAGTACCGCGACTGGTCATCAAGGACGAGTCTCTGCTGCCCACAGGCAGCTTCAAGTCGCGCGGCATGTCTGTTGCCGTAAGTATGGCTCGGTATCTGGGACTGAAGCGACTGGCCGCGCCCACAGCGGGCAACGCCGGTGGCGCGTTGGCCGCCTACTGTGCCCGGGCCGGCCTTGAGGCTTTTGTTTTCATGCCCGAGGACACCCCTGTGGTGAATCGTCTTGAGACGGTTCTTTACGGGGCAAAAGCTTTTCTCGTCAATGGCCTGATCCACGAATGTGGCGCGCTGGTACGCGAGAACGCCGCCGAGTTCCAATGGTTCGACATGTCGACGTTGCGCGAGCCTTATCGACTGGAAGGCAAGAAAACAATGGGCCTTGAGCTGGCAGACCAAAGGGATTGGACTTTGCCAGATGTGATTTTGTACCCAACAGGTGGTGGTACGGGTCTGGTGGGAATGGCCAAGGCATTTACAGAATTGAGAAACCTGTGCTGGTTGCGCAATGAAACTATGCCGCGATTTTACGCGTGCCAATCCAGCGGCTGCACCCCTCTCGTGAACGCTTGGAACGCTGGAACCCGCCATGCGGAAACCGTCAATAATGCAGCCACACGGGCGAGTGGACTGCGTGTTCCTGGCGCCGTGGGAGATTTCATGATTCTGGATGCCGTCAGGCAATCGAATGGCGCCGTGATCGCTGGAGATGAGGTACGTATCGATTTCCAGATGCGCCGGGCATGCGCGCTAGAAGGGGTACCTTTATGCCCGGAAACAGCAGTATGCCTTGAGGTACTGGAAGGTCTCGTCCGCAATGGAGCGGTGGGAGACCACGAAGATGTACTGGTTTGGAACACGGGTGCCGCGCAAAAATACGTTGAGTGCATGGAACACCCGATGCAACAGATCGACAAGCACAAGCCGCTTGTCGATCAGCTTGAAGTCGCGTCGCGTCCACGCAAATGATCCCACATCAGATGGGTTTTGTTGGATGGTACAAACGAAAACAGCAAGACCGCCATGACGATGCCAAACGATGTTAGCCCCATGAGAAAAGCGATACCCGTGTGCAACAGCAATGAACCAGTCATCCAAATCCACCGCGTGCGCGGGAACCAAACCATAAACGGCAGCCCGAGTTCCACCAAAAGGGTGAACACCGTCGAGAATGACATGACAATTTCCCACAGCCAACGATGGCGTGTGAGAAACAGCAAGCCTGAATAATAACCATCATATTCAAGAGGCGCAAACGACACATTAGCCAATACACCCCAGATGGCGGTTCCACCCCACCATGAGGCGCCCATGAGCTTGGAAGTACCCGCACCCACATAAATGATTACGAAGTGAATTTGCATCAACCTTTGGACAAACGTCGCCGAAGGCTCTTCGCGGGGAACTGGAACGGGGAGGCCCAGTCGCTTGGCGCGGCGGGCCGCCAGCCAAGAATCAACCGACCACACTGCGCCACACGGGCCAAGGCACATGTAAAACAGCAGGATCGATGTCAGCGTATCGAGACCAAAGAGGCTGGTCTGAGCCCTCTGGATATAGCTGAGGGCACCAATCCACGCCGCCACGGCGGCAAACCGTGTCCACAAGCCAATGGTCAGCATGAAAGTAGCCAGCAAAATGGCCCCATGCACCAACCAAATGCACTGCATGTCGGTGACGTGGTAAAATATCGAAAAAGTGTGCATGCCACGGTAGACAGGAGGCGGATCATTAGGGTCGGCAATCCAACCGATGGGCAGCGCCGGGTATTCGGTAACTTCCGATCTAAGCATTTCCATTATGGGCTGGGAAATCCAAGCATCTGGGCTCACATACTGGCCCAAGCCAAATGTGAAGCAGAAATTGATATAAAGGACGGTCAGCCCACCCATGATGCGAATGGCCGCCAAAGTGTAGGGCACAGACGGGGTAAAGAAAAACTGGTCAAGTGATCCCATGAAATCACGAAATTGAGCCCTTGCCATACCTACCCAGGATTCAGTGGAACCGGAATGACTTGACATCACTTCTCCTCACTGGCGGGTGGTGGAAAACGATCAATCTCAGCTTGCAGGGCGAACAAGTCGATTTCAGCCGGTTTGCGCCCAGCCAATCGATCTTCGAGATCTCGCCTCAAACGGCCCAAGGCACGGACTTCTTCTTCAATGACGGCTTGCCTTGCACCCGTGAATTCAGCATTAGCGCGCAAATCACGGATCCGCATCATGCGAGTTTCCTGCTCCGCGGCCCGGTTAACCATCTGCGCCAGATCGTCGCGATCGTAAGAAGAGAGGAGCCAATATTTCAGCGGTTCGTCAGGATCCGTCGACTTCACAATGCCTGTCTTATCGTAAAGCCCTTGATACGAGGTTATGAAATACTTGCGGGCAGACGGATCAAGACCACGGCTGAACGGCTCGGGCCCAATAATGCTGTGAACCACGCGCCAAAGGCGGATTTCAAGGAGCTCTGCTTTAGATTTATCGGACACGGGAAATCGCTTGGCTATCGAACGCGCATATCCGCCCAGCAGGATGCGAGTGTTGGGTGCCGGCTCACGCCATGCAATAGGAACGATGAAGTCTCGGGGCAGGTCTGGAATACGAAGCATCTGGCCGATGCGCTGGTGCACATCTTCGGCACGGATCTGGTCTGGTTCACGGCCGGATGGCTGGTTCGCACTTTCACCAATGGACAGAAGTCTTTGGAAGTGGGCCCTTACCGGGCTTTTCATGTCATCTGGAAAACGGAGCCAACGCCTTTCCCCATCGGCATAGTCGAGGCGGTACCACATAAACGATGGCGGCCCCGGCTCG
>Ga0114973_10003906_pt1 | contig 10425 bp, 10 predicted proteins | sample M_140807_MF_Meta_FD_87025 | JGI IMG/M metagenome (GOLD analysis project Ga0114973, IMG submission 87025) | Freshwater microbial communities from Lake Montjoie, Canada to study carbon cycling - M_140807_MF_MetaG | ecosystem: Environmental > Aquatic > Freshwater > Lake | place: Lake Montjoie... | reverse complement strand
CACGTCAGGTTGGTTGGTCACCACTACAAGAAGAAACCCTTCTTTTTTTAGCAACTGGCAGGCCTCCCGTGCTTCTGGCAAAATCTCAAACTCATCAAGAGTAGTCGGGGCATACCCCTTCCCGTCCCGAATCAGGGAAAGCGTTAACACCCCGTCGCGGTCCAAGAAAACCGCGCGCTTTACTTTTTTACGGATGACTCCCATTTGTTGCTAGATTGTTTCAGATCAGGATGGCTTACCAAGGCATGCCAGGCCACAGCATGAAAGGACTCCGTGTGAGGCGTGATCAGATCCGCATCGATCGTCGGTATGATCAACACCGCGTGACCCTTTTTTGCAGTTTCTCCCCCATCCCTGCCCACGATGCCCAGGATCCGCATCCCGTGCACAACGGCGAAATCGATGGCCTCCACGAGATTGGGACTGATATTCCGAGCTTTGTCGCCCCCGCCAACAGACATTATGAAGATCGCGTCCTTGGATCCAGCTCGACTGACCTTGAGCCATGCGGAAAAAGTGGTCGCCCATCCCTCGTCATTCGTCCGAGCGGTTAGTTCACTGACATTGTCAGTAGGGGCGTAGGCCTCAATCCCAGCGATTTTGCGAAAATCATTTACCGCGTGAGAACAGTTGGCTGCGCTGCCACCGACTCCAAGAAAGAAAAGCCTCCCCGCGCGATCTCGAAGGTCTTTTAGCTCCTTCACCATCAAATCAAGCCGCGCCGGATCAATCGCCAAGGCTATTTCACTAGCTTGCTGAAGATATTTTTTACTATGATTCATTTTTTTAGTATTATCATATAATTGGACTAAAACGACTACTAAACTTAGGATTTCCTCTCTTGGCAATTTGCCCTTGCCCGTGCGTCAACCAGGAGATCGCAAGTCTTTGGCTTTTGAGAATCCAACCCAACAGGAGATTGAGCAGGCGGCCAAGCACGCTTATGCTCACGACTTCATCATGCAGATGCCGGAGCGGTCTATCGGGCTCGCCTGGAAAGCGTGTGGCAAAAAGGAATAAGGTCATATTAGGGGGCAACGCCCCTGCGGGCTTTCTGGGGCAAGTACACGAAAGCGGCAGAGCGGACTAAATATCTAGTCCGCGCGGCCTATAACCGTGACGAATATATTTTGGCGCGTAAAAGAATGATGCAAGATTATGCGATCTTCTTAGAAGAGCACACCAAGCTTAATTCAAATAAAGTTTTTTTACAATGAGCCCCGTGGGAAAATTAAGGCACACAATCTGATGCTTATGAAATATCCACTTTTACAATTCGCCTGCTAATCAAAAATAATTCACGCCAAGACTTATTCGGAAATTCAATAAAACGATAGCTCAAAGCCGAAAGAACCGAAATGGTGGCAAAGCTGAAAAGAGCGAATATTACTGTGTCAAGCGGTGTCTTGAGGTCGATATTACCTAGATGCCCCATCATTGGCATATGCCAAACATAAATTGAAAAACACATCGCGCCGATGATTTGTATTGGCCAGCATGTGAGGGCACTTCGTAAAATTCCTTTTGGCAAAGCAAGGGCGCTGGCGACCACAACAAAAAGCAATGTATCGGCTACTGGAAAAAACAAAGCATGAATACCAATAGGGAATGGCTGATGTGTCATTGGTTGTTTACTGGTTAAACAGAGAAGAAAGAGCCCCGCACTCAAAAACAAAACCGACGCATAAGGTGACAATACTTTAAGGTGTCCTCGCTGCCATAAGATGGCCACCCACATGCCGAGGGAGAACTCTGAAAGACTTTGCATTACCATCAGCAATCTCCAAATATTTCCCGGCCAAAAATCGTGGTGATAAGGCGGTAATCCGCACGCTATATAAAGTATTTTAAGCAGAGCAGTAGCTGCCATTAAGCCTATAGCAACACGCCACACACTCCAACGCGCAATGCCAATTACAAAAAGCGGAAATAAAGCAGACATGTAGAATTCTACGGCCAGGCTCCATAGTGGCCCATTACCAATCGCTACACCCTCATTAGTAAAGTAGAAACTTACAGTAATCACTTCCAGCATGTGCCGCCATAAGGCCGGACTCATAGTGTTGCTTTCTGAATAGATGAACAAGCTGATCATCGAAGCTATGATATAAAGTGGGTAAAGCCTGACCAGTCGGTGCTGGTAAAAGCTTCGGACGTTGAGTTGTCTTCCGGCGGCGAAGGGCAGATACAGTACAAAACCCGAAAGCACGAAAAAAAGACAAACGCCAAACCACCCCGTCGATATGAACTTGCCAAACAACCCACTCTCAGCAGGGACGTGTGGGCCAATCAGGTGAATACCAAAAACACCAAGAATGGCTAATGCACGCAACCCATTGACTACAGCTATCTTATCTTGCACGTAAGTTTCCCTTGAAAAGCAAAAAGATAGCAGCTGAGATTTGGGAAGCTAGAAATTTCCAGCCACCTTCCAATATTGCGCGCACTGTCCTTTAGTATGAATCATCGATCTTTATTTAAAGAACAAAATCTCCGCCCACCATGGTGTGATTCCCAACCAACTCGATTTAGAAATCTGCCGTACCATTACCTTCGGAATCGACGCTTATGACTGTAGTGCCCCCGTTGGAAATATAATTGACTTCGTGTATGCCACCACCGTCAAACGCGCTTGTTCCCTTGAAAGTGAACGTACCTGTAAAACTCGACAAATCTATCTTATCACTTTCGGTGGAATTGAAATCATTAATAACATCACGATTGCCACTGCCAGTACCGGAATCAGCATTGGTAAGGTAGATGAATGAATCGGCTCCTGTCCCACCGGTAATTTTATCGTGGCCTGCGCCACCATTAATGGAATCATTTCCAGCGCCACCATCAATCAGCCATTCGTTGCCACTCCCACCATAAATTTTGTCGTTACCGTCAATACCATAAAGAACATTTTCGCCCGAGTCGCCCGTAATCGTATCATTATAATTAGAGCCGACCAGAGCTTGAATATTAGTGAGTGTATCGCCTGCTGCCTCTACGCCGCTATAAGTGCCAGTGAGGAGATTGAGGCTTACTGCAGGTGCGCGAATCGCACAAATCTATAAACCCGGAGGGGTGCCCGCAAAGATTTCGGGGCCAGGAGGGATTGGTCGCCAAGGTGTCGAACCCCTTGACCAGAAGGTTCCGATACTTTTCTAAGATTTGCTCCGTCGACTCCATGCTTTGAAAAGTTAGCTCCATAATTTCTAAAAAGGGAGTCTCATTTTCTGCTGGTTTATAGCTTTTTTGTTCTATTAAGAACCGTTTTCCGATTTCGATGTTGCCGTCTTTTCCTGATTCGATCCTGAAATTTGAAATGTGCTGCTTCCATTCATGAACTCGGACAGCGCATACCCCTGAAAAACAAAACTAAATTTCTCCAAATCGCGAATCGTCTCAGGCCCGGCCACCCCTTAGACTACAACACATGCAGGAACTTAGAAAAATCTGGGCCTTTGGCCTTCCTTATCTGCGCCCCTACATGTTTCGGTTTGGCGCGGGTGTTGCTTTGGGAATTATCTTTGGTCTTTCCAATGGACTCTTTGTTGTATCGGTCGATTCTCTCTTTACTCGGCTCACTCAATCGGCCCCAGCCCCGATCCGATCAGTTGCGTCGCCAGAAAAGACAGATGCAACAGCCCCCATCCGCCACTTTCAACAGCAGGTATCGAGTTGGTGTAAAGACACCACGCGCGCGGTGACTGATGAGTGGCTCCCCCGAATCGGTCAACCTGTCACTTGGAAACAGGCCTTAGGCAGTTTCTCCCTACTTCCACTAGTTATGGGCCTTCGTGCCCTCGCCAGCTACCTTAGCACCTACTGCCTGACCTGGGTCAGTGCCCGAGTCATCCGAGACATGCAAGTCGCCGCCCTAAAGAAAGCCCAAGAGCTTTCGGTGGCATTTTTTCAAAAACGCTCTGCCGCCGACATCTATAACTGTATCTCTTCCGACACCAGGGTCATCTACGACTCGATGACGAATGGCTTTATCGACACAATTCGCGAGCCGTTTGCCATTCTCAGCATCATGGGTGCAATGCTTTGGATCGACTGGAAACTCACCCTGATCTCGCTCTTTATGCTCCCCTTGATCATCGGTCCTGTGGTTCTTGGCGGAAGGCGCGTCCGTTGGCTGATGAAAAATTCCATCACAGTGGGGGTTATGCAAATTGGATATCTCCTCGAAGCCCTAACCTCCGTTCGCATCGTCAAGGCTTACGGTATGGAGCGTCGTCAGATGGAAACTTTTCGGAAATTGGCAGACCAGATGGTCACCATGGCTGTGAAACTGGCCCAGACCCGCAATCTCCTGAACCCCGTTATCGAAGTTTTTTGCATTCTCGGAGTTGGCTTCCTCATCACCTTTGTTTTCTGCACGCGGACGGAAGCCTCCAGCTTGGTCTCCTTCCTCACCGCGCTGATGCTGGCTCCACTCTCGATCAAAAGGATCGCCAACCTGCACCTCACCCTCGCGGCCGCAAGCGTAAGCATTCGTCGCCTCGAAGAGTTTTACGCCGAAAAGCCGACAGTTGTTGAGCCTGCCAATCCGCTTCCCCTCTCCACCTTCCGTCAGGGAATTCGGATCGAGAACCTTACTTTTTCCTATGGTCACACCCCCGTCTTGCAGGACGTCTCGATGGAAATCCCCTTTGGAAAGAAAATCGGCTTGGCGGGAGCGAGTGGCTCAGGAAAGAGCACCCTGATCAATCTGATGATGCGTTTTTACGATCCCACGCAAGGACGGATTCTTTTTGATGGTCATCCGTTGTCAGAATATGCCACCAGCGATTTGTACAAGCAGATGTCCCTCGTCAGTCAGGATGTTGTCCTTTTTGATGCCTCGGTTGCCGACAATATAGGATTTGGGCGGGACGGATCGACTCAGCCGGAGATCGAGCATGCAGCCCGCCTAGCCCAAGCCCACGATTTTATTTCCAAGATGCCGCATGGTTACAACTCCCCCGTGGGCGAGCGCGGCCAGCTCATCTCGGGCGGACAAAAAGCTAGGTTAGCCATCGCACGCGCATTTGTGCGAAATGCTCCGATTTTGATTTTGGACGAGCCAACGGCTGCTCTCGATTCCCATGCGGAGGCAGAGATTCAAAGCGCGATCGACTCGCTGGAAGAAGGTCGGACTGTCATTTGTATCGCCCACCGACTCTCAACCCTCGCCAATATGGATGAAATCGTTGTTCTTGATCATGGTCGAGTAGTGGAGCGCGGCTCCTTCGAAAAACTCCTAAAAGCCAAGGGCCATTTTGCCAAGATGGCGGAACAGCAGAGACTAACTCCATCAAGCTAGTCTAGCCCTACTTCAACAACTACGGCTTGGGTGGGAGGGGCTTTTTGGAGAGCTTATGCTCCAAAAGGCGGGTGTGGCGGACGAGAGTCGAGTAAAAGGTCGAAGCGTCGATATAAAAGCCAGGATACCCATCGAGAAATCCAAGCCGGAAGAGATAGGCCCGGAAAAATCTCCAGAACGCACGGAAGGTAGCTTCCGCCGGCAGCCAACGGGATCTTTTCTTTAAACGTGATTCCAAATAAAGATCAGAGAAGTAGTTGATCTTCGAGACATAGCTGGAAATGGAGGGATTCGAATAGTGAAGAATATCCCCGGACACCGATCCAACTCTGCTCTCCACTATCAGTCGGTCATGCGGATCAGTCCCGCCCCACTTCGCCTTGCCGGCACGCCAAAGCCGTGTCTGCCAATCTGGATACCAGTCACCATGTCGAACCCAGTGGCCAAGAAAGAGCGAACAACGAGCCATCCTCAAGGCTACGGGGCCCTCAGCTTTCGGTGAAAGAAAAAATTGGTGAATCGAGTTCTTCAGCTTTGAGGAAATCTCCTCATCCGAATCGAGGCCGAGAATCCAAGGCTGAAGGGCCTTCTCCGCCGCCGAATTTTTTTGGGCGATATGCTCCTTCCAAGGCGGCGTCACGCCAGCCAAATCCTGGCAGGTTCTGAATCTCTTTAAAAAGGTTTCTTCGCAGGCGGTAGGCCCCCTGGTGTTCCCCGACAGATAATTTTCCCGACCAGAAAATCCTGTTTTCCTTATTCGCCCATGCTTTGCGGGGAATAAAAAGATCGTTCGAGGCATACTGATGGCAAAAATACGATTTGGCGCCTTCTGCCTGTATTAGGGCCTCCGCCCTGGGATCAAAATGAGCGACCATTTGGCAAAGACGGGCACAATCTCGGGTTTTTTCTTCACTGTCTGGAAATGGGGACCCGATCACCCTTTCGGTGGCGATCCCAAGCCAAATTCTATTGTCACGGCTGCGCCCGTAAGCTCCATTTTGCTGCAAATACTTCAATAGCGAAGAAAGATGGTGGTCATTTAGTAAAACAACTAAATCATAATCACCGATTTTTCCCTTAATCTTTTCTGGTTTTCCGTACTGCACCTGAATCCATCGGAATGGAATTTTTGCTTTCTGGAAAAGGAGGTGCCAAGCTTCTCGCATGCTCCACGGAAAAACCTGGAAACTTGGGACTACAAAAGAAACTTTAGGCGTCTTGGAAAAAATCATATACTAGCAAGAATAAAAACGCCCAGACTCTCGATTCTCCTTTCCACCAAAAACCATGCTGAATGGCTTAACCAATGCCTAGATTGCATTTGCCGCCAAAGTTTTAAGGACTTTGAGTTCTTGATTTGTAATGATGGCTCAACAGACAAAACTCTTCAAATCCTAAAAACATGGAAAAACCGTGACCAACGAATTCAAGTGTTTAGCAGAAGGAGGTCACTCGGTGTTATGCGTAGCTATGATATTCTCCTAAAACAGGCCAAGGGAGAGTTTATTTGGATGACCGCATCGGATGATTTTTGCCATGATTCATATTTTTTGGAAAGTGGATTTCGAGGTCTCTCAAAAAATCCATCACTTGCTGGTTTTTTTTCGAACTGTCGGCGTATAATTGCTTCCTCTGGAGATTGGGATGGTTTTTGGGGCTGGAGTGGTCTGCCCCAAAAGATTTATTCTGAACTTGCACTAAATGAATTTCTTTGCGGCAAGCTTGAGATTTGCGGAGCCAGTTGCGTAGTAAAACGAAACGTTTTTCTTAAAATGGGCGGGTATCACAAAAGTGTCGGCTCTTTGTGCGATTTGCTTTCAGCTACAGAAATAGCGATTCACCACGGACTTTGGTTTATTGGTCGCTGCTCAATAACGATGCGTGTCTTTCCAGCAGGACAAAGCCATGGAACAAAAGCAGATCGACGAGAAACTATCAGAAACTGGGCAGCATTTGAAAAACATCTAAACAAAGCACTTCATTTTAATACTAGCTTGCGAAAATGGATTTACTGGCGTGCGACCAAGATTTCGGATTCTATTCGGGGCACAGACAAGAACAATCGACCTGATATGAATCGAGCAACATATTGGGCATTCTTATATAAGCGACTCCTTTTTTTAAAATCCCCGAATACGTTCGATGTGCCGACTCATGCTCGACACATATACGCTTTATGTAACCCTACGTGGTTTTCTTGTTTTATTTCACGCTTTAAACGCTCTTTGCTTAAGAGAGTGGATTCCCTCACTTTCTTTTTTCAACCAACATCTGAAAATAATAGGCGAGGTTTTTTCTAACGACTTAAAAAGTAAGATATTATCTGGATTTCTTTGGCCTTCATTTCTTGATTCCAACCGAGAGTTAGATTAATGCTTTGATAGCCTCGTGAATGCCATAGGATATAAGAGCAGACTTCAGTAAAAGATATGATTATAAATCAACCTTAGTCTTGTCCCTTTTTTAATCATTTTTTGTTTGTACCAATTACAAATAAATAGTGCGCCATGCCTAAGTAACCAGTATGTACAACTTCGTCGTTCATAGAAAAGAGCATTACATTTTGGAAACAAGTTTTCATATAATCTCGAAGTTCGAGACCCTTTTTGCAATTTACATGACCATCCCTACTTGGTGGCGATGCATAGATCTGCGATTCAAGAGAAGGCGTGCCAATTATTGCTATTCCGTCTTTCGATATTGATTTTGACAGGTTTTGGAGAAAAGTATTCTCATGCTTTTTCGGTATATGCTCAAGCACATCACAGCAGTAGCAGGCATCAAATTTGGGCGATGAAATCACAGGACCATCGAGAATATTGTGAACAGCAAACTTCACTGGCCATTTTTTATCGGCTATCTTTTTTGCATCCTTGACGAAAATTGGGTCAAAATCAACACATGTTAACTTCTTTACCTGCTGCAATACGACTCTTGAGCCGAAACCATCTGCGCAGCCAATTTCTAAAACATTTATTTTCCCAGAGAGCATTTTTGCGACAAATTTATATCTAGATAATAAAAAACAGAGTCTTTTAGGATCATCCTGCCAAACCTGAGCACTCATTAACCCAAATTGTGATGTTTTTCTATTTAGTAAGAACTGATATTGATTTTCTTTTGTTTTCACGAAAATGTTTAATTTTTATTAGTTCGTGGCAGGATCCAATAATTTATCTGCAGCAAAATCATATGAATGTTTCATCTGTACCAGTCCACTCTCGGGGCACCACACAAGCTCAAGAGGACCCTCGGTCAGTTCCTCCGTCGTTGTAGAGGGAAATACGCCGGTGAGCTTCTGAACTCCAAGGTTTAAAACAGAAACAAGATTCCTGCTTCCGCTAATTCTACAGCACTGAATTTCTTTAACTCTTTGTCTCATCTAATTTTCTTCTGATTGGTTTTTATGGAAAATAAAGTACTCAGCTTATCTTGATTTCCCTTTTATTAAATCAAATTTAACGTCCGTTGCGTTTTTCCTTTGCTGATTAAAGTGTTTTCTATTAGTATTTTGTGTAAGTTTCACGCTGGGCCGTCGCCATTCGTAATTTTCCACTTTTTGGACCTCAGCATTTTTTCCACGGACCGCCGGGTTTTTCCGGCCAACGGAACGAGTACCCCGCGCCCTTGTCCCATCCCCGGCCGAACAATCGGAACTCCTAGGTGCTTCCGGCCATGCCTCGCCCGATCCTCATCCAAAAAAGTTTCGACCCAACCTCGGGTGATCCCATGAATCCACGCTGCCCCCAAGGAAGAGCCAAAGACCACCAGCTTTTCCTTTTTGGCTGCCCGTTGTGCCTTGTCTGACATCCGTTTCAATAAGCTAAGATTTTTCTCGGCCCATTTCCTTCCCCCGCGTTTCCCGGACCTGTGTCCCCTCGCCTTTTGTTTTCCGCTCCATTCCCCCAGAAGGGTGAGTTCACGCGCAACCACGTCGTGCCGAACAGACTTCACCCGAATTCCTGCCCTCTCCGCCACCTGCCTCAGGGATTTCCGGCTGAAGTGGGACGCGTGATCCGCCACCGGCATAATGAAGGGGTTCCTTTCTGCATCAGGAACCTGAATCAGCAACCGTGCCCCCGGATGGGCCAAGGGACGGAGACCCTTCAGATATTCCGAAGGGGCCGCCATGTGCTCCAGCACGTGCACGAGAGAAATTAGGTCGAAACTTGCTGCCGGAGGAGTGCTCTGGCTGTCATAGAGCTTGCAGAAGCCACGGATTTTCTTAAGGGCTTTTTCATTCCGCCGATCAAACTCGGTCCCGGAAAGCTCCCATCGGGAAAACTCACCCCGCAAAGCCCGTAAAAAACCTCCGTTCCCACACCCGACATCCAGCACCTCCCCTCGCATCGGCAACCGTGCCTGCCGCTTGAGCCAGTCCACGATCTTTTGCGACCGGGGCGTTCCCTGCCCCCCCCTGAACACGGCCTGCTCGGCCCCGCCGGATTGCCGGTAGATATGATACGTCGAATAGATTTTGCGGCACTCCCTTCCCCAAGAGGGTGAAAGGATCGCTTGGACCAGATCGCAAGCTGAGCAGACTCCCATCCTCCCTCCGGAGGACCAAGGCCGGCAATCGGAAGTCACGCGGGCCAATTGCCGAAAAAGAGGAATCTCCCGCAGGGCTCCGCCACAGTTATGGCATTTTGTTTTTTTCATACGTTCCACCATGCATTCCTATCCACACCCCTCAAGATGGCTTCGTACTCTTTCGAGGGAAAGACAGGATATGGGGCCCACGCCTCCGGTATGCTGCCTTTCTTTAGAATGCGAATCCGCGAATCCGGATATCCAAGGAAATTTCCCCATTTCCGGGCGATTTCAACATAGGTCATGCTCTTGGGAGTCTGCCAGACTAGCTCCGTTCCCGGTCGCTGCCGCGAAGCGACCAAGTGCAGACACCCTTCCGCTATGGCCTCGGGAGAAACGGGGAAAATCCGGACGGAATCAAAGGCTTCGATCGGGGCTCCCTGAGCCAACGCTTCCTTCCAGTTTTCCAGAACCGGCAGGCGGGGATGCACTACTTTTCCCAGCCGGATCCAAACGGTTCCGGGCAGTTGGGCTAACTGCCTTCTCAACTCCTCTTTTTGTTTCGCATACTCCCCCGCCTTAGGGGAAAGATCGGT
>Ga0114973_10003899_pt1 | contig 10435 bp, 14 predicted proteins | sample M_140807_MF_Meta_FD_87025 | JGI IMG/M metagenome (GOLD analysis project Ga0114973, IMG submission 87025) | Freshwater microbial communities from Lake Montjoie, Canada to study carbon cycling - M_140807_MF_MetaG | ecosystem: Environmental > Aquatic > Freshwater > Lake | place: Lake Montjoie... | reverse complement strand
CACAAGGTACTTCTGCTGGACAGTGGTCTGCTCGTAAAGCACAGCTTGTAGCTAAAAAATACAAGGCATCAGGTGGAGGTTATAAATCATGAGTAAGAATCAAACACACTATCTACCCAGTGGTAAGGTGTATAAAGGTGAAACACATAAAACAGGTTCTGTTTTGATGACAGGGGCAAAGCATTCTCCTACTAGCAAGGTGTTATCCCATACACCACCCAAGAAGAAGAAATGAAAGCACCCCAGCAATCCCTTAAAAACTGGGGCGATCAGAAATGGCGTACCAAATCAGGGAAACCATCGTCTAAAACAGGTGAACGTTACCTACCAGAGGCTGCTATCAAGTCTTTAAGTTCTGCTGAGTACGCTGCAACAACTAAAGCTAAGCGAGAAGGTAAGAAACAAGGTAAGCAATTTGTAGCTCAACCTAAAAAAATTGCAGATAAGACCTCAAAGTATCGTTAACCCTACTGGAGAAACTTGTGGCTACTAAAAATTGGATAGCTAGTGCTATTAAAAAGCCAGGTGCTCTGCGTAAATCTCTTGGTGTTAAGAAAGGTGAGACTATTCCTGCTGCCAAATTAGAAGCTGCTTCTAAAAAACCTGGAAAGATGGGTCAACGTGCTCGTCTTGCTCAAACTCTTAAGAAAATGGCTAAGTAATATGCGTAGAAAAGACTCTCATGATCGCAGATATAAGAAGTCTGTATGGACACAGAACCAAAAACTGGAAGCTGTGAGTACATATCTCATGCTTGGCAATATGGCTGAGACAGCTATTGTTACTGGTATACCCCACCAGACTTTAAAGGTTTGGAAAACTGCTGATTGGTTTAAGGAGTTTGCTCTTCAACTTAAAACTGAAGATGTTCAGCAGATGGACTCCAACATGAAGAGGATCATCAACAAAGCTCTTAAAGCTACAGAGGATCGCATTGACTTTGGTGATGCTCAGTTTGATCAGAGGACTGGTGAGATTATTAAAGTACCTATCAAAGCTCATGTAGCCTTAAAGATCAGTACAGAACTACTGGCTAAACAACAGAAGCTAGATGAGAAGCCAATTAAAGAAGAAGTAGAACGAACAATTGATGATAGGTTACTTAGGTTGTCAGAAGAGTTTGCTAAGTTTGCTAGTTCTCACAAGATTACTATCTTAGACAAAGCTAAGACTATTGATGTACAAACTGTTGAGATTAGATAGATGTTCTACATTAGACCTAGTGGAAGGATAATTAAAAATGGATTTAATTTCTACCCTATTAATGATAGGAACTCTTCCTTTGGGTTTGTATTTAGACTATTTAGTTTTCGTTTATATTTTAGATACTCTTTCAAACAAAAACGCTTCTTCTTTCAAACTGGTTCCTTCTAATATATGAGCAAGCTTAATGCAGATGTTATGGAGGGCTTTGTCAACTCTGTGTTGAGGAAGAACTTTGATAAACCTGCTGCTACTCCAGACTTTCATAAAGAGATATGGGAACTTGTTACTAGTAACGCCAAACAAATAGCCATAGCTGCTCCTCGTTATCATGCTAAGAGTACGGCTGTTACCCATGCCTACACCCTAGCCTCAGTGCTGTTTAGGGAATCTAGGTATGTCTTAATTGTCTCAGATACTGTTACACAAGCTGTACAGTTCTTAGGAGATATTAAGAAAGAATTGTTAGACAACGATGATTTACGATCATTGTTCTCTGTCAGTTCTTTTCCAAAAGACACTGAGGATGATCTAATAGTAGAGATGGAAGATGGACATACCTTTCGTATTCAGGCTAAAGGCTCTGAACAAAAGCTACGGGGTTTAAAGTGGGCTAACTTGCGTCCTGATCTAGTCATTGGTGATGACATGGAGAATGATGAGATTGTTATGAACAAGGACAGACGCATGAAGTTCAAGCGTTGGTTCTATGGTGCTCTTATCCCCTGTATATCCTCTACTGGTAAGATTAGGATAGTTGGGACTATCTTGCATCTAGATAGTCTTTTAGAAAATCTAATGCCATCCTCTTTGTTAAGTTCCCATCGGGGAGTTAAAAGTCTTATTAAAGAAGATTTAAAAGAATACTCTTTGAACAAACTTCCTTGGAAGTCAATTAAATATCGCGCCCACACAGATGACTTTAAAACTCTTTTGTGGCCTGAGATGAAAACTGCTGAAGAGTTTAGACTTCAAAAGGATGATTATGTTAGGCAAGGTTTAGCAGACGTTTACTCACAAGAGATGTTAAACATTCCCCTGGATATAACTGACACCTTCTTTAAGAAAGCTGATTTTGTACCTATGAATGTAGAAGACAAGAAGAAGCATTTAATATACTATGCGACTTGTGACTTGGCTGTATCCCAATCCCAAAGGGCAGACTACTCTGCTTTTACTGTTGGTGGTATGGATGACGAGGGTAGGCTGTACGGCATACACGTTGTAAAGGAACGGATGGATGCTTTAGAGATTGTCGATACAATCTTAATGATCCAAAAGATTTATAAGCCCGTACTCTTTGGATTTGAGCAAGGTACTATTCAGAAAGCAATTGGCCCACAACTCAATGTAGAAATGCTTAAGCGCGGTGAGTTCGTTAACATTGTCTTACTTAAACCAAGCGGTGACAAACTTACTAGGGCTAGAAGCATTCAAGCGCGTATGAGAAGTGGGGCGTGCAAGTTCGATAAGGATGCTGAGTGGTATCAAAACTTTGAAGATGAGCTTCTAAGGTTTCCTAGAGATAAACACGATGATCAAGTAGATGCTTGGGCTTACTTGGGATTGATGCTCGATAGGATGTGGGAAGCACCAACTGAAGAAGAGCTTGAAGAAGAAGAGTACGAGGCTTATATTAAAGATAACAATTGGAATGGCGAAGGTCGTTCTATTACTTGTGGGTACTAAAGAATATGAATCTCAAAGATAAATTTAAAGTTAGTGACCTTGTATATGAGGCCAATATTGCTAGTCTTTTATGTAAAGAAGACCTAGCAACAATTGGAACTTGTATTGTCAAAGACTTTGACAATGACATTCAATCTCGTAGTGATTGGGAAAAACGGACAGAGACTTCCCTCAAACTTGCCCTACAAGTTGCAGAGACTAAAAACTTTCCTTGGCCTAATGCAAGCAACATTAAGTTCCCGCTTATAACTATTGCTGCATTGCAATATCATGCTCGTAGCTACCCTGTCTTAGTAGATGGAAACCTTCCTGTAAAGTGTCGTGTTGTTGGTGATGACAAAGATGGTACTCGTGCTCTACGATCTACCCGTATTGAACAACACATGAGCTACCAACTTCTTGAAGAAGACGAGGATTGGGAATCTGAAATGGACAAGGTTCTTATCACGCAACCTATTGTTGGTTGTGCTTTTAAGAAAAGCTATTACGATCCTATTCGTAAACACAACATCTCTGAGAATGTTTTAGCTAAAGACTTGGTTGTTAATTACTGGACTAAAAGTTTAGAAACAGCCCACCGTGTTACCCATGTTCTTCAGATGACTAAGAATGAAATCTATGAACGTGTAGCTCGCGGATTGTGGTTAAAGGCAACAGAAGAAGGTCAATCTCAACAGTATTCTAGTTCAAGTACAAGTAGTGGTCTTCAAAATGCTCAAGACAAAGCACAAGGAATGAGTCCACCAGATGTAAATGATTTAAGTACCCCAGTTGAAATACTTGAACAGCATTGTCATATTGACTTTGATGATGATGGTTACGCTGAACCTTACATTGTTTATGTACGTAGAGACAACAAACAAGTTGCTCGTATCGTAGCTCGATACACCCTTGAAGATATAGAGCGTAATAAAGATGAAGTTATTCTTAGCATCAAGGCAGAACAATACTTTACTAAGTATCCTTTTGTTCCCTCTCCTGATGGTGGCTTCTATGATCTTGGTTTTGGTGTTCTCCTTGGCCCTCTTAATGAATCTATTAATACCATTGTCAACCAACTGGTTGATTCAGGTACTATGGCTAATACTGCTGGTGGTTTTCTTAGCCGTGGGATTAAGTTACGTGGTGGTAACTACACCTTTAACCCAATGGAATGGAAACACGTTGATACCACTGGTGATGACTTACGTAAAGGTATAGTTCCACTACCAGTACGCGAACCATCTCAAGTATTGTTTACTTTGTTGAACTTACTAATTAACTATGGTGAACGTATTGGTGGTGCTGTTGATATTATGACGGGACAAAATCCTGGACAGAATACTCCTGCTGAGACTACTCGTACTATGGCAGAGCAAGGTATGAAGATATTTAACGGTATCTTTAAACGCACTCATCGTAGTCTTAAACAAGAGTTCCGCAAACTATATCGTTTAAATCAAATCTTTATTAGTGAGAATACACAATACGTTTCTAATGCACAGAGTCAAGGTATAGTTCTAGCTACGGACTACGATGGCCCAGTAACAGACGTTATGCCTACTGCTGATCCAAGCATTACTTCTGATGCACAGCGTATACAGCAAGCTGCTGCTATTGCTCAACGAGTAGCTGCAAGTCCTGACTTATACAATCGCTATGAGGCTGAATATGGTTTCCTCAAAGCAATGAAGGTTATGAATATTGATAAGCTTTTGCCTGATCCTAAAGGCCCGAATGCTATTCAACCACAACCAAATATTAAGATTCAAATTGAAGAGATGAAAATCAGAAGCAAACAAGTTGAGTCTGAATTAGCTATGAAGATGGGTCTGCTTAAACTTATGTCTGAAGCAGAACTTAATCAAGCTAAGATTAAAAAGCTTGAAGCAGAAGCTGAAGTACTTAAGATTGGTGTCTTGCATCAAGGAGAAAAACTTCGTATACAAGAGATTAATACACAAATTGGATTACAGCGTGAACGTCGAGAGGGCATCTTAAGGTCTATCGACACAATGAATAAGGTTTACTCATCTATGATGGGTAGTCAACCGCAAGAGCAACAGCAACTTCAAATACCTATGGACACAGGCATGGATACAGGCATGGATATGGGTATGGGGATGCAGGAGCAAGTACCACAAATGTAAATTTAACAAGGAGTAAAAATGTCTATTGAGCCAGTTAGTGCGGAATCTTTTGAGGAATGGAAATATCACCCTGTTACTAAACGTTTTATGAAAATGCTACAAGCAGATCGTGAAGCTATGAAAGAGGGATTGGTAAATAATGCTTTTGAAGAAGAAGCAGAAGTTAAAGGTCGGTGTCGAGTAATTGCTACTCTTCTAAACCTTGAGTATGAAGATTTGTTTGAAACTAAGTAAGAGAGTGAGAAACACAAATGAGTAATGAATCTGGAATTAACCCTGTTGGATGGCGTGTACTTATTAAGCCTCAAGAAGTTAAAGAGGTGTCCTCTGGGGGCATTATCTTGACTACTGAGACTACAAAAGAGCGTGAGCAAATGGGCAATACAACTGGTGTTGTTATTGCTATGGGCAACCAATGCTATGGCGACGAACCTACACCTTGGTGTGGGATTGGAGACAAAGTAATCTTTGCTAAGTACGCTGGGCTTCTTTACTTAGGTAAAGACGGAAAGCAGTATAGGATGGTTAATGATAAGGACATTACAGGCACTTTGGATGCTGATGTCAGTCTTGTTGATCCCTACCTAGCCAGGGGCTGATTTAAATAGTTATTGACAGTTTTAAAAATTAGGAGTAAGGTATGAGCGAAGAAGCAAGTGTCACCAATGAGACATCGCCAGAAGTTCGCCACGAGGCTGAATCCCAAGGATGGGTTCCAAAAGAACGATTTCGGGGAAATGAGAATGACTGGGTAGATGCTGAAACTTTTGTAAAACGAGGTCGTGAGATTCTCCCTATTCTGCGTAAGAATAATGAGAATCTAATAAAAGATCTTAACCAAACAAAAGAGCAGCTTAAAGAGTTTCGTGAAGCTGCTGAAGAGTTTAAGAGATTTCAGAGAGAGTCTTATGAACGTAAAGCTACTGACTACGAAAGGCGTATTCAGGAAATTAAAGATAGCCGTGCTCAAGCCATTACTGATGGTGACGGACAAAAAGTTAATGCGTTAGACGATGCGTTGGACGAAGCAAAGGAAAGCTTTAGAGAAGCAAAGCAAGCCGTTAAAGATGTTGTTAGTACGAAAGAACCTGTTGCTACAGAAACTGCTGCAACAATTGATCCTTCACTTCAACTTTGGCTAGACCGTAACAACTGGTTTGGTGAAGATCGAAGAATGACAAGCATTGCTAATGGTATTGGCGAAAGTCTTCGGTTAGAGTTTCCAGGACTTAAAGGACAACCATTTCTTGATAAGCTAGATGAAGTGTTGGTAGAAGAGTTTCCAAATAAATTTGGTGGAAGTAAAAAGAATGTGAGTGCTAGTCGTGTGGAGTCTGGTTCTGGTAGGCAGAGTCGTAGTGGTAGCAATGCCCAAAGTTATGACAACCTCCCTCCTACAGCCAAGGATGCTTGTGATCGGTTTGTAAAACAAAAGCTTATGACCCGTGAACAATACGTCCAAGACTACGACTGGAACTAAATTTAATTTACTATATACTCAAAGGAAAATATTATGCCAGCAGCATTGACTTATGAACAAAAGGTTGAACGTGCAAATGCTCGTTACCAAGAGAAACAAGAAGCAGCAGATACTCCTGCAAAAGCAGTAGATGGTGCAACTCGTAAACGCCGTAACGTATTTAACGGTACGGAAGCTAAGTTAGGTGTACGGAATCAAATTCCGGGATACCATCTTCATATTTTCACAGATACGGGAAGCCGTATTCAAGAAGCTATGGATAGTGGTTATGAGTTTGTCACCCCTGAAGAAATTGGTGGTGTGAGTGAAAATGTGGTTAGTCGTAATGGCGACCTTGGAGAAAGAATTAGGTATCTCGTAAATCCTCGTGCAGAAGGCACAGAGCAGTACGGTTACTTAATGAAAGTTCGGCAAGAATGGTATGAGGAAGATCAAGCTGTACTTCAAGCAAAAAATAATCGTATTGATGCTGCAATTCGAAACGGTAAAGTTACTGGGGATAACCCAGGATTTTATGTTCCGCAGGGTGGTATCAAACTCACTTAATTTATTAGGAGTTTTTATGGCAAACGTAAATCGTCCTGGCGGCTTAAAGCCTGTCAGTTATCTCAGTGGAGCACCGTACACAGGCCAAGCCCGTTTGTACTCTGTTCCTGTTAATAGTGCAGATTTGTACATTGGTGATCCAGTTACCCTCAGTGGTAGTGCTGATACTAATGGTCTTGCTGGTATCTCAATTGGTGTTGCAGGTTCTGCAATCATTGGTGTTGTAGTTGGTTTCCTAGTTGCTCCTCCTGGAGTTAGCTTGGTTGCTACTAACATTGATTTGACTATCCGCAGTATTCAAGCTAGTGCCACTACTGTTCAATATGCTTTGGTTGCAGATGATGCAAACATTGTCTTTGAAATTCAAGATGGTCAAACTGTTCCTACTGCTGTTACTGATATTGGTCGCAATACTAATTTCTTGATTGCTGCTGGTGCTACCGACTACAGTGATTCAGGTACAGTAACTGCTGCTACCCTTACGGATACTACTACTGCTAACTTAAAGCTCTTGGGCTTTACTCAGCGTGTAGATAACACCCCCGCCTCTGCTTATGCCAAGCTATTGGTACGTATTAACAATCATGTCTACAGCGCCGGTACTGGCACTGCGGTCATCTAATTAGGAGAATAGACTATGGCTGGCATTATCACAACCAGTTCCCACCCGAAGGCCTTGTGGCCCGGTATCAAAGCTTGGTGGGGACAAACATATGACGAACATCCTGAAGAATATGTAAATTTATTTGATCTGGATACTTCTACTCAGAACTACGAAGAAGATGTTCAACTGACTGGATTTGGTCTTGTACCTGTCAAGTCACAAGGCTCTGGCGTTCAGTATGATTCTGAAGTTCAAGGTTATGTAACTCGTTATACACACGTTGCTTACGCAATGGGTTATATCGTAACCAAAGAAGAGATGGATGACAATCTTTATGAGATGATCTCCAAGAAACGTTCAGCAGCTTTGGCTATGTCTTTCCGTCAAACGAAAGAAAACATTGCAGCTAACGTTTACAACCGTGCATTTAATTCTACCTATGCTGGTGGTGATGGCAAAGCACTTTGTGCTACGGATCATCCCAACACCACTGGTGGTACTTGGGCTAACAAGCCTACGGTTGATGTAGATTTGTCTGAAGCTGCTTTGGAAGATGCAGTGATTGCAATAATGGGTCTGCAAAATGACCGTGGTTTGATGATCGCTATTCAACCTGACTCCTTGCATATTGCTCGTCAAGAAGTGTTTAATGCTCAACGCATTCTTAACTCTAAATACCAAACTGGTAATGCCAACAATGACATCAATGTCATTTCAACTGGCAACTACTTACCCGGTGGTTTTAAAGTTAATCACTACTTCTCTTCACCTCACGCTTTTTTCATCCGTAATACTATTCCGGGTGGTACAGGTATGAAGTACTATGAGCGTCATGCCATCATGTTTGATCAAGACAATGACTTTGATACGATGAATGCTAAAGCCAAAGGCTATGAGCGTTATTCGTTCGGTTGGTCTGATTCTCGTGCTGTCTGGGGTGTCAACGGCCCCTAATTGTTCTTAGTAACAAGCCCCCTCCTTGTGAGGGGGTTCTTATTTAATAGGAGCTTCTATGAGCTTTGAACGTGAAAAAGAAAAGGGCAAACGCCCTGAACCAGGAAAATCTACGTTACCTGGAAAAAAGAAAAAGAAATAGTACAAGCAACTGTGCTATCCTATTGATGACGCTACTTACACTTAGTAGTGTTGTTTGCTTAACACTTATGTCAATTTAGGAGTTTTAAAATGGCTTTGCCTCAATCCCCTGCGTCTAACTATCCCGGTGGTTTTAACAATGTAACTATCCGTGGTGTTCCAATCACTCAGTCTCACCCTGGTCAAGTCTACTGGGTGTCTAATGCCACTCCAACTCTGCCTGGACAAGTTGGTGGTTCTGACGGTAATCCTGGTACTTTCAATGCTCCATTTGGTACGCTAGAGTATGCTATTTCTAGTTGTACTGCTAATCGTGGAGACATTATTTTTATTAAACCAGGTCACGCTGAAACCATTTCTAGTGCTACTGCTTTGGCTTTTGATGTTGCTGGTGTAGCAATTGTTGGTTTAGGTGTTGGTACTAAGCGTCCTACGTTTACTCTTGGTACAGCAGCAACCACTACTATTGCTGTTTCTGCTGATAACATATCAATTCTTAATTGCCGTTTTATTGGTAACTTCTTGTCTATCACTGCTGCTTTTACAGTAGCTGCTGCGGCTTACTTTACCATTGACAACTGTTCTTTTACTGATACAAGTGCTATTCTAGGTTTCTTGTCAGCAGTTAAAACTACTGTATCTACTAACTCAGACTTCTTGCAAGTATCTAACTGTTTCATTAAGTCTGATGCCACTACCAAGTCTGTTGCTCCTATTGTTGTGCTTAACACAATGACTGGTCTAACACTAGCTGATAATGTTGTGGTTCAAACTGTTGCTCAAAATAACGTGTCTCAATTCTTGAGTCATGCTGCATTAGTAATGACTGCTGCTTTGATTACAGGTAATAAGATATACAGTGTTAATACAGATAGTGCTACTGGTGCTTTCTTGGTTACTACTTCTGCTACTACTGGTTCAGGCATTATTCAGAACAACGTAGTTCGTGGCTTAGATGTTGCTGGTGCTTTGATGATTACCGCTGCTGCTGTCCAGTATGGGTTGTTTAATAACTTGTACATTGGAGATGTAGGTTTCTCTGGCTTTGTACTTCCTGCTATTGGTACTGACTAATATAGTCTACTAGGAGGAGAATAGTCTTCTCCTAGTATTTTTAATAGGTACAACCTTTGCAAGATGGGAGTTTAGTATGGCTAATATGTTTCTCAAGAGTGGAGAGCAACCTCGTTACTTTTCTTTTAGTGGAGTAAATTCAACAACTGCTGTTGCTGCTTCTTACCCTATTTATAAAGAAAGTCCCTATAGTTCTTTTCAAGCTATTGTTACTGGCACAGGTGCTGTAACTGCTGCTATTGATATTCAAGTTTCTAATGAGACAGACACACTAAATGGTGTTAAGTCTAACTGGATAACTATTGCTACTATTAGTTTGTCTGGTACTACAACTGCTACTGATGGTTTTACAACAGTTGCTCCGTGGAGATATGTCCGAGCTAATGTAACTGCTCGTTCTGGAACTGGTGCTACTGTTGAAATTATTATGGGAGTGTAAGCATGTCAGTTGTAGCAGACAGCACTTATGGGGGGTTTGAAGAACCTAGACCACCTACTATCACACAGTACGGTGTAGCTACAGACTTATATGGTGTAACCTCTGATCCATTTACAGCTTCACTTTTGTTACTAGAAACAAACGACTTGTTGCTACAAGAATCTGGCAGTAATATT
>Ga0114973_10003898_pt1 | contig 10436 bp, 7 predicted proteins | sample M_140807_MF_Meta_FD_87025 | JGI IMG/M metagenome (GOLD analysis project Ga0114973, IMG submission 87025) | Freshwater microbial communities from Lake Montjoie, Canada to study carbon cycling - M_140807_MF_MetaG | ecosystem: Environmental > Aquatic > Freshwater > Lake | place: Lake Montjoie... | reverse complement strand
TGTTTTAGGAATTAAAAAGGGGGATTTATATAACCGTAATTTATTTGAGCAACGATTGAACGGCTCAGGAGACGGTAGAGATATTAACTCTCTTTATATGGATCAGGGATATTTATTTTTTCAAGTCATGCCAGTCGAAATTAACGTTAACCAAAATATGATTAACTACCAAATTCGAATTATTGAAGGGAAAGAAGCTCGAAATGGAACAATAACAATTAAGGGTAATACAAAAACAAATGATTATGTAATTCTTAGGGAGATCAGGACAAAACCTGGAGATTTATTTAATAAAGGAGATATAATGCGAACCCAAAGAGAATTAGCGCAGCTTGGTTATTTTAATGAACAAGCATTTCAGGTGAATCCATTGCCAAATCCAAGTAAGGGTACAGTTGATATTGAATACATTGTTGAGGAGAAAAATTCTGATCAAATTGAGCTATCAGGTGGATACGGAGGTGCTGGGCCAACTTCTTCAGGGCGCATTATTGGAACACTTGGCTTAACATTTAATAATTTTTCAACACGTAATTTTTTTAAGAAAAATGCTTGGTCGCCCTTGCCTGGAGGAGATGGTCAGCGGCTTAGCTTGCGCGCCCAATCTAATGGCAGATTTTATCAAAGCTATACTTTTTCTTTTATTGAGCCTTGGCTAGGGGGCAAAAAACCCAACTCCTTATCGTTTTCAATAAATCATACAGCACTTTCTTCAAATGGAAAACTTCGGTCAGAAGATGGATATGCCGGGTTATCTATTTCTGGAGTTGGATTAGGTATTGGTAAAAGAAATAAATGGCCCGATGATTATTTTTCAACATATATAGAATTAGGATATAAATATTATGATGTAGTTAATGACACGCGCTTCCCGGTTTTTTCAAAAGGGATTGCAAATGATATTTCTTTGCAATATACAATTCAACGTTCTTCTGTTAGTGCCCCAACCTATCCACAAAGTGGCTCAAATTTTACTTTTTTGTCAAAAGCGACACTTCCATATTCTTCACTAACAAGTAAGGATTATTCTTTACTTTCCCCACAAGAGAGATATAAATACTTGGAATATTATCGTTTTAAATTTACAGCTGAATGGTTTTTACCTCTGAGTAAGGATAAGAAACTCATTCTGATGTCTCGTTTTGGAATGGGGTATCTAGGAGCATATAATAAAGCAAAAGGGGTGTCTCCATTTGAACGATATTCAATGGGTGGAAGCGGACTTTCTGGAGTTAACCAAATAGGAGGAAGATCAATTCTTGCTTTAAGAGGTTATGAAGATCAATCAATATCTTCTGCTGGGGCAGATCCAATTGCAACAAAATATACCATAGAATTGAGATATCCTATTTCCTTAAATCCTCAAGCTACATTTTTCGCTTTAGCATTTTTAGAAGGGGGCAACACTTACCCTAGTTTTGATAAATTTAACCCCTTTAATGTAAAGCGCACTGCAGGTATTGGAATCAGGGTTTTCTTACCAATGTTTGGAATGCTAGGTTTAGATTATGGATTAGGGTTTGATAAATTAAACTCTTGGTCTTCTGGTTATGGAAGCGCGAGTGATATTTCAATTGGAACAAAAGGATATTATCCGAAATTAAGTTTTTCAATTGGCATGAACTTGGGGGAACTGTAGAAGAATTTAACAATAATTGTTTATCTTCGCCGTTCTTTACAAACTAAAATAAACTATGTTAAAATACATTTTCTTTTTGTTTTTTATTCTAGGCGTAAACTTAGTCAATGGACAAGAGTTTGCTTATATCGATTCGGAATATATTTTAAAAAATGTTCCTGAGTATGTTCAAGCAAAAGAAAAATTAGATGGCTTAGCGACAAAATGGACAAAAGAAGTTGAAGATCGCTATGCTGCAATAAAAGCAAAAAAAGCAAATTTTGATCGTGAGGAAGTTCTACTTCCCGCTGAAGAAAAGGAAAAAAGAAAAAGTGAAATAGACAAACTTGAAAAAGAAACCATTGAACTACAAACACAGCATTTTGGTTCAAATGGTGACTATTTTCAAAAACGACAAGAATTAGTAAAGCCAATACAAGACCGAATATTTACTGCAATGAAAAAAATTGCAAAACGCGATAGTTACTCGTTTGTATTTGATAAAGCAAACCAAAGCAATTTGGTATATGCTACAAAGGAATCAGATATCAGTGATGATGTGTTGGAAGAAATGGGAATAAATAAATAAATATAATAATATGAAAAACATCTTAATTGCAATCTCTTTAATTATCTCCGCTAGCTCTTTTGCTCAGTCAAAAATCGGGCATGTAAATTCGCAAGAATTACTTGATACTCTTGAATCACGAAAACAAGCGATAAAACAACTTGATGACTTTAAACTAGAGGGGATGAAAGAACTGCAAAGATTGCAAGATGAAGGGATGAAAGAACTGACAGAAACAAAAGCAGATTTAGAAAAAGCATATGTTATTTTTCAGCAGGAGGAAAAAGAATTATCTCCTGTTCTTTTAAAAATGGCGCAGGACAAATTGGTGGAGAAGCAGCAAAAATTAGAGTCACGACAGCAAGAATTAGAAAATAATCTGCAAAAGGAAAATCAGAAATTAGAAAATAATCTGCAAAAGTACAACGACGAACTTATTACGCCTATTCTAGCTATGGTAAAGAAAGCAGTAGAAATTGTTGCAGACCGCAAGAAATTAAGTTACATTATTGACGAAAGTTCCACACTCTACTTTAAAGGCGGAATTGACTGTAATCCAGAAGTAATGGTGGAGTTGTTAAAACTCGATAAGGAAGCGATTAAAAAAAAATAAAATAAAAGTAACTTTAAGCTAGGCAATCTATTTTCGGTTGCCTTTTTTTATTTAGTTTTACTCTATGAAAAATGATTTTCCTATTGGAATTTTTGACTCTGGATATGGAGGTTTAACAGTTCTTTCTGAGATACGAAAATCGTTGCCAAATTATGATTTCATCTATTTTGGAGACAATGCAAGAGCGCCATATGGAAATCGGTCTTTTGAATTAGTATATGATTTCACCTTGGAAGCCGTAAATTATCTTTTTTCTCAAGGATGCCCATTGGTAATATTAGCTTGCAATACAGCATCAGCAAAAGCCTTGAGAACAATTCAGCAAAAAGATTTAGAAAAGATCGATCCTACAAAACGTGTTTTGGGCGTAATTCGACCAAGCGCTGAAGAAATAGGTTTTCTTACAGGCACTAAACATGTAGGAATTTTAGGGACTATTGGAACAATACAATCTGATTCATATAGGATTGAATTACAAAAGTATGCCCCAGAAATAATTGTATCTCAACACGCTTGTCCGATGTGGGTTCCATTAATTGAAAATGATGTTCACCAAACCTCTGCAGGCAAACTATTTATCGAAGATGATGTTCGGAAACTAATGCTTATGGATCCAAAAATTGATGCTATTATATTAGCATGTACACATTATCCTATTCTTCAAGAACAAATTCAAAAAATAGTTGGAGAAAAAGTTAAGGTTATTTCTCAAGGACCAATAGTTGCAGAAAAATTAAGTCTTTATTTAGACCGAAACACAGACATGGAAGCAAGAATTTCTAGAGGAGGAACATGCAGCTACCGAACAACTGAAAACGCGATCATTTTCAACAAGAAAGCTTCGCAGTTTTTAGGAGAGGAGATAAATGCAAAGCAGATTGAATTATAAAATTAAAGGGCTTTCTTTTCTAATTTTTCCATGATTTCAGTTTGCATTTTCTTAAATTCTGCAAGATCTGAAGAATAAAATCGATAGCTTTCTTCAAATTCATTTTTTGTAATACCAGATTTCTTAAACACAAGATTAACAGTTGAGTCTAAGGCATGTTTATTTGCTGCTGGATTTCCCGGAAGCGACTGGTAGTATGTTTCGAGCACAAGTGCCTCTGCCATTATATCAATCATTTTATTTTTCTCAATTATAGAAGAAGGTCTTGTTTCTGTATCACAAGAAACAAAGGCAAATAAAAAAATTAAAATAAAATATTTCATGTCTAAAATTAAAAAAAAAGATTCTTATAAATGCTTAGAATCCATAATAATCGTTACTGGACCATCATTGATAAGTTCAACTTGCATGTTTGCTCCAAAGACGCCATTCTCAATTTTTCCGCTAAATGATATGTTAAGTTGAGAAAGGAAATAATCATACAAAGGAATTGCTTGTTCTGGTCTTGCAGAACGAATAAAACTTGGGCGATTTCCTTTTTTTGTGTCTGCAAATAATGTAAATTGACTTACAATAAGCAAGTCGCCAGAAATGTCGGATACAGAAAGATTCATTTTCCCCTCTTCATCGCCAAAAATTCTGAGATGTATTAACTTTTGAATTAAATAATCAGCATCAAGTTCGGAATCAACATGCTCAATTCCTAGTAAAACCAGAAGTCCTTGTTGTATTTCCCCTACAATTTCATCGTTTATTTTTACGGATGCTTCTCTAACACGTTGTATTACTATTCTCATGCAAATGTCTTTCTACGATGAGGGTCACTCGGATCTTCGTACATTAAATCTAAATAACTTTGATAACGAGAAAAGGAAATCTCATCTTTTTCTACTGCAGCTTTAACGGCACAATTTGGTTCATTTAAGTGCAGGCAATTATGAAATCGACAAGCGCCAATTAGATTTCTCATTTCCGGAAAATAGTGTGCCATGTGCTCTTTCTCTAAATCAATTACGCCAAAAGCACGAATTCCAGGTGTATCAATAATATAACCGCCACTTGCTAAGCTGTGCATTTCTGCAAAAGTAGTGGTGTGTTTTCCTTGCTCGTGCACCTTTGAAATTTCTCCTGTCCGTAGCGTTAAAGTTGGATCCAATGAATTCACCAAGGTTGTCTTTCCCACTCCGCTGTTTCCTGAAATCATAACTTGTTTCTCTTTGAGTTCCTTTCGAAGAAAACTTATTTGTGCTTCATTTTCAGCGCAGATTCGATGACAAGTATAGCCTAAACTAGTATAGATTGCCGAAAGCTCAGTAAATAAGCGTTCTTCCTCAGCACCAAACAAGTCGATTTTATTGAATAATAAGGTTGTTGGTATTCTAAATGATTCAGCCGAAACTAAAAATCTGTCGATGAACCCAATTTGCGTGACTGGAGATTTTAAGGTCACCAATAAATAAGCATGGTCAACATTTGCAGCAATAATCTGCATTTGCTTACTCAAATTTGTCGATTTCCGTACAATGTAATTCTTTCGAGGAAGAATGGATTGAATTGAATATGATACAGGAGAATCTTGAGAATTTGTGTCAGATGAAGCTGTTAATTCTACTCGATCGCCAGCAGCTATAGGATTTGTTGTTTTTAAACCTTCAATTCGCAATTTTCCTCGAATTGTAGCCTTTATAATTTCTCCATTCTCCAAAATAATGTTGTAGATTTTTCCTGTAGATTTTAAAACAAGTCCTTGCATAGCGTACTACAAATTTATGTTTTATTCTTTTTAATCTCTTTATTATTTAGCTGTTCTGTCAAAAATTAGCAATCTTAAACGATATTTTGCGTTAATTCTACTCAAGCCCGTATCTTCGTTGTACATGTTGCGTTTACTTTTAATTTCTTGTTTTTTTATTTTCTTCTGTACTTTTTTCACGAACGCGCAATTATCAAATGAGCGGAGCTTCAAGAAATTAGTTGGAGAGGAGATAATCACAATCGATACGCTCGCGATTTATCCAAATAGTTTTATTGTTTTAATTGGCAATGACACGCTCGATTCAAAAAAATATTCGCTGAGTTTCGGAAGTAACAAATTCCGATTATATGAAACTCAAAAAGATACTTTGACATTTCATTACAAGGTTTTGCCATTCAATTTTCAAAAAACAAATCAATTGCGCGATTCAAAAATAGTTTTTAATAGTACTAACGATGAAAGAGAAAAATTTAAAATCCCAGCCTCTTATTCAGTTCAAGATATTTTTGGAGGAAATGAATTAAGTAAAAGCGGAAGTATTTCTCGTGGAGTTTCATTTGGGAATAAGCAAGATTTGGGAATCAATTCTAATCTAAACTTAGAATTATCTGGGGATTTAAGTCCAAATTTAAAACTTCTAGCTGCAGTTTCTGACGCAAATTTACCCATACAACCAGACGGAAATACGAATAAACTACAAGAATTCGATCAGGTTTTTATACAAGTTTATAACGATAAATTTAAATTAATTGCCGGCGATTTTTGGATATCAAAGCCTCAAGGGTATTTTTTAAACTATAAAAAACGAGGGCAGGGTTTAACGGGCGATTATTCTTGGTTGACCAAAAATCAAAATCAGTGGAAGTCGCAAGCAAGTGCCGCCTTATCAAAAGGAAAGTTTAATAGGCAAATTATTCAAGGCATCGAGGCAAACCAAGGTCCTTATCGGCTAACTGGCGCTGAAAACGAACCGTTTATTGTGATATTGTCGGGAACAGAACGCGTATATATTGACGGAAAATTACTTCAAAGAGGACAAGAATTAGACTATACAATAGATTACAATACCTCAGAACTTATTTTTACAGCACGAAATCAAATCACAAAAGATATCCGAATTGTTGTTGAATTTCAGTACTCAGATCAAAATTATGCGCATTCACTTTTTCAGTCATCATTAAGCTACAAAAGTAAAAACATGCAGTTTTGGGTCAATGCATACAGTGAACAAGATGCTAAAAATCAAGCATTACAGCAAACTTTAAGTGGCGATCAAAAATTTTATCTTTCTCAAATAGGGGATAATTTAGATTTAGCGCGGATAAGTAGTATTGATTCTGTCGGTTATTTGGAAAATCAGGTTTTGTATAAAATGATGGATTCTCTTTCCTATGATTCCGTTTTAGTATTTAGTAATGATGCTGCGTTAGCGGTTTTTCGTGCCACTTTTCAATTTGTGGGAGCAAATCAAGGTAACTATATCTTCAGTAATTACACTGCTCTTGGGAAAGTTTTTAAATGGGTTGCCCCAATCGCGGGAATTCCTCAAGGAGATCACACACCTTCTCGTTTAATTATTACACCCAAACAAAAACAGGTTGTAAGCTCAGGCTTTTTGGCAAAGTTGGGTAAGCGATTTTTTATGGAAAGTGAAAGTGCTCTTTCTACAAATGACCTCAACACTTTTTCAAAATTTGGAAGTAGCGATAATAATGGCTTTGCCCAGAAGTTCAAGGGGATTTATTCACTTCCTTTCGGACTTGATACCATTAAAAAATGGAAGTTTGAAGCAAGTGGAGATGTGGAGTATTTAACTACAAATTTTAGTCCTATTGAGCAATACCGCAGCGTAGAATTTGACAGAGATTGGAATACGCGAAATAAAGGATACAATGGCGATCAATTAGCTACAGCTTTAGGAACACATTTGTCACACCAGGACTTTGGAAAAATTAATCTTGAGGCGCAATATTTTAGCATTGGGGATGATTACGCTGGAAATAGAGTGGCGACAAATGGTACTTGGCAACAAAATGGTTGGAAAATACAATGGGATGGAAGTGCTTTAAAAAGTGAATCGAATTCAAAAAACACCTTTGTCCGTCATCGCGCTGCAATTTCTAAAGATGTAAAATGGCTCACTATCGGTTTTAAAGATGATCATGAAAAAAACATATTTAGTGACACAAATAAGCTTGTTTTAAAGAATAGCTATCAATTTTTCGATTACCAATTTTTTATTTCAAATAGGGATTCATCTAAAATAAATTATAAACTTTTTTGGAGAGAAAGGTTTGACCAACGAGGAGATTCTTTGCAATTAACCTCTGTTGCAAAGGCCAAAACAATTGGCGCAGAATTAAAATTATCGGAATTTAAAAATCAACGGTTGAGTATTCTCAGCGCTTATCGCTCCTTGGCTATTTTAGATTCTGTTTTGCTTCCACAAACACCTGAAAATTCCTTTGTTGGCCGCATAGAATACGATGCTACATTTTGGAAGTCAGCACTCACATTCAATAGTTTTTATGAAATTGGTTCCGGGTTAGAGCAAAAAAGAGAATTTCTTTACCTAAAAGTAAATGATGGTCAGGGAATTTATGCTTGGGTAGATTATAACGCAGACGGAATTAAGGATTTAAATGAATTTGAAGTCGCACAGTTCATCGATCAAGCGAGTTATATTCGTGTATTTACACCCAGTAGTGAATATATCAAAACGTATTCTAATGAGTTAAACCAAAGTTTATTTTGGCGCCCAGAAAGGATTTGGGAAAAGAAAAAAGGAGCACTTAAATTTTTAAACCTTTTTTCAGACCAAGCTCGTTTAAGAATAACAAAAAAAGTAAACGAATTTGATGCGCGGGTTATATTTAATCCTTTTGCTAGTGATATTGATCTTCCGAATTTAGTAAGCACAAATACAAGTATTCGTAACACACTTTTTTTTAACCGCTTATCACGGGTTTTTAGTGCAGAAATTACAAGTGAAACATCAAAATCTAAAACGCTGTTAACTTCTGGCTTTGATTCAAAACAAAATCAATTTAATCAAGCGCTAATAAGATGGAATATCACAACTACTCTTTCTCTAGAATTATCTGCTTTAAAAGGGGTAAAAAAATCTCTCGCAGATTATGTTATCGGTAGAAATTATGCCTATAGCACCGAATCCTTTGCTGGTAAAATTATCTTTCAGAAATCAAGTAATTTCAGAATTTCATTGCAGACAAGAGCAGCAAATAAAATCAATGATCTTCTTTTAGGTGGAGAAAAATGCTTAATGCGCGAAATAGGTGGAACACTAAAATACAATCAAACTGAAAAGGGAAGTTTCCAAAGTGAATTTAAAATGCTTACCATGAAATATAGTGGAAATCCAAATTCTGCAATTGGATTTGAACTTTTAGAATCCCTACAGCCTGGTTTAAATTACACGTGGACCTGCACTTACCAAAGAACTTTGTCGCAAAATCTACAGCTTTCAATCAACTATTTAGGAAGAAAATCTGAGGTTCTACGAACTATTCATAGCGGAAGCATGGAGCTTCGAGCTTATTTTTAATGCTTACAGATCAAACTTTATTCCTTGAGCAAGCGGTAAACTATCGGTATAATTAATCGTATTTGTCTGTCTTCGCATATATACTTTCCAAGCATCAGAACCCGATTCTCTACCGCCGCCAGTTTCCTTTTCTCCACCAAAAGCGCCGCCAATTTCTGCTCCTGAAGTTCCAATGTTTACGTTAGCAATTCCACAGTCAGAGCCGGAAGAAGATAAAAATGCTTCCGATTCCTTTAAATCATTCGTCATAATTGCAGAAGACAATCCTTGGGGAACAGCATTTTGCAACTTAATGGCATTTTCAAGACCTCCATTATATTTTATTAAGTATAAAATTGGAGCAAATGTTTCATGTTGAACAATTGCAAAATGATTTTCTGCCTCAATAATACAAGGTTTTACATAGCATCCTGACTCGTAACCAGCTCCGTTGAGAACACCGCCTTCAACAAGTACTTTTCCGCCCTCTTTTTTAGCTGCCTCAATAGAAGCTAAATAAGCATTTACTGCATCGGTATCGATAAGTGGTCCTACGTGATTTGCTTGATCTAAAGGATCTCCAATTCGCAATTGTTTGTATGCCCCTGTAACAGCATCGCGAATCTTATCGTAAACACTTTCGTGAATGATTAATCTTCGTGTCGATGTGCAGCGTTGTCCGGCAGTGCCCACAGCACCAAACACAGCTCCAGGAACTACCATTTTTAAATCTGCACTTGGAGCGATAATAATTGCATTATTTCCACCTAATTCTAATAAAGCTCGACCTAAGCGCTCTCCAACTGCAGCGCCAACAGATTTTCCCATTCGTGTTGAACCAGTTGCTGAAATAAGCGGTAAACGCTTATCGTTGGCCATTAATTTACCAATTTCAGCTCCGCCAATTATCAATCCTGAAACTCCTTCCGGAACATTATTTGCGGCAAAAACTTCATTCGTAATATGTTGACAAGCAAGAGCCGTGATAGGCGTTTTTTCAGAAGGCTTCCAAATACAAACATCGCCACAAACCCAAGCTAAGGCTGTATTCCAATTCCAAACTGCAACAGGAAAATTAAAGGCAGAAATAATTCCTACAATTCCAAGTGGATGATATTGCTCATACATTCTGTGGCCAGGACGTTCTGAATGCATTGTTAAACCATATAATTGGCGCGATAAGCCAACGGCAAAATCACAGATATCAATCATCTCTTGGACTTCCCCAAGCCCTTCTTGCAAAGACTTCCCCATTTCATAAGAAACCAAGCGTCCAAGCGGCTCTTTATAAAAACGAATTTTTTCTGCTAGCTGACGTACAATTTCTCCTCGTCTAGGAGCAGGGAGTGTTCTCCAATAAATAAAAGCTTCTTGCGCTTTTTGAACAACAAGTTCATAATCAGCAGCTGTTGCAGAATTAACTGTAGCGATTAATTTTCCATCAACTG
>Ga0114973_10003897_pt1 | contig 10438 bp, 13 predicted proteins | sample M_140807_MF_Meta_FD_87025 | JGI IMG/M metagenome (GOLD analysis project Ga0114973, IMG submission 87025) | Freshwater microbial communities from Lake Montjoie, Canada to study carbon cycling - M_140807_MF_MetaG | ecosystem: Environmental > Aquatic > Freshwater > Lake | place: Lake Montjoie... | reverse complement strand
TGCAGGACCAAGTTGAACCAATTCTAGACATTTTTGATTCTTGTGTGAAAACAAAATTTGTAGCTGGTAATTTGCAAATCGCTGGGGAGACAGAACGGAAATTTCGAAAGTTGACAGCACTGGAAATGATTGACGATTATTTTGATTTGACAGTGTTTGATAGTACAATGTACAATACTGGACTGCGACGCAGTTTAATCACCCAAGCCACTAACAAAATTGTGGTATACACTAAACCATGATAGCAACCATTGTAATACACGACGAGACCAATTGCAAAGTTGAAGGGCTGTCAGTGCAGACGAGACGCACACTAGCCAATAAGTTCAAATTTGAAGTGCCCTACGCTAGACATTTACCCAGTGTGAAACTAGGGCGGTGGGATGGGCGTATAGCCTTCTTTCAACTCAGTGGCACTACCTATGTTAATTTGCTGCCTGAAATTGTTGACATTTTAATCAACGAGGGCTATGAGCTGGAACTCAGTGATAGGCGTAGTTACAATCGCAGTTTTGAATTTGGTCTAGTTGAGGAAGGATTCTTTGAGGGTGTGACTTGGCCTAAAGGCCATTTGCATGAAGGCAAGCCAGTACTGTTGCGAGATTACCAAGTTGGTGTTATTAACAGTTTGCTGGCTAATCCGCAGGCATTGGTCAGTGCACCCACTGGATCAGGCAAGACCATTATCACAGCAGCCTTAAGTAAAAACATCGAGCAATATGGTCGCAGTATCGTAATTGTGCCTAGTAAAACACTGGTACAGCAAACTGAAGAAGATTACAGACTATGTGGACTAGATGTTGGTGTACTGTATGGCGACAGAAAAGAGTATGATAAAACACATACCATCTGCACCTGGCAAAGTCTAAACGCTATTTTTAAACGCACCAAAGCACACGAAGCTGTAGTGCCCATTGATGAGTTTTTGTCGGGTGTCACTGGTGTTATAGTTGACGAGTGCCATGGAATTCGAGGTGACGCACTAAAAGGCTTGTTAACAGGCCCCATGGCCGGCATTCCCATTCGCTGGGGACTAACTGGTACTATTCCCAAAGAGGACTTTGAGTTTTTTGCGCTAAAGATCAGCATTGGCTCAGTAGTAGACTCACTTACTGCACATGAACTGCAAGAGCAGGGTGTACTAGCCAACTGCCATGTACATATCAAACAGTTACAGGACTATAGAGAATTTAGAGACTATCAAAGCGAGCTCAAGTACTTGGTAACTGACCAATCTAGATTAGAATTCTTAGCCAAGTTTATCGAATCATTACGCGATACAGGCAACACACTGGTACTGGTAGATCGCATTGCCTGCGGTGAGGAACTAGCTAAATTGATTCCCAATAGCTCGTTTATCAGTGGTGGCACCAAAGGCACTGAACGTAAAGCTGAATACGCTGACATTCATGTCAGCGATGACAAGATACTGATTTCCACATTTGGACTAACCAGTACCGGTGTTAACATTCCCCGAGTGTTTAACTTGGTATTGTTAGAGCCTGGAAAGAGTTTTGTCCGTGTGATTCAAAGCATTGGACGCGGTGTGCGAAAAGCGCACGATAAAGATTTTGTGAACATATATGACGTCACCAGTAGTTGTAAATTTTCCAAACGGCATTTGGCCAAAAGAAAGACCTACTACAGTGAAAGTCGATACCCTTATTCACAGGACAAAGTAGAATGGAAATAATATGAGAATACTGACCCTTAACAACCTGCCGTTTCACATGGCCAACATACCCGACGAAGTTGATGATTTGAGATTTTGTGTGCTGGACAACAGCAACCCCAAAGACCCAGATCACTACTTTATTCCTTTAATTTTTATGGAGAGCTTTAACAGCCCGGCACTGGTGCTGAAAATCAATGGGAATGAAATCTCTGTACCGGTGGATTGGCAAATACTAATTGGTGAAGCAGAATTTGGCGACCTTGAGGTTATTCCTGTAACATCACTAAATGATCGAGGCTTTAGTGCTTTTGTGTTCAATGCGCTGACCAGCTTTAGGCCTGAATTTAAATTGATTGACGTGGTAGACATTTATCAAGACATCAAATGGTACGCGCCCAAACTCAAGCCTGGGCAAATGCTAAGTGTACCACTGAACGACGAACCTGATCCACCTTGTGTGTATTTGGTAAAAGAACTCAGCAGGCAAAGTGAAGTTGTAGACTTTGGGAAAATTTGGTAATGGCACGAGCAACCCCTAAATTAGAATTAAATCGTGTCTTGGCTGCACTAGATGCTAAAGATCGAGATTTTTATGATAATTTAACCGAGGACGAACGCAAAGGCCTAAGCCCGTTTCTCATGCTACGTTATGCTAGTGTAGTAGATCACTCAATGCCCGAAGTGGCAGAATACGTACTTGAAGCCACAAATAGGCGAGTGAATCCACATTTCCTTGACCTAAAGGATCATCCCAAGCTACAATGGCTGTTGTTGACCACTACCAGCATGGGCATGGGCACTATGCGACATTCATGGATCAAGCCACTAGGCGGTAAAAAGTCCAGCAATGATCGTTTGCGTAATTTTTTAGCAGAACAATTTCCATCAGCCAACAGTGCAGAATTAGACATACTGCTTGCTACTAATTCTCAAGAGGATATATTAGAATATGCCGCCAGCCTTGGCTATCAAGAAAAAGAAATCAGTAAACTTGGTTAACTGTAAATTTTGCAATAAGAGTTTTACTCGCGAGTCAACACTAAGTGTTCACTTATGTGAACCAGCTCGGCGTCACCGTCAACGTAATGAAACTGGTGTACAATTTGGATACAGAACTTGGACTAAATTTTTAGAGATCAATACCAACAAGCGTGACTTAACTCATGAAGAGTTTATTGCTAGTCCATTTTATACAGCGTTTGTGAAATTTGGGCAGTACTTGGTACAGATACGTTGTGTCAACACTGAATCATTCACTGAATACATTTTGCGGTCCAAAGTCAAAATAGACAATTGGACTCGTGACGAGCACTATGCAGCTTGGTTAGTTAACTATATCAAACGTGAACCGGCAGATCGTGCAGTTGAACGCAGTGTAGAAACAATGACACGTTGGGCAGCAGAAACTGGGAAAGAATTTAATGATTATTTTGCACAGGCCAGCTCTAACTTGATAGTTAGAGACGTAGTCAATGGGCGCATGAGCCCTTGGGTAATATATCAAAGCCATGGTGGTAAAGAGTTTTTGTCTGGAGTTAACGAAGAACAAATGCTGTTGCTGCTGCAGTTTATTGATCCCGGTTGGTGGACCAGTAGGTTCAGCAACCTGGCTGAAGATGTAGATTTTGTAAAAATGATTTGTGATAATGGCAGCATCTGATGGATATTGATTTAGACTTTGGAGATCGAGAGTTGGTACTAAGTAAGATTAGACATGTACCTGCTGCCATGCTCAAAGACAATCGATTGGTTCGACATGTTAGCGGAGTATACGTTAATGATATTCCCCGCAACAGCGTTAGTGGTACTGCTGCAATAGAATATCATCTAGCTGAACAATTAGGCTATGTTAAACTGGACTTTTTAAATGTTAACCTATACAAGCAGATACAAAGTCCACAGCAGTTAACTGAATTAATGGACAGGACTCCCCCGTGGCATCAATTACGGGATCCTGAATTTTTCAGTCAACTAATACACATTGGACGACACTACAGTACCATGCGACAAATGCCCGAACCTATTGATACTATTGAACGCATGGCCATGTTTTTGGCTGTGATTAGGCCTTCAAAACGGCACTTGATAGGGCAACGCTGGTCTCGGGTCGCACAAACAGTATGGAATATTGACCAAGATGGTGCATACGGATTTAAAAAAGCTCATGCAATTTCCTACAGCCACTTGGTAGCAGTTAACATGAATTTGCTAGACCTTGCGGACTAGTATTACACTGCGTCGTTTGCTTTTTTGCGATGCTGATTCTTTAAGACTCACATAAGGGCCCTGCACTATCTCAACATTTTTACTGTTGAGAGTTTTTAGTGTAGATTTAAATACAGCCCAGTCAGTCTTTAAAAACAAATTGATGGGAATTTGGCGGTTGCTGCTCCACCACCATGTTTCGCCTAGTTCTAAAAATGTCAGCCTTTGATCTGCTGCTACTGATTCAAAGTCGTAAAATGAAACTACACTGTCGTCGAGGTTTTGAATGATGCCTAGATAATCTCTGTTAACATAAGTTAATAAAGTCAAAAACGGGCATTGGTCCAAGAGGTTTTTTCTTTCTTCGGGTGCCATAAATATGTAATAACGGAAATCCTATGCAAACACTTGCTTGCTATTTATATCCAATATTACTGGAGTGTCAAGTAATAGTTAATGAATCAACAACAACCAGGTACCCTATTGTGTATGCAAATAGAATAAAACTCTACAAATATGCCAACAACCAAATCAAGTTGTTGTTTAAGAATAACGATCAAAAAAGTGTTGATTTTGCGGGGTACACGGTGCAATTCAACATATTCAAAAATCGAGACAGTGCTGCAAAATCTGTTGCTTACACTATTCCTGTGCCGTCAGGATTGACTCCTGCTCCAGTTTACAATACTGTACTCAGCATAAACAACATACTAGATGATCTAGAACCGGGGCTGTACAACTATTCTATTAATGCCACTAATGGGGCAAACGGTGACGTTGTAATCTATAGCGATGATAATTATTCTGTTGTTGGCGAGTTGGAAATAGCAGTTAGACAACAAATTACAGTACAGTCAACAGTGCTCGCACCGGTGTTAGGCGTATCCAATGCCGCTGCTGTCAACAGCACACTACACACCTTTCAATTCAATTACAGCAACTTTACTGGTACTGTAACTTTTCAAGCCAGTTTGGATATTCAGCCCAGCAGTTGGTTCACTTTTGCCACTGTGACTCCCGTTGCTGCCAACACCAATGTACTTTACAACTACACTGGATCTTATATTTGGGTGCGTGTTCTAGTTACTACAGTGTCAGGAACTATAAGCAAGATACTCTACTTGAGTTGATTTTTCTCTATTTTTGCTGTATAATTGCTGGATGCAAAGTATCGAGCAGATTGTTAGATCCCACCTACCTCGAACTAAAACATCAGGCGAGTGGACCAGTCATGACGCTGTGTGCTGTGCACACCGTGGGGAAAGCCCAGATCGTCGAGGACGCGGCGGCATTAAATTTAACACTGACGGCAGTTTTGGCATCCACTGTTTTAACTGTGGGTTCAGCACTGGGTGGAGGCCTGGACAGCTATTGGGATTCAAACTTAAAAAGTGGCTGTCGTGGCTAGGTGTTGATGCTACAGTAATAGCAGCACTTAATTTATGGTGCTTGGATCAACGCAACGATGCAGTAATACAAGAGGAACTGGAACGGCGCAGTGTTGACTTAAAACGCTATGCATTACCACCTAACGCAGTGCCATTGGATCAGTGTGAAGATGCGCGAATAGCGCAGTATCTCACAGACCGTGGGATTGACATTGAGCGTTATCCCTTTTATTACAGCAGTGAACGTACGGCAGATTTAAGTAATCGTGTGATCGTACCTTTTTATTATCAACGACAGTTGGTAGGCTATACTGCTAGATCCATTATGCCCACACAGCGAGTCAAGTATTACATGCAGGCTGATGCCGGTAACTTGGTGTTTAATTTAGATCGTCAAAACTATGAGCGCCGTGTAGTTGTTGTGTGTGAAGGCCCATTTGACGCACTAAGCATAGATGGTGTAGCCGTCATGCACAACGAGATAAGTAGTACACAAGCCCAATTGATACACGACCTACATAAACAAACCATAATAGTACCTGATGGTGATGCAGCAGGCTTTAAGCTAATTCAATCAGCGTTGGAATATGAATTTGCTGTGAGTTTCCCCAACTACTTGGAAACCTGCAAGGACATTAACGAAGCCGCTGTACGCTTTGGTGCAGTTTATGTAGTAAAAGACATACTGGCCAATACCGAAACCAATCCCACGCGAATTCGTTTGCGTGCCAAAAAATTTCAATCGCAATTTAAATGACAGAATTCAATACCGAAGTCCAGAGATTATTTTTAGAGTTCATGCTGAGTAATCCTGAGAACTATGTGCGTATTCAAAACATCTACAATCCTGAAAACTTTGATCGCAGTTTAAGATCGGCTGCCAAGTTTATCAAGGACCACAGTGACCAATACAGCGCACTGCCTGACAACAGGCAGATCTTTGCTGTAACCAATGTAAAGCTAGAGCCTGTAGCTGATATTAGAGAAGAACATGATCAATGGTTCTTAGACGAGTTTGAAAAGTTTACCAAGCAAAAAGAACTGGAGCGGGCAATTCTTTCTGCAGCCGACATGATTGAAAAAGGCGAGTTTGAACCAGTAGAACGATTAATCAAAGAAGCAGTGCAAATCAGCCTCAACAAAGACATGGGCACTGACTACTTTGCTGATCCCAAACAACGGCTAATGGCGTTGAAACAAAACAATGGACAGATCAGCACAGGTTGGGCCACGCTGGATCAAATACTGTATGGCGGAATGAAAAAGGGCGAGCTGAATATTTTCAGTGGTGGATCGGGATCGGGCAAGAGTTTGATCATGCTGAACTTGGCCATTAACTGGGTACAGGCTGGATTGAGTGGAATTTATCTAACACTGGAATTGAGTGAAAATCTCTGCTGTCAACGAGCTGACAGTATGATTACAGGTGTAGCCAACAAAAACATTTTCCGTGAACTAGATGATGTTGAACTCAAAGTCAAACTAGCTGGTAAAAAGGCTGGAGACTTTAGAGTCAAATATTTTCCAGCACAGAGCACAGTAAACACATTTAAAAGTTATGTACGTGAACTGGGCATACAGATAGGATTCAAGCCCGACTTTGTCATCGTTGACTACTTGGATTTGATGATGCCAGCTGGTGTCAAAGTTGATCCAACCAATACATTTATCAAAGACAAATACGTCAGTGAAGAACTGCGTAACATGGCCGAAGAACTGCGTACTGTGGTAGTAACTGGATCGCAGTTGAATCGCGGTGCAATCGACGAAATGGAATTTAACCACAGTCATATTAGTGGTGGCATTAGTAAGATCTTTACAGCAGACAATGTGTTTGGTATCTTTACCAGCCGCAGTATGCGTGAAAAAGGACGTTATCAAATTCAAGCAATGAAAACTCGCAGCAGCAGTGGGGTTGGACAAAAGATTGATCTTGGTTATGATATTGAAACACTACGCATCTTTAATCTCAGTGAAAATGAACTAGCACAGCTGAGTCGTGAAAGCCCAGCTGACAGTGTACTTAAAAATCTCAAACCCACTGCAACAATTAAACCCGGGGAAGCAGCACGACGGCCGGCTACCGCAGAAACTCCTAGAGTCAACGCAGAAGCTAGCTCGGCACAAGTTCATGAAATGCTAGCTAAATTAAAATCTGAGAGCCGATAAATAAAATATAATCTTTTAGGGTGATTATCTTGGTTTCTAGATCCATTTTAGACGAACTTGACGCAGTTTTAGCCGCTAGAAAGGCTACTGACCGCGAGTCAATCATTGAGTCACGGGCTAATAATATTATTACCAGTGCTATCAACCTACTGGAGATGATTCACAAGAGTTATCCAGTGGAAGTGGCTGAAGATTTAGAAAAGCGTTTCTTAAACAGCATACGTGGTCGTAATGCCACAAAAATGAGTAACAGTCTTAAAAAAATAAAAAAGCAAAATCATGAAAGTTAATGAAATTATTGTTGAAGGACCATTTAGTACATGGGTAGGCGGGCACCTACAAAATCTCGGACAACGATTGGGTGCTAAGGATACTACTGATCTTACTGCACAAACCCAAACGGCGGTATTGGATCAACGAGTCAAAGCATGGCTACAGGCCAAACAGCAGTATACCGCTACTGGTCTAGATATGACTTATCATCAAAATTACAAAAAAGCATTGGATCAGTGGCTAGCGAATCAATACAATGCACCACCTGTTCAGAACTTTACTGCTGCTGTAAATGATAATAATGCTAAAGAATATATTGCTAAATCATTTGCAAACAAAATGGTTGCCCAACAGACACCAACCACTCCACCCCCTTCGCAATTACAGACTGGGTATGCTTTCCCTCGACCCATCCGAGGAAGAGCTAAGACGTCTATAACTGATACACAAGGACACACGTATACCTATACATTCCCTGCAGCCGGGGTCGCGCAAGGGCAATGGAGTTATAACGGTACTGCAATGACCCAACCAGAAGACATACAAACATTAAACAAGTTGTATCAAGAAAAAATAAATCCAAAACAAAAACCGGCACCAGCAACACCATGAAACTATACGAAATATCTAAAAAACCTGCAGCTCAATGGACTCTGCTTGAAGGTGCTGGCGGTGCTGAATTTGGACTGCCTTATGTTGAAGACTTGCTATTCAGCAAAAAGTATATGGGTGCATTAGAGGCCATGGACTTTATTGACAGTGTTAGAAAAATGTTAGCTGCTGGCAGTGGACAAATTGAAAACGTGTCTGAAAAGTGGGACGGTAGTCCTGCTATTGTGTGTGGCACTGACCCTGAAGACGGCAAGTTCTTTGTTGCTATTGCTCGCAGTATCAGTGGACGTGTACCTAAAATTGTCAAACGTGAAAGCGACATACAAAACTGGTATGGAGACAGACCTGAATTGGCTGATAAATTGCGTGTGGCACTAAAACACTTGCCTAGCATTGGCATTCAAGGTGTTATCAAAGGTGACCTCATGTTTACTGACAGCATGTTGGCCACTGAAGTTATTGACGGTCGAGAGTATATTACTTTTACTCCCAACACCATTACCTATGCTGTACCAGTAGGCTCAGCACTGTATAATAAAATTATTGCGGCTGAAATTGGCATGGCATTTCATACCCGCTATGAAGGTGAGACTGTACCTACCATGAGCCCAGTTGCAGGTAATGCTATTGCTGGCCTAACACACACAGCTAAAGTATGGTTTGATGACGACAGTTACAGAGACTATACTGGTATTGCTTCACTAACACCTGAGGAAAACCAACGCATTGAAAGTATGTTGGAAGCCGCTGTCAAAACACTGACCAAACTTGGTCCAGTCAAAGTAGACGAAGTGCTGTCCAATAAAGAATTTGCCAAGCATATCAAAGACTACATTAATCGCAGTATTGATTCAGGTGAGCATATTACTAACCCAACCAATTTCCTACAAGGTTTTGTTACTTTTTACAAGGGCAGGCAAGAGGAAGACATCGCTGGAATGAGGTCTGGACCAACCAGTGCAGCAGCAACACGACGTCGTGAACAAATGGCTGCTACTGAGCAATTTGTGGCTGACAACATGAATACTTTCCTAGGCATACTGGCTGTATACAAACGACTAGTAGAGCTGAAAATGGCCATACTGGCCAAACTCAACACCATTGACCACATTGGACACTTTGTTAGAACTGACGACGGATACCGTGTTACAGCACCCGAAGGCTTTGTGGTTGTTGGTCACGATTTTAATCGTGTCAAACTCATTGACAGATTGGAATTTAGTCGACTAAATCGAGCAAGGTCAAGATGAAATTGGAATTAATTACGGAACTAATTGAAAGCCGGATGTTTCGAAACGAAACCTCAATATCCAAACTCAAACCGCAACAGTTGGCTGAATATTTTTATGTTGGTATGCTGTACCTAAATGCACTGCGTCACGCAAACAAGTCGGCTGCAGGTAGTTACGCACAGTCTACACTACGCTACAACGAGTTTGATGGCGTTAAAAGTTCGGCAACAGACCTCTACAATTTGGCATCGGGTGCACTACAGGATCGCCAATTTCCTGAATTGGCGTTCAAGCGTTGGCTACGTGATATCATTGCTGATCGCAGAGACAGTAGACAAGACTATCAGTTGTTTACAGAATTTGAAAATGTGTTAAAAATTGACTCATCAGCACTGCGTGGTCTACGTCGTATTAGTTTGTATTACCAAGACTACAGCGCAGGGGCACAGAAAAACTTTTGGACTACTGTAACCCAATACATGAGGTCGCATATGCAAACCGTGGATTTGCTTGCTCTAAAACCAAAAAATTAGCATTTGGTATAAATACTAACAGTGCTCAAGCACATATTTAAAAAGGAAAAACATCATGGCATTACTCAGTCGTTTCAATGGCGCAGCAGCAGCTGGCGCATTTTATGGTTATAGCCCACTAGTTATCAAACTCGCTTGTACAGCTGGCTTCACAGCCAACAGTGGCGGTGCTGGTTCAGCAATCACTGAAGGTGGTTACGAGAAAGTTGTCCGTGCAGTTCAGCAACTTGGTTCAATCGTTTGGCTCGGTGCACAGAACGATGACGCTCTAACAGTCATCGTTGATGGCCCAACATTCAATGCTGGTGCTGGTGCTACAACATCTGGCGCGTACGGTGCATTGAAGGATGC
>Ga0114973_10003894_pt1 | contig 10442 bp, 7 predicted proteins | sample M_140807_MF_Meta_FD_87025 | JGI IMG/M metagenome (GOLD analysis project Ga0114973, IMG submission 87025) | Freshwater microbial communities from Lake Montjoie, Canada to study carbon cycling - M_140807_MF_MetaG | ecosystem: Environmental > Aquatic > Freshwater > Lake | place: Lake Montjoie... | reverse complement strand
CGCGCAGGGCACGGCCGTGGTCTTCGTCTCGCACCACCTGGACGAGGTGCTGCGCATCGCCGACCGCGCGCTGGTGCTGCGCGACGGTCGGCCCACCGGGCTCCTGAAGCGCGGCGAGTTCGATCGTGCGACGCTCGAGCGGCTGATGGTGGGGCGCGACATTGCCGCCGCGGAGCCGCGCGCCGCGAAGCCGGGCGCCGCCGTGCGACTGCGGGTGGATGGACTCGTGGGCGCGCACCGGAACGCGAAGCCGGTGTCGTTCGAGGTCCGCGCGGGCGAGATCGTGGGGCTTGCGGGGCTGGTGGGCGCCGGGCGCACGGAACTGCTGGAGGCCATCGCAGGGCTGGTGCCGCACCGCGGCCACGCGTCCCTCGACGGGCAGCCGCTCACGGGCACCACCGCCGAACGCGTGCGGCGCGGCATTGCCATCGTGCCCGAGGATCGTGCCCGCCACGGGATCTTCGCCGAGGACCCGGTGGCCATGAACATGTCGCTGGCGTGGCTTGACCGCCGCGGCAGCGCACGCACCGTGGACACCGCCGCCGAGCACGGACTGGTGGGCCGCATGGTGGCGCGCATGCAGCTGCGCCCCGCCGACCCGCGCCGGCGCGTCCAGACGCTTTCCGGCGGCAACCAGCAGAAGACGGTGATCGGCCGCTGGATGGCCGTGGACCCCGCGGTGCTCCTGTTGGACGAACCGACGCGCGGCGTGGACGTGGGTGCGCGCGCCGAGATCCACGCCGAGGTGCGGCGCCTGGCGGACGCCGGCAGCGCCGTGGTCTTTGCCTCGAGCGACCTGGAGGAGGTGCTCCTCCTGGCCGACCGCGTGATCATCATGCACGAGGGCGCCGTGGCCGGCCAGATGGCCGTGCAGGACGCCGACGAAGTTGCCATCATGCACCTTGCCACGGGCGGCGCACCCGCATCGGGGCACGCGGCGCGTGGTGCCTGACCGGAAGAAGCGCATGAAGAAGAGCCTCGGCATCCTCGGAATCTTCGTGGCGGTCTGCCTGGTAGCGGCGCTGTTCGGCGACAACTTCCTCACCGGCTACAACCTGATGAACCTCACGCAGCGGAGCGCGCTGTTCGCGATCCTCTCGCTGGGCGCGGGCCTGGTGATCGTGACGGGTGGCATCGACCTCTCGATCGGCTCGGTGGTGTGCCTGGCCGGCATCGCCACGCCGTGGCTCCTGGTGGAGCACGAATGGTCGCCGTGGGCGGTGATCCCCACCGTGCTTGCGGGGAGCGCGCTCATCGGCCTGGCGCACGGCCTGCTGATCACGCGCCTGCGGCTGCAGCCGTTCCTGGTGACGCTGTGCGGGCTGCTGCTCTACCGCGGCATCGCGCGCTGGATGACGGGCGACCAGTCGCAGGGCTTCCAGGGCGAGTTCGAGGGCGTGCGCTCCATTGCGCTGGCCAAGTTCCCGGTGGGCTTCGAGAACTACCGCCTGCCCGCCACGGTCATTCCGCTGGTGCTGCTTTCCGTGGCCATCGCGCTCTTCCTGCACCGCACGGTGTGGGGACGATGGCTCCTGGCCACCGGGCGAAACGAGAGCGCGGCGCGCTACTCGGGCGTGCCCACCGCGCGGCTCGTCACGCTGGCGTACGTGGCGTGCAGCCTGCTGGCCGGCTTCGGCGGCATGCTCTTCATCTTCGACATCGGCAGCGCGCAGCCGAGCGACTTCGGGAACTTCTACGAGCTGTACGCCATCGCGGCGGCCGTGCTGGGCGGATGCAGCCTGCGCGGCGGCGAGGCCAGCGTGGTGGGCATCGTCCTCGGAGCCGCCACGCTGCAGGTGCTGCGCACCGCCATCATCCTGCTGGGGCTCAGTTCCCAGCTTGAATTCGCAGTGATCGGCACCGTGCTCCTGGTGGGCGTGGCCGCCGACGAACTCATCCGCCGCTTCCATGCCAGGCGCATGGAGCGCGCTGCGTCCTGAACCACCGCATCGAACCACGAACGCAAGGAACACCATGTTCGCCACCACGATCGCATCGCTCGCATCCGTCGCCTCCGTCGCCACGCTGCTCGCCATGAGCATGCCGGTGATGCCCGCCTCGCCGTTGGGCGCACCCAGCATCGAGGTTTCCGACTGGGGAACGCTGGAAGGCAAGCCCGTCCACCTCTGGACGCTGAAGAACGCCGCGGGCATGACGATGAAGGTGTCCGACTACGGCACCATCGTCACCGAGCTCTGGGTGCCCGACGCCAAGGGACAGATGGTGGACGTGGTGCTCGGGCGCCCGTCGCTCCAGGCGTACATCGAGCGCACGCAGTACTTCGGATGCACCGCTGGCCGCTGCGCGAACCGCATTGCCAAGGGGCAGTTCACCATCGACGGCAAGGCGTGCCAGGTCACCTGCAACAACGGCCCCAACTGCCTGCACGGCGGTGCCAAGGGCTTCGACAAGCGGCTCTGGGACGGCAAGGCCGGCATGGTGAACGGCGACCCGTCGATCACCTTCACCTACGTGAGCGCGGCCGGTGAGGAGGGCTTCCCCGGCACGTGCACGGCGAAGGTCACCTACACGCTCACCGCGAAGAACGAGCTGGCAGTCGACATGCAGGCCACCACCGACGCACCCACCTGCGTCAACCTGGCGCACCACACGTACTGGAACCTGGGCGGGCAGGGTTCGGGCTCCATCCTCGACCACGAGCTCACGCTCAACGCCGACCGTTACACGCCCGTGGATGCCGCGCTCATCACCACCGGCGAGATCACGGACGTGGCCGGCACGCCGCTCGACTTCCGCAAGCAGAAGGCCATCGGCACCGACTTCGCCAAGCTTCCCGCCACCAAGGACGACCCGGGCGGCTACGACCACAACTTCGTGGTGAACGGCGCGGCGGGCTCGATGCGCACCTGCGCCACCGTGCGCAGCCCCAAGACCGGCATCGTGATGACGGTGTCGAGCGACCAGCCCGGCATCCAGTTCTACTCAGGCAATTTCCTCGACGGCGTCCCCGGCAAGGGCACCGCCACGTACGCCAAGAACGACGGCCTGTGCCTCGAGACGCAGGCGTTCCCAGACAGCATCAACAAGCAAGGCAAGCCCGGCTGGCCCGACGTGGTGCTGCGCCCGGGCAAGACCTACTCGCACCGCATGGTGCACGCGTTCACCGCGAAGCAGTAAATTGGTGTCGTATGCATCTGGCACCTATTTCCAAGGGAAATTGGTGCCAGATGCATACGACACCAATTTCGGTCACTGCCAGATGCCGTTGACGGGCTTGCCGAGGAACTCAGGCAAGTTGGTCGCTTCGGCGGGGATGTTGCCGACCGCCGCGATGGTGTCCTGGCCGTCCTCGGACAGCAGGAACCGGAGGAACTCGCGGACATTCACCGGGATCTGCTTCGCATCCGGTGCCAGGAACACCAGGTTCAGCGGCCGGGACATCGGGTAGGCGCCGCTGCGGATGTTGGCGACGCTGGGCTCCACCGGCGGCTTGCCGTCTTCCATGTCGATCGGCAGCGCACGCGCGCGCGGCTGGCGATTCGCATAGCCGGAGATGCCGATCACGTCGCGGTATGCGCAGCACGCATTCACGACCGATGACGGACCACGTTCCATGTACATGCCGATGGTGGTGAGCTGCTCGCCCGGCATGCACCAGTCGGTGAACACCTGGAGCGTTCCCGAGTCGGCGGAAGTGACATAGAGGTAAGGCAGGGTATTGCCGAGCGGAGACGCCGGATCCAGCTCGCTCCAGCGGAGGATCGGTGCCGATGTCATCGAGTGGGTCATCGAGAACAGGCCGTTGCACTGCTTCCGCGTGATGCAGCGGAAGGGATTGTCGGCATTGATGTAGATGCACGCCGCACCCTGGGCAACCGGCACCACGAACACCTGCTTCTTGGTCGCCTTGGCAATGCGCGCCTGTTCCTCCGCAGTGACGACCCGCGCCACCGCCGCAAGATCGCACGTGCCTGCCTCCAGTGCCGCCAGTCCCACCGCCGAACCCCCCTGGCTGACGCTGATGGATGCCTTCGGGTAGATCCGCTGGTAGGCGATGCCGACGCTCGACAGCATCGGACCCATGGTGTCGGAACCGAGGATGTTCAGCCTCCCTTCCGGGCGGGCCGAACTCATGGCGTAGGACGGGAACGCGACCACCATGTCACCCACGTCCGCCGCGTAGCGAACGCTCGCCGTCGCAAGGGCGCGAAGCGCCTTGTCGAGGTCGGAACCCTTGATCGGTTCCACCGCGGAAGGAGCCCAGTCCTGGGTGGTGTCGGCGGGCGATGCGGGCGCGGGCGCGGGCGCCGCGGGCGGCGCTGGCGGAGCCGATGGTGGCGTCAGCGCCAGCATGGCAGTTGCAATGACCAGGAGGGCGGCGGGTACGTGGTGCATGGATTTAGGCCTGGCGCTTGTTGCGAAGGAAGATAATGGCGGCAACGCCGGCGAGGACCACGCCGACGAGGACGAGCGCCCGCACGAAGACGCGGTCGACGACATCCCGCGCGGTCTGCTGGGCACCTTCGATGGTGGAGACGACGAGCTTCATGCGCTCGGGCACCTGCGCCACCGCCTCGGAAATGCCGTCGGTGGTACGGAAGGCACGTTGCGTGTCGGGCATGATCATGATGTCGTACATCAGCGCCTCGAACTGCCAGTTGGCGAAGAGCGGCAGTCGCTTGGCCCAGAAGAAGGCGCGGTCGGCGGAGTCGTTGGCGCGCTCCACCTGCTCGGTGGCACGATCGAGCGGCTCAAGCAGTCCGCCGCCGTCGCGCACCTTCTCCACCAGCTCCTCGCCCTTGACGCTGGCCACCTCGCTGAAACGCACGTAGGCCACGAACTCGGTGCCGCCGCGCTGGCTCCACCACGTGGCGATCGAGAGGTCGAGCTCGTTGAGCTGTTCCTCCGTGAAGACGCGTCCGGCGATCGCCCAGATGTCCTCGCGGGCGCGACGCAGGTTTTCCACCAGGAACTGCGCGCGTTCGCCCCAGATCACCTGGGAGCGGCCCGAATCCACCCAGAAGTAGTTCTGCAGGGTCACCACCACCAGCTGGTCCACCAGCTGCGTGAGGATGTCCGGGCTGGTGGCGATGTCGTACATGCTGCTCACGCCAAGGAGGCGGAGGCCGTTCATGATGCGGCACTGCTGCACGTCCTTGTTGTCGCGGATCACGCGCTCGCTGGCGGAGAGCATGAGCGTGAAGTAGCGGTCGGCGAACGCGTTCGAGAGTTCGTCGAGCTGCTGCTTGGTGATGCGCCCGTCGCGGAGGATCTTGGCGCCCTGGCCGGGCTTCGTCTTGGGGGCGCCGGACGCGCAGCCACCCACGGACAATGCGGTCGTCAGGAAGGCCAGGCAGGCGATGAGTGCAAGCGGCCGGAGCCGGGTGATCCAGGACATGGTGGCAGCGTATGGGCTTCACGATGTGAACGCAATTTTCCTTCGGGAAACCCCCCGCCAAACCACGTGCCTTTGTAGGCTTCGCCTTCACCATCGCCGCGGGAGTCGCGGTGCACTCGATGCGGAGCATCACCATGAGAATCGAACGCCTGATCGTCGCCACCTTGGCGCTCACCGTTGCACCGGCCGCACTGGCCCAGGCGCCCGCCGCGCCGCTTCCCGACCCGACGCCCGGACAGACGGTGATCGTCGGTCTCGCCAGCGGCGACGCGGTCAAGGCCGTGCTGGTGTCGGAAACCGCCGATTCCATCGTCCTGCAGCACCCGGTGCTCGGCAAGATCACGGTTGCTCGCGCTTCCGTCTCCTCCATGACGGTTGCCCCGCCGGCGAAGGCTGCGGCCGCCGCACCCGCGGCAGCCGACACAGACGACGACACCCGCCTCCGCCAGGAAGCGCAGCCCGCCGCCAACGCCGACATGGATGCCCCGCGCGCCCAGGACGGCGTGAACCCCGCGGACGATGCCGCGAAGGCACCGCCCGTGGCACCCCCGCCGGTGCCCTCGCCGTGGAAGCTCCTCTTCGACGGCAACGTGAACTACGTCAACGCCGCCAACAAGCAGCTCGACTTCCGCGTCGCGGCAAGCGCGATCTACGAGGTCAAGGACGTCGAGAAGTGGTCGAACAACGTCGAGTACTTCTTCAAGGTGGTCGATGGCGGCACCACCGACAACAACCTGCTGGGCACCAGCACCTACGACCATCGCTTCGACTGGAACACCCGCGTGCTGTGGTTCGTGAAGGGCCAGGGCCAGATGGCGCCGCTCGAGAGCTACGAGCAGCGCCTGTCGGCGTGGGGCGGTCTCGGTTACGAGTTCCTGAAGCTGCCGCCGGCCAAGCTCCTGGGCAAGATGGGCGTGGGCTACACGTACGAGTTCGGCGACCAGAACGACGGCCAGGCCGAGCTCTACGCGGAACTGGAGTGGGACTGGAAGATCACCGAGCACCAGGCGATCGTGGGCTCCTTCTGGATCGCGCCGAGCTTCGAGGACTTCACCGACTACCTGTTCCTCTTCCGCACGGAATGGACCATGGACGTGGCGGACATCAAGGGCCTCAAGATGCTCGGCGGTGTGCGCTGGCAGTACCAGTCGACGGTGATTCCCGCCGACGCCATCCAGAACGACATCCGCCTGTACGCGGGCCTGCGGTACGAGATCTGAAGCCGCCGACGCGGTTCACGGAATGACGCGCTGCAGGCACTCGCACGCGGCTTCGACCTCGGTCGAGGAGTTCTGGCCCGGCAGCATGTCGTTGTCGTCGTTCGAGTTCGAGTTCCCGAGCGCGCGCAACACGATGCACAGGTCGGATGTCCCATGCGCGAGCCGTTCGCGGGCGCGCCGAACGACCGACTCGTCCACGACGCAGTCCGGCGCGAGCCCGAGTCCCGCAGCTGGGAACCCGGGTGCGGTCTGCGTGCCGGGCAATGCAAGGCGCTCGAGCTGGTCCAGTGCGTCACTGGCCAGGCGACCGAGCTCGCACCACTGGTAGCCAGGTTCGAAGGGCTTCAGGCCGATGTCCGCGCCGGGGATCGGTTCCGACGTCAGGCTCAATCGCAGGTACGCGAGCACCAGAGTCGCGAACGCCCGCTCGGTGATCATCGTGTCGGAAGCGGCCAGCACGCGGGCCGCCGTCATCGCGGCCGGAACCGCCCCCAGCCACGATGCGGCCGCGATGCGGATGCCGGCGTCGACCCGCACGTCGTCGGCCAGGCGGCGGAACTCGCGCACGGCCTCGGTCGGCTCCTTCACCACCCGGGTGGCAAGCGCAAAGTCACGCGGGTTGTTGTGTAGCGCCCAGGTCCTGCCGTCCGGCGACAATCGTGCCGGCCCGCCCTGTTGTGATGACTGGATCGCCACGCACAGCCCGGCGACCCTCGGTGCCTTCTGCAGGATGGCCTCCAAGACGAACGGGGCGTCGGTTTCCTCGTACCGGGCCCCCGGTTCGGACAGCCGCGGCGGATCGCTGGGAACCGAGCCCGCGCGAACGACGACATCCTGCAGCAGGTTCTCGAACTTCTCCTCGCGCGCAGCCTTCTCCGCGTCCTGTTCCCATCGAAGGTTGCGCTGGTACTCGTCGAAAGGCACCTCCGGAAGGACGAAGGCGAGCGCGCCCCCGACAATGGTGACGGCCGTCGCGATCGCCAAGGCAACCACTGCGCGGCGACGAACACGCGCGACCGATGCCGAGGCGGTGAACGCCGGCACCGCAACGATGGCAGCCACCGCGCCTGCGGCAAGCCAGGCAAGTACCACCGGCAGCATCGGGGCGAACGGTCCCTGGTGCACCCCGAACCACATCGGCCACTGGAGTACACCGAGGAGGCGAACCGTGATCAGGTCGTACCACTGCTCGCTGGTCCACTGCATGGCGAAGCCGAAGGCCACGAACAGGGCGGGCACGCCGATCACCGCCGCAAGCACGCCGGCCCGCCGATCACCGAAGAACGCCGGGAGCGCGAGGCACCACGCGATGCCCGAGGCGCACAGCAGCAACGCCCACAGCTGGCTCAGGGGCTGCATGAACATCCAATCCCCACCGGTGCCGTCGCCACGGGTCGACGCACCGTCGAGCGCGAGCGAAATCCCGCAGAACAGCGCGAGCACCGCACTACACACCAGAACCTTCGAGGCCGCCAACGCGCCGCGGCCGACGGGCAGTGCCGCCATCGGCCGGCCGGCTGCCCGGCCATCGCAGTAGGCAAGCACCAGCGCCGCGATGCCCGGCATCACGAGTTGCGCGAGAACGGAAACGGGCACCGCCACCTGCAGGCGACAGAGGATCGGATCGCCGCTGCGAATGCCGAATTGCTGCATGACGCGCCCGCCGAACGCCGGGAGCGCCAGGGCAAAGGCGGCGAATCCGAGCACGAACACGAGCGCGGCGGCAACGACCGGCGCCACGGCGCGGGCATCCTTGCGGAGCAGCGTGCGCATCACATGTCCGGCGCCCGCGGCATGGCCGCTGCGGTGGGCAGACACGTTGCCACCATGCCTTCGCCAAAGGATCCGGCCGATGTCCCCGACCTCCGCGCCTGCCACGGCACGGCGCGCGATCCACGCGAGCCAGGCACACGCCAGCACGGCGATGGCAGCAGACCACTCGAGGCTGAAACCGAAGCCCCAGCATGCGAAGACGACCACCCCGGGAACGCCGATTGCCACCACGAACGCCATCACGAACCCGACCGCGCGGTCGCGGGCCAACGCCGGCGCGCCCAGCCCGGCAAGGGCAAATGACGTACAGATCGGCCAGCACCACAGGATGCCCGCTCGGTCGAACGTCCACGCGAGCATGCGCAGGTTCAAGCCTGAACGACGCGCTTCCAAGGCATAGAGTCCGTTCAAGTGCGCGTACGAGACGGTCAATGCCAGCACCACGACGCATGCGAGCAGCACCAGCGCCTTCGAGGCGACAACGTGGGCAAGGGACGGCGGCAGCGCCGGCAGCACGCTCCTCCGCCCGGGACTCGCCTCGAGGAACGCAAGCTCGACCGCGACCCACGCCGGCAGTGCGCAGGCGACGACGCTTGCCGGCCGGATGGCCTCCCTGACCGAGTTGAAAAAGTCGGCCCACTCGGAGGCTCTGCCGTCAAACGGCATCCCCATCATGCGGCCATGGAGCACGAACACGATCGCCTGCACCACGGCGAAGATGGCCACGATCGCAAGCGGCAGCGCCGCAGCGCGCACGTCCTTCGCGAGCAGCGTGCGCATGACCACCCACGTCGAGATGCGAGGCGAGCGGATGAAAGGACCCGCGCCGGCCGCCGGGGCGGACGAAGGGTCGATCGGGTTGATGCTGTTGTGGAGGCTCATGTCAGATCCCCTCCATGGCGCGCATGCGGTCGGCGCACGCCTCGTTGATGGAAAGCACGGTGACATCCACCTCCGCGCCCGCGTGGGCGCGGCGGAATTCCTCGGCGATCGCGTGCCCGTCGCCCTCGACGGTCACCACCAACGCACCCGACTGACGTCGGACGAGGATCCGCGGCACCGGCGGCTCCCACGTGTCCGGGACGCCGCGCACCGTCAGTCGGCAGGTGCCGCCCGTCAGCGACTCCGTCTCGACCATGCCCTGGATGCGCCCACGGTCCATGAACGCCACGCGATCGGTGAGGCGCGCCAGGTCACCCAGCTGGTGGGAGGCGACCAGCAGCGTGCAGCCCGTCTCGGCCCGCAGCGCAGCGAGCATCTCGAGCACGACGTCGTGCGTGACCACGTCGACGCCGAGCAGCGGCTCGTCGAGCAGCACCAGCCCGGGGCGGTGCGAGAGCCCGAGCACGAACGCAAGACGCGCCTGCATGCCGCGGGAGAGGTCGGTGACACGCGCGGCTCGGTCGATCGCGAGCGCGTTCACCAGGCGATCGCTCCACGCGCGATCGAAGGCCGGCTGCAGGCGCGCGACGAAGTCGATCGCGCTCCCGCAGGTCATCCAGTCGTAGGCGCCGAGCTGGTCGGGGACGAAGCCGGTGTTTGCGAGGAACGAGCTGCGGTCCATGGCGGGCGCGCTCGCGATGGTGCCCGCATCCGGCGTTTCCGCACCGACGAGGCACCGGAAGAGCGTGGTCTTGCCGGCCCCGTTGCGGCCGACGATCCCGACCGCGTCGCCGGCGGCGAGTTCGAGGTCAAGGCCGTCAAGGGCCTGCGTCCGGCCGAAGCGGACACGCAGCCCGCTGCAGCGGAGGGCAAGTGGCGAGGGAGTGAAGAGCGGACGGACGGTTCCCTGGTTCATCGCTGTGCTCCTTCCTGGGTCGCTGCCGCATGCGCACGGCGAGCCAGTTGCTCGAATCGATCCGCCGCCACCCCGGCGGCCACGGCGAGGCGCGCTGCAGCCTCGAGATGCTGGGCTACGGCCTCGTCACCGCTGGCCCGGGCCTGCGAACGCGTCCCCGGGCGAACCACCATCCCGCGTCCTCGCTCGGCGGCCACCAGGCCGTCGCGCTCGAGCTCGGTGATCGCCTTGTGCACGGTGTTCGGGTTGACGCCGAGTTCCTCGGCGATCGACCGGACGCTCGGCAGCAGGG